>ERZ808035.484-NODE-484-length-34578-cov-19.373178_pt1 | contig 34578 bp, 19 predicted proteins | sample MGYA00380189_ERZ808035 | MGnify/ENA primary metagenome ERZ808035 (study PRJEB31490, sample SAMN06133407) | mouse gut metagenome | isolation source: M5_1 | host: mice | place: China: Chengdu | collected 2015-05 ...
TTAAGGGGGCAATCTTATTTTGCCCGAGGGGTCAAATCCCGCGTGCCCCAAGGGGTCAAACACACGCGCCTTTTCCACACCACGAACTACAACGCTACAAGACACACAACAAATAACGGTTTAACTCGCGGCCTATTCTCGCCCTAAATACAACTAAAACCCAAGATAACAAAGGTTTAATCCAACCCAATAACCAACTTCCGGCCGCCAAAATCCAAGCAAAATCCAATCAAATCCAACTAAAATCACACTTTCAGAGCGTCAAAAATCGTCCCTAAAACGCCTTGAAACATACTGAAAATAACGGCGTTTACCGCTTTACAATCTTTTGTACGTTTCGTTTGCCCGCCCATACTACTACGAGGGTTACGCAAAAAGACTCAAACACAAGTAAAATCAGCAAATTATGAACATCTACGACAGAATCAGTAAAATGGCAACTGAGGCTGGGACCTACGATGAAAAGATGTACCGGATTCTGATTTCGGACAAGTATGCCTCCGGAGAGTATGAGAAACATAAACTCGGCGAAGGCATGGAAGTGGTGAATCAAGTAATCTGGGGGTGGTGGAAACCGCGTTTTCTGCTCAACCACAACCAGAAGACCGCATATGAGTGGATGTGGCCAAACCAGCAGCTTGCTATTGTCGATGAAGAACATGTCGATTGGGATTCCATGAAGGATCTGCCGGAACAGGCGCATAAAACTCTTCTCAGCTACTCTTTCCAGTTCCCGTCTTTCATCAGAGGATACCGGAATGGTATAGCGGAAGTACAATGGCAACTTATTCCCGACGGCCGTTATTGGATGGACGATGACGGTTTCGGAATGACAAGCGATATCGAACTCAACATATATGGATTCATTGACCAAGAAGCCAATATAATAGCCAAGTTTCATTATTATACAGACAAGGAACTTGATTCACATATCCTTGACAAAGTGCGGAGGCAAGCCGAAGTCTCAATATCAAAAACGACCAATCATCAATCAAATAACCATGAATAACCGTATCTTCATCCTCTTACTGACCATCATGTCGGCAATCTATTCTTCTGCCGATAAGAAAATGACTATCAGGAACATTGATACCGGGGAGTCGTTTGGAGTTTCTGTGCCCGACGGGTCGAAATTTAGTGTACAGGAATACAACAGCAATTGGCTTGACTCAGTTCCATATCTTGTTGAACATGCGAGATGGAAAGAACCATGGGCCTATGAAGCTCTTGCAGAGTGCTATCGTTACGGCAAAGGAGGCGTTGACAAAAGCATGTTTAATGCCATGATGTGTTATGAAGAGGCCGGGAAATTCGCAAGAGATATTGCTGAAAAATCTTATGAATCCGACACAACGGATGAATTTGGATTACTCAATTATCTAATGGAGGGGCTGGACAAAAAGCGTATTTCAGAAGATGATGTGATTCGGCTGATTGATGGGTTGACTACTCCTATATCCAGTTGGACAATATTCCTCTCAGACATTCTCAAACAAGAACATAGCGCACGTGAGGAATACATAAAATCACGATTAACTCCTGACTCAAATAGCGATGAATTTCTTGTTGGGTTCGCTTGTCTCGCCATAGATGACGATCATATCTTCGATAAATTATTTGTCAATATCTCAGGCGATTATATGCAGAAAGTCCGGATTTTATGTGAGAAGTTACCTCCCATTTATAATGTGATTGCTGAAAAAATGTGGAGAAGATATCACGAAAACACAGATGATAAGGAGAAATACCTATACGCTGCTTTAGATTGTATGTTTCATGCGGACCAACTGGGATTCCTATCGAAGCATAACATGACCCAAGTATTGATATTCTGTGAGAAGAATGGAATTGACGAACGTATTCCTTTCTCCGATGGAGACCTTGCACGCTTCGATGCTATTTGTCCAAAAGCATATCGGGATTACTTTAATTCCCCGGTTGTAGTGGAGGAAGAAGTCGCTGAGACGGATGGATCCCAAGTAGAGCTAATCGAAGAATAAGATGGGAAAGAGTCTTTACGGCAAAAAGATGTTTATTACCGACCTGCTTATTGCCAGCCTTTGGGCTTTATTTGTCTTGCATTTTGCATGGGGACGCATAATGGCTCCGATAGCTGATAATCATTTTGATTTTCAGCTTTTTTTGTTTGAGCGGGGAAATTTGTAACTTTGCGGAGAATGCGAAGCGCTTATGAAAGAATCGTTAGCAAAATGTGTCTTGCAAGATTCTACAGCAAGATTTTACAGCAAAATTCCTTAGTAAGATTCTGTTACAAGATTCTTTTGCACGGGGTTTTGCGCAAGGCTCTTTCCTGAGCTGTTTTCGCGATTTTTTAGCTGTTTTAGCAGGGTTTTCGCAAGATTTGTTTGCAAGATATGGACGCCAAGACTTTCACGATACACACCGAGCTGCTCGACGGGACGCTGTCGGGCGCGAGAAACATTTACATGGGTGCGAACTCGACCTGCCATCTCTATGTGATTCCGAAGTCGGAAATCGCTTTGGCGAACTCGTTGCCCGACATTTCGGGGCAGCCGGCGTTCTATATCCTGACGGGGGATGATGGGGGCAAGGCTTACATCGGCCAGACTACCGATTTCGCGAACCGCAAAAACGACCATGTCCAGAAGAAGGACTGGTGGGACACGGCGCTGGTATTCATCTCTGACAACCATAAGATTTACGGCGACGACGTGCGGTATCTCGAATATCTGGGTATCCGCGCCGCGCAGGAGGCGGAGGCTTGCGAGCTGCTCAACAACTCCAATCCCAAGCGCCCCAACATCGCGCCTTACCGCGTGAACGACATGGAGGTGTTCTTCCGCGACATCGCGTTGCTGGCGGAATTTTTCGGGTGCCGCGTTTTCAGTGCCGCCAGGAAGGAGGCGGTAGCCGCTCGACATCTGTTTTTCGTCGGAAGTACCGAGCGTAAGTCGGAGGGACGGGGTTTCTATGACGAGTCAACGGGAAAATTCACCCTCCTTAAAGGGTGCCGTCTGGCGTCGGAGACTGTCAAAAGCTACAAGAGTGCGTCGCGTATGAAGTTCATCGAGGAGAACTGCGAGATGGTCGACGGGGCGATTATACTGGCCCGCGACGCGGAACTCGACACGCCGAGCGGCGCCGCCGGGTTCATCCTGGGGCGCCCTGTCAACGGATGGGCGGAGTGGACCGACGCCGAGGGGCGCTCCCTCAGCGCGGTCTACAATCACAAGTAACAACCGGCCGACTATTCGCGCATACAGCGCATAAAAAGCCCCACATCCGGGTTTCCGGGCGTGGGGCTCGCTTAGAATAGATGTGTGTTATTTTCCAATTAGATACTTCTTTCCGTTAATGATGTAAAATCCTTTGCCAAGCCTACCGCGCGCTTCTTGCCAAACCACATTTTTGAATAGAACGAGGCCGTTAAGATCGCAGATGGTGACTTCCTGTTCATCGTCCATTTCTGTAATTGAAATAGAGCTCATTGCGGAATATGCACCATGAATGTCCACATCACGTGCCGGCATAGATTCAGGAATCTCATCTATCCATCCGTCAAATTTCATGCCTTCAGGAATATCTGGATCCTCGATTGCGATGGGGGTTCCGAACTCAATCATTTCCGAATGATACAACTCGTTATTGAGGTAAAGCGATAGCTTGTAGGAATTGACGGAGAAAGTGCCCGTGGCGGTCACGTCGTAGGCCGGCATCGTCTCGGGAAGACCCTCCCAGCCGGAGAAGGTATGGCCTTCTTTTTCGGGTGTCTCGGGCACGATGGCTGTCCCGTAGGGGACCTCGGTGTCCTTGTAGGTCGAGCCGTCTACAACGTAGGTCAGATGGTAGAGATTGACGGTGTAGCTGCCCGAAATCTCGATGTCGCGGGCCGGCATCGTCGCAGGGACGTCGCTCCAGCCGTCGAACATGTGACCCTCCTTCTCGGGAGCCTCGGGAGCGACTACCGGCTCGCCGTAGGTGACGCTGCCGCTCCATACCACCTCGTCGCCGACCCTGAACACCGCGGTGTAGGAGTTAACGGTGAAGGTGCCCGTGGCGGTCACGTCGCGCGCCGGCATCGTCTCGGGCAGACCCTCCCAACCGAAGAAAGTATGCCCCTCCTTTTCGGGAGTTTCGGGTACGATGGCGCTCCCGTAGGGGACCTCGGTTTCCTTGTAAGTCGAGCCGTCTACGACGTAGGTCAGATGGTAGAGGTTGACGGTGTAGCTGCCCGAAATCTCGATGTCGCGGGCCGGCATCGTCGCAGGGACGTCACTCCAGCCGTCGAACGTGTGCCCCTCCTTTTCGGGAGCTTCGGGAGCGACTACCGGCTCGCCGTAGGTGACGCTGCCGCTCCAGACCACCTCGTCGCCGACCTTGAACACAGCAGTATAGGAGTTGACGGTAAAGGTGCCCGTGGCAGTCACGTCGCGCGCCGGCATCGTCTCGGGAAGACCCTCCCAGCCGGAGAAGGTATGCCCCTCCTTTTCGGGTGTCTCAGGTACGATAGCGCTCCCGTAGGGGACCTCGGTTTCCTTGTAAGTCGAGCCGTCTACGACGTAGGTCAGATGGTAGAGGTTGACGGTGTAGCTGCCGGATATCTCGATGTCGCGGGCCGGCATCGTCGCAGGGACGTCGCTCCAGCCGTCGAACGTGTGACCCTCCTTCTCGGGAGCCTCGGGAGCGACTACCGGCTCGCCGTAGGTGACGCTGCCGCTCCATACCACCTCATCGCCGACCTTGAACACCGCGGTGTAGGAGTTGACGGTGAAGGTGCCAGTGGCGGTCACGTCGCGCGCCGGCATTGTTTCGGGGAGACCCTCCCAGCCGGAGAAGGTATGCCCCTCCTTTTCGGGGAATGCTTCGGGCGTTATCGCTGTTCCGTAGGGAACCTCGGTGTCCTTGTAGGTCGAGCCGTCTACAACGTAGGTCAGATGGTAGAGATTGACGGTGTAGCTGCCCGAAATCTCGATGTCGCGAGCCGGCATCGTCGCAGGTACGTCGCTCCAGCCGTCGAACGTGTGACCCTCCTTCTCGGGAGCCTCAGGAGCGACTACCGGCTCGCCGTAGGTGACGCTGCCGCTCCATACTACCTCATCCCCGACCTTGAACACAGCAGTATAGGAGTTGACGGTAAAGGTACCGCTGGCGGTCACGTCGCGGGCCGGCATTGTTTCGGGAAGTCCTTCCCAGCCCGAGAAGGTATGCCCCTCCTTTTCGGGTGTCTCGGGTACGATGGCGCTCCCGTAGGAGACCTCGGTTTCCTTGTAGGTCGAGCCGTCTACGACGTAGGTCAGGCGGTAGAGGTTGACGGTGTAGCTGCCGGATATCTCGATGTCGCGGGCCGGCATCGTCGCAGGTACGTCGCTCCAGCCGTCGAACGTGTGACCCTCTTTCTCGGGAGCCTCGGGAGCGACTACCGGCTCGCCGTAGGTGACGCTGCCGCTCCAAACCACCTCATCGCCGACCTTGAACACCGCGGTGTAGGAGTTGACGGTAAAGGTGCCAGTGGCGGTCACGTCGCGCGCCGGCATCGTCTCGGGAAGACCCTCCCAGCCGGAGAAGGTATGGCCCTCCTTTTCGGGGAATGCCTCGGGCGTTATCGCCGAGCCATAATCGACATCAAGCTCCTTATGCTGGGCTCCGTCAACCATATAAACCAGCTTATATGAATTGACACCGAACTCCGCATTGAGGGTAAGGTCGCCTTCAACGATGACAGTCCTGGGGTTATCAGTGCTCCCGTCGGACCATTGCTCAAAATGATGCCCTTCGGAAGGAGAGGCTGTAATGGTCATCATCGTGCCCTCCGCGATACGGCCCCCTTCGATATCGACAGTTCCCCCGTCGCCGGCGCTCACGCCCACGTCATAATGACGTATTATCCTGACGAGGTAGGGCTCCGAGGGATAGCCCAGTCTCCCGTTGGAAGCGAACTGGAAAGAAACACCATCGACAGGCTGAATTTCATCCGTTTCCTTGTCGAAGTACCGGAATGTCATCATCTCGCCAGATTCCACATTGCTTCGGGCGCGGAGGTAGAGACATTCCTTTCCGCCATCCAAAGGAAGAACCTCGGCTATCCCGCGACATTCGTCGCCGGAAAACACGCCAACCTCGTACCGGGAATAGTCCATCCCTGCCGACGCGAACGATACGTCAAGGTAAAGGCTCATATCGTATCGGTAATCGCCCGGATTGACCGTCCACGGGGCCGAGGCATAGGCCCCGGCTCCGTTGAGGACAATCATCAGGAGGGCAATTATCGAATGTTTGAATTTGATAATTGAATTTTTCATTTGTCAGAGAGTTACTTAACGTATCGCGATTTTATGGTAGGTATATTCGCCGTTGCCGGAGACAACAACCACATAAACGCCGTCCGTCAAGGTTGAAATTCGTATTCCGGACTCAGAAACGCGGGTCTCGCGGATAACCTTCCGGCCGTCGGTGTCATACACCTCGACCAGGTCGATATCGCCCGGGGCAATCCCCTTGACGCGGAGCATATCCCCCTCAACGGAGACCTTGACGTTACCATCGTAGCTTACCTCGGCGATACCGCTGCGGTCGTTGACGGTAACCGCGTAGGGGTTAAGGATGTCGCCCACCACGCGCTCGCTGAACTTCAAAGAAGCGTCATTGCCGAACTCAAGTTCCTCGTCGAAGTCCGTCACGCGGAACGAGATGTTGTCGTCGGGGTTACCGTAGACATTCATCATCACCAGGCCGCGGACAACGCGGCCGATACCCCGGCACTCCGTGCCGCAGAAAGCGGCAACCCGGTAATCCTCGTTGTCGAGCGGCGCGCCGTCGATGTTTCGGAGGGTAGCCACAACCGGCATGATTGTCGCGTACTTGTGTATGTCAAGCGCCAGCTTGGAGTTCCCGGAGATTCCGGCAGCCGATTTGGCCGACGCGGTAGACACAATCGAGGTATTGTAGACGACACTCTTTGGCGACTGGCTCTGATACATATATCCCATTCCGGGGGACATTGTCTCGAGCGTGCCGACCCAGTGCTCGCCGTCGAACTGGGCGAAGCCGTTCTGTCCGACTACGATGTCAAGCGTCTCAGCCTCGGTCGGCGCGAACGCCTCGTCGACAGACATCGTCTGCCCGACAGGATAACCGAGCCAGTTCCATCCCGCGGTCAGCGCGATCGGGGTCGCGGGGTTCCACGCCACATCGCTGAGCCTGTGGCGCGCCGTAGCGGCCGCGGTCTCGACCTTGTAGCTCTCAGTCGGAGACAGTTCGGAGAGAGTGCCGACCATCCCCATCTGCGGGTCGCGGATTACCTCGCGCGTCTGGCTCAGGATGCGGCTCACGCTCTCGTCTGCGGCAAACTCCGCGGGAGCGACCGCTTCCTCGAAGTTGTGAGAAATCCAGGTCCAGCCTTCTTCCATCTGGAAGTCCATGTCGGAACGTTTCAGAGTGTAGTTGAACTGCACGGTTTCAGAGACGTCGTCATCGCCGTTGCCGACAGAGGTCATCGCGAGAATCTGAGTGTCGTCGTTTATGACGATAGGCACGGTGTACTTGCGGCGCGTGCCGTTCTCGTCGCAGGGGCAGGAGCCGTCGGTCGTGAAGAATATCGTAGCGTTCTTCGACTCGGTGGTAAGCTCAACCTTTGTGCCGCGGTAGACGGCGGTGCCGCTCGCGCGGGACGACTTCGGAGCCTCCGCGGTGATTATCTCGGTAACCACGTCGACGGCACATTCACCCTTGGCGGTAACGTCGTCGATAGAGAACGTGAGCTGGGCGCGGCCTGGGAGGTCACCCTTGACCTTTACGACAGCCTTTCCTTCGTCGTCGAGGAGGGCTTCAGCCGTGTCAACCGAGATGATGAGATCCGAAGAGTTGGCGATTCGGAGAGTGCGCCCTACCGCCGCGTCATACGGCAGCGCGTAGACGGTTATTTCCTTCTCGCCGCCATACAGCACTTTCACATCGTCAGCGGTAATCGCCTGCACCTCCTTCTCGACGTCGAGCGCCTGGCTGAAGGTTTCGGTCATAGGTATTCCGGCATAAGAAAGCACGTTGCGGCTAACGGTCAGCCGGATTTCCCCGGTAGTTACGCTCAGAGGCTGCTCGGGGACGAAGCGCACACGCGAGGCGTAGCGGGTCGCGTCGGCATCCTCCTCGCTGGCGTACTCGTCGGCGAGGGCCGCGTCGATCAGACTGATTTCGCCGTTGAGCTTTTCGCCGCCGGCGGTAACGAAGATGTTTTCGGTGGTCATGGTCGACACGTCCATGTACTTGTCAAACTGCACCTCGACACCCTCCTCGTAAGCGCGGGCCTCGGTAACTTCCGGCTGCTTGTTCTGCACGATGCCGATATTTACCTCGAGTTGGGGAGGAGGCACGGGGAGCCATTCGCTGAAGGCCGTCTGATATCCGTCCTTCTCGAACTTCACCTGCCAGAGGCCCTGGGGCACGTCCCAACGGTACATGCCGTTCTCGTCAGTGAACAGGGGGTTCTTCTGTGCGTACTCCTCGGCATTCCAAAGGATGATTTCCTCATACGGGTCGCCGTACATATCCTCCTTGGTTTCCTTGTAGTAGATCGAAGCCTGGACACCCTCTACGCGGTTGGTCGGAACCGCCTCGTAGACGAAGCCCGCCGGGTCGATTTTCACATCGTCAGGAGTAGAGCCAGACTGGTATGCACCTCCTTTTTGATTGTTACCATTGCCTGAATTATTATCTTTGTTATCTCCATTACCATCCCCTCCTTCATCATCAGGACATGGAGGCATTCCTGGTTTGCCACATTCTTTATGACAATCAAGGTCACTTATCTCCTTATTAAGTCTGCTAAAAGTCCATTTAATTTGTTTATTGTGAATGTAATCCATCCCATGACTTATTGCCATACCAGCAACGCCCGCAGCAAGAGGCGCCATTGAAGAGCCGAGACTTGGAATGAGCGCAGCTGCAGATGCTACAAGATCAGTCATCAGCACTACATCAAGTTTCAGTTTATTCTCCCAAAAAGAGACGAGTCCCATCGCACTTGTTGAGCAATCAGCAATTGCGATATTCCAGGCAGCTTGGTCGTCAGGGCAATCGTCTGGCAACCTGAGATAAATATCGCACATTTGCCTGAGTTCGTTGACCCCAGATCTAAGATCGTTCAAAATTGAGATGACTCCAACACCTTTTGATAGTGCGCCATTCCAAATTTTGCGGAAATTAGTACCACCCTTTCTTGCGGATGTCATTAATTTACCGGATTTCAAAGCTTGTTTCTTAAGATAATTGTAACGGATAACATCTATCGCGCTCCAATTTCCTCGCCCTTTTGCCAGCAAAGCCTTTATGGCATTCATATTGGATCCGAATTTACCCTTGGATGCCGCATGTACGGCATTTGTTGCAGGCTCTATCAGATCAAGCCATTCGCCGGTTTTAGTTAAAATTTCATTCCATTTTCCATCTAACCATTTATATTTTGACTCTATTTTATCACAGAGATTACGCAAACGTATTACCACATCTTTTCCCGGAGCCCGTAACATATTGTAGGTATCTTCCAGGTGATTTATGGTATATCGAATTTTTGCGTTTATGTCTATGTACGAAAACGAAGTATCTGTATGTAATACGTAGATTGAAGAGCCATTGGTTTGGGGTATTTCTTCATATCCTAATTCAAGCAGCTGAGAGATGTCAATCGATTCAATAGTCTGGATATCGATATGTTCGAGTTCAGCACATATTGCCTCCAAGTCAAGTACATCCTGCGTAGAGATGTTATTGAAAAGCTCTGATGAGAATATCTCTTCATATTCTTGACAAAAAGAATTAAATGACTCCTCACTTTCAAAAATATCATCCGCAGCATCTTCATTTGAAGCTATATCTAAGTAGCTTAGAACAGATTCAAACTTTTCATCAATAGCGCCGCTTTCCACATCACTTTCTGCAGCAGTAAAGAAATCGGTCAAAAGACGAGTAATTTCTTCCCCATCCTCAGCCAAACCGTCCGCAAAGGATGTGATAAGTTCCGCTGATTCTTTACTTTCGTCAGCATCAAGCAAAGCGGGAGCATTATAGTCAAAATCAACTGAACAGTTTACTGGATAATACCCATTCGATGACGAACCCATATCTATTTCCGCATACCATAGTCCTTTGTTCTCGTCGTATGATGCGTCAATAGGAACAATTTTACCATCCGCTGTATGTACATAGAGAATGACATTGGAAATACGTTCCGGATCATTATCCGTAAACTCAATGGTATATGTGAATTGTTTCTTTGGATAGTATACAGTCCATTGTGTAGCTGTTGTTTTCGGATTTAAGAAATCAAAAACCGATTTGTATGTCATATACATCTCAGGATTCCAATGATACATAGTAACTTTTGAAACCTGAAGAGCATTTTTGTCGTATGTCAGAAATTTGCTTTCTGTTGTCAATACATTATCAGAGGGCGTTGTTATCTCGGCATATATTGAATGAGTTGACAGATTATACGGATTTGACAATGCACATTCAATATTCCAGTAACCGGCGGCATTGGCATTACCACGCCCTAACAAAATTCCCTTTTCGTAAATATTAATCGTTGACCTGCCTAATGCTGTACCAGATACTGAGAAGGTCGCACTTGCGGTAACACTGGGCACGGAAATCTCTATGTCTTTGATTTCCGATACGGCGTTACCGATTGGCTGTGTCAGTGTTTTGCCGTTGTAGTCGAACACAATGGAGGCAGTCGCGTTGAAACTTCCTCCGTTTGTCGGGACTACGCAGAAACGGGTCTGCGACTGGTAGTTGTTACCCATGGGTACCGTCAGGCGCTTGTTTTCAAAGGTGTAGGGGAGCAGGTTCGGGCCCTGGATGACTGACTGCTCTACCAGGTCGCAGGATTCGGGGAGGTCGACAACGAGGGAAACGTTGCTGATGCCGTTCTTGTAAACCCCCTTGAAGTCGATGGCGGAGCGGAGTGTCAGGTAGCCGCCCGTTGTTATGCTGCTCTTGTTGGCGGAGAAGCTGGTGGAAGAGTTGGTGTAGTAGAACAGACTTTCGTCGAAGGCGGGTACTTCCGGGATTTTAACCTCGGCAAGTTTGCCGCTTTCAACGGTAACGGTGTTCTTGACGTAATCCTTCCCTTCGGTCAGTCCGATTTCCGAGAAGTTGTCGAGACGGAGCACGGAGTTCATCAGTTCCGAATGTCCCATCGAGACAAGCGTGTAGGCGCCGTCCGCCAGGTCGGCGAATGTCACTTTCGCCTCGGAATATGCCGTTTTTTTCAGCAGCTCCCCGTTGGCGGAATAGAGCATGGCGTTCACTGCGGGATTTTCCGTCATCTCGAAGGACGCGGCGATACCCCCCTTACCTACTATGTCGAACGTCACTTCGGCCCGCTGGTCGTCGCCGACTGTGACAGTCTTTACAATCGGGTTGAACGCACCGGTCTTGGAGGTCGCGGTCAGCTTCAGCACATCCCCCGGGTTGATAGCCTCGTCGAGAACAGCGAGGAGGGGATATTGGAGCGAGAGCTGCCCGTGGGCGCGCCCCTGCGTCTGGTTGAAAACACTGATTGCGACATTCTGATAATCGGAGTAATAGGATTCGGCATCCTCCGCGCCGGCGCCCTTGTAAGTGAAGCCGTAGGTGACGCGGGCCCCGACAATCGACTTCAGTACGGTCTTGCCCAGGTCGACGGCACTAATGGCGGGGTCAAAGGCACCAATCGTGTCGTTGACGTTGACGCACTCCGACGCCGCGTAGACTATCCTCGTTTCGGGAGCGTCAAGCACCGTCGCGGTCCACGCGCCCTTGCGGTCGGTCTTGGCCGTATAGGTCTTTGAGAATTTGCCGTTGAGCGTCTGGTTGATAGAAACGGCGGCGCCGGAAAGCGCGCTCCCTCCGCCATCGACGACAGAGCCGTAGAGCTCTACCGTGCGGAAGGGGGAGAGGCTGACGGAACAGGTATTGTTCCCCTCGCCTACCGTGAACTCGACATCATCTGGAGCAGCATAAACCGTTCCGAGCTTGCTGTCAAGGGTAACGCGGCAAACCAGCTTCTGCCCTGCGGGAATCTCACCGAGGGAGACAGCCTTGCGAAGATAGGTAGAGGTACCGTCGGCAAGCGGCTTGAACCACTCGACGCTGACCTGCGAGGTCACGTCCGAGCCGTCCGCGGCGAGTACTTTCGCGAAAACGGTATGCAGCGATTTGAGATTGTCGAAAGTTACCTCAATATCGCGGTCTGGGATAACGACATTCTCTATGCGTCCGATTTCCAGACCCGCCTGAGAGAACATGTAAACGTTATATTGCTCGTCCTTCCGCAGGCCGTTGAAAGTATAAAGCAGCCGGTCGGAAATGACGTACTTCTGCCTTACGCCCGAGTTGATGTTGACAATCTCGACGGAGTTGTTCTTATAGCGTCCGTCGGAAGCGTCGGCCGGAAGGTTGACCTGCAGCACGTGCGAGTCGTTGGAGATGGGCAGAATGGTGAAATCCTTCCAGTAATTTGCAGCGGTGTAGAGGTCGATAGCCGAGGCCGGTACATAGACCGTGCAATTCGCTTTGTTGGTGAAGCTGCTGAACGTGTTGTAAGAGCATGCCGGAGGTTCCTGCGCGTAAACCGTCAGCGAGGCGAGGTTCGAGCAACCGCTGAAGGCATAGCTCCCGATACTCGTTATCCCGCTCGGCAGCACGAGGTCTGCCACAGCCAGGTTCTCGAAAGCGTATGACGGAATCGAAGTGAGGCCGCCGGTACGCGAGAGGTCGATTGTGGCCGCGTTTGTGCAATAGCTCAGAGTTCCCAGGTCGTTGGCAGTAATCTTCCCCTTAACGATAAGGCTGCTGATATTACTGAAATTGTCTCTTCCGACAAGCGCTCCCAGCGAGGTGTACAGGCTTCCGGCCGCGAAATCGTCTATAATCACCTGGCCCGTCGAGGGATTGTAATAGTTGGCTCCGGGATTGGAGGGGGAGGAGGGCTCGTAGGAGAAATATGCCGCGATGTCGAGCGCCTTTTCTCCCATCGTGACTGCCAGGGGGGAGGAAGTCTGCGCCTGGGGTTCTCCATTGACAGTCCATCCGAGGAATTTCCATCCTGTGGAGGGGTACGCGTATATTGACCGCGACTCCCCTTCCTCCATGTCGAACACCCCCGAAGGGCTAAGAGAGGCCGCGGAGGAGACCGGGAGGGCCCTCACGACTACGGGGTGCTTAACCTTCTGCTCCTCCGGGCTCGGATTCCCCGGGCTGGCGGGATTGAACTCGTAGTTGGCGATAAGCGTCACATCGTGTTCCGGCATAACGTAGTAGAACGAGGTATTGGTGGAAACCACCTCCCCCTCTATCGTCCAGTTCTTGAACACGAAGCCGCCGCTGTTGTATGTGTAGACATATGTCTGCTCGCCGGCCTTCAGGTCGCTCGAATTGACGGAGGCAGAGCCCGCGCCGGAGGGGTTGACCGCGACAGTGATGTGGTACTTCTTTTCAGCGGTCTCGGAGCCGGGATTGCCGGGGGAGTCGGGGTCGTACCCCTCCCCTATTCCGTGGCGGGTGCTTGTGTACTTCGCCGTAGCGATATTGCTCTTGTTCCCTTCGGCGTCAACGGCGAGAGCCTTGATGGTCGTAGAGGCGGAAATCACGATCGGACCGCTGTACTTGCAATCCTCGTCGACTGTCGGAGGGACTCCGCCCGTCTGCCAGTAAACCGTGTTACCCTCCTCGGCCAGGATTTCGACCGCCAGGGATTTGGAGAACTCGCAGCTTGCGGGCCGGAATACCGGGGCAGCAACTAAGGGTGCCGGGAGCGCCGACATAAAGTCTGCCGGAGTGTTGCCCTGGCTGTAGATTTCAAATCCTATGACGTTAATCTCGCCGGCGGATACGTAGAACACGATATTGTCGTGCCCGTAGGTCGTTTCCGGCTTCCAGTATATCACGCCGTTGTCGTAGTCCGTTATAAATTCAGACTCGGAATAGTAGAGCGAGCCTGCCTCGAAATCGGCATAGGCGCAAATCAGCTCGGCGTTGTTATCCCGGGAAGTGTCGAGATAAACCTTAATCGCCTCCAGGGGTGCGCCCCCTTCCATTACCCGGAAGTAGAACAGGTTATTCTCCTCGTTGTAACGCAGGATTGTCTTGTCAGCCTCATATGTTACCGAGGGGTTGGAGCTCCACGACCATATATAATTGTCGCCAAGGTACAGGCCGCTGTAATTAGTGTATGACTCCTCGCTGTTTTCATTGCACATAAAAGCGAGGCTTATGCCGTTGTCGGCCTGCGCGAGGGAGCGCGGCCGCGCCTTCATTTTCGCGGGCACGACCTTTTCGCTCCCGACGGCCAGTTTCCCGAACGGGCGCCCCGGCGAGGGGGCCGCCCCGGCCAACTGACACAGCCCCAGGAGGAGCAGTGTCAGCACGCCGCGGGAAAACCATGCCATCGAGAAACGTTTCGATGAATCGGTTATATTCATTGTTGCTGTTTCTTGCTGGTGTTATTTAAGAATTGCCTTGCGGGTCTCCGTGCCGTCGGAGATGATGTACAGGCCGGCGGCGGGCACGCTGATTCCGGAAACGGAACCCTCGTAAACGCTCACTCCGTTGACTGCCGTGACTGTCACGCGGGCGTCAGCCCCGAAGGCTGAAATGGCGGAGTCGAGACCCGACTGCTCTCCGAGCCGGAACTTGACCGAGAAGCGGTCGCTGTCGTCAGCCTTGGAAGTTGTGAACCGGTAGTCACCCTCTGTCAGGTCGACGCTCTCGCCGGTAACCTTATCGGTCACGATAACGTGCCATTCGGCGCTGTAACGGCCCGAGAGGGAGAGGGTGTATTCCTCCTCCAGGCCCGAACGGATGCCGAGCGTGGCCGCGCCGTCGCTTACGGGGCGCTCGCAGATGCTGTAATTCACATCCCCGGCGACATAAAGCTGCGCCGCTCCGCTATTGTCGGCGAAGAACTTCGACGCGTCGCGGCCGATTTCGTAACCCATCGCCGCTTCCGGGTTCATCACGACGCGGGCCCGGTCGGAATGGTCCGCACCCTTGATTTCGAAATTGAACACGTTGCGCTCCTCGGCAGAGACTGCCGGGCGGTTCTTTGCCTGCGACTTGTAGCGCGACGTTCCCTCGTCAGCGTGCAGGCGGCCCGCCTCCTTGAACGTCATTTCCGCAGCGTCGAGAGGGCACTGCACGAAGAACGCCTCGTAGGGGGAGAGTACCAGGTCGTCGTCAACGGGGGAATAGGCGACATACGCGCTGCCGTTCCATACCGTTACGGGAGCTGTAAACTCCTCGTTCAGGTAGTGCATATCGAAATAGCAGGGATAGGGGTTGCCGATCAGGTTCCAGGAACGGTTGTGGGCAAATTCGGCGGGATATTCCGTCAGGGGCACGATAATGTCAATCGGGCGGAAGAGATTGTTCTTCGTCAGGCTGTTGCCGGAGGTAAACTTGAAACCGACATAATAGCGATTACCTGTGTCATCCACAGCTCCTCCTCCGGCGGCAGAGATAATGTATCCCTTTCCGGCCTCCATAGTATCGTCTTCCGTGAGGTTTACCCAGGTCGCGGCTGTTTCTCCGGCCGCACGCGATGCTGAATCATAGCGGCGGATAACCCAGTATGTGTTATTGGTCGGCACTATATCAGAGACTTTCACATCAAAGGGAAGGGATATGAAATGCCAACCCGTGCTTCCACCGCTACTGTAACCGGTAGAGAACGACATGTTTACCGTAACGTTATCGGCGCGCATCTTGTCGGCATAATTGATAAGTGTGGGGCAATATTGACCACCGGAACCGCCACGTCTGGATGACAACCGTGCGTCGATATTCAGTTGCCCTGCCGAAAGCGTGCCCTCGCCGGTCGCCGTAAGCTGCCCGACATAATAATCATAATAACCATCATCTACCTTGCCGTAGCTTAAATCAATGCGGGGATTGTTCGCGACAACATCATTGTCCTCCTCCTCAAGATTTATAGTCAGCGGACGGTCTACCAGGATATAATCAACCTGCTCGTCGATGGAGCGCATCAGATAGAAATCACTCCAATACTGTGTATTGCGATAGAAATCCTTCGAGAAGGGAGGAACGTAGAGATAGGTGCGCGACAAATCCATATCGCCTCCGATGAAGGAGTATTCTGCAGTCGGGGGTACGGCAGCGTAGCATTTGAATGTCTTAATGCCGGTATTGCTGAAAGCACCACGACCGATTGACCTTACCGTTGCGGGAATGGATATTTCCTCCAACGCCAGGCAGCTCTCAAAAGCACTGCTTCCAATGCCCGTGATTCCGGACCGCATAGTGACAGAGGAAAGGGAGACGCACTCGCTGAACATACCATCATTAATGTAAGTCAGTGTGCTCGGAAGGCTGACAGATGTCAGATTAGTACAATGAGAAAATGCATAGCCGCCTAAAGAGTTAATGCCTTCAGGGAGGTCAACAATTTTTATCGCTGTCGTATTGAAGGCGGCACTTCCTACTTTTTTAAGGCGCGTTCCAAAGATTACCGTCTCCAAAGATGTGCAGTTTTGGAAGGCTCCATTGCCTGCATTAATTCCATCACTAATTGAAACCAATGTACTTAAATCAACATTGTCTAATTTTGAGCATCCATAAAAAGCTGCGGTTCCGATTGTCTCAACTCCGTTCAGGTTTATATACGGAAGCGAACGACATCCATAAAACACGTAATCGCCTATCGCGGTAATCCCGTTAAGGTCAAAAGACTGGAGCGCGGCGCAGCCTCGGAACGCCTCTGTCCCAATACCTTGCAGGGTCGCTGGCAGCTTGACTTCTTGCAAAGAACTCCGCCCATACATAAAACGGGACGGAAGGCTCGTTACAGTAGTCTCGCTCAGATCGAGTTTCATCAGCGAAGTGAGATTCTTGATAGCGCTGAGGTCAGTGTCGTTGATATTACCGGTCACCTTCACATATTGCGCGGCACCCCAGTCGAAATCGTTCTGGGTCAGATAGGTTTCGGCAAATTCGCCACCCTTTTCCACATTGACCGTTATCCATTCATAATCCCAGCCGTAAGGGAATATTCCGGCTGCGGCATAGTATTCATTGTTGAAAAAGCTGCCGAGATGTGACTTATCGCACACATATATCCTGGTGTTTTCAAAGCTGCCATAGACTTCCGGGGCTTCTCCGAGCACGTATATCGCATCCAGATACCGGTCAAATCTTTCGGGAGAACCAATGTATTGTAGGGTGGCGGGCAACGTCAGGTTCTTGATATTGGAGGTGAAGCTCCTGCGCATATTGTTTCCGTCATTAAACGCAATTACCGCATGTGCCTGTCCGTCAATCCTTATGGAATCAGGGATTGTGACCGACTCCTCCGTGGAGCTTACCGCACAGAACGATATATAGCTTACCGGGAACTCCTCTCCTGTTTCCTCGTCATACATATAATCGTTTTTCTCATTAAAACCCATATAGGTTCCCTCGGAGGTCTTGGCGACATAGGTCGCGCCACCGAAATAATCGAGGTTCAGCCCCGACTCGGAGTAGAGTTGCGCATCGACCGTGCCGATAGATACCCCGACACCGGCGGCGGGTGCGTCGGAAGTATCGTTTGACTGCGCCGCGGCTGCGACATTCATCCAGCGGCCCTGGCCGTTGGCTGCGTAAGCGAGCGTGCAGCAAACCACTGCCAGAAACACGCCAAACGCGAGTAACGTTTTTTTCATTGTGATAATTTGATTAGTTATGATTTGTATGTTTTCATTCCTTTTGCGGCCTCTCTCTTGGAGAGAGATAATCTGTCGCGTATATATCACTGATTATAAAAGCATTGCAGACAGATGAAAATTAGACTTGTGAAACATTATCCTCCCCGGATTGACACTTTCGGATTCGAAGGGCTAAATAAAAAGGCCCAAATTGCTTGATTTTAAGGAATTTTCATTATCTTTGTGCTTTAATAATTATCTCTCTCCAAGAGATTGCGCAATTTCAGAATTTGGATTTTTAACTTCATAGCATGAAAAACGGAGAGCGATGCCAAGGTCGCTCTCCGTTAATTTTAAGGAGTTTATGTTAAACCGTCCCCGGGGGTCAGTAGGTGTTGTCGATGACGGGGGAGGCGTTGAGGTAGTCGGGCATGCACTGGCCGGTGGAGGCGCCGATGTAGGTGGGGTCGGAGATGAGGTAGCGGCGCCCTTCGTAGGTGTAGGAGTCGCCGGCGGGAAGGTCATCGAGGACGAGGGAGGCGCTTTCGTGGCCGGGGTAGGCGATCAGGTGGTTGGGGATTCCGAGCACGTTCCAGAGCATGTAGGTGTAGAAGATCGCGCGGTCCTCGCAGTCGTTTTTGGGGTAAAATAGGTTTTCTTCGAGGAAGTAGGGTTTCTCGTAGCCGTGGAACTCCTCGTCGGTGGCGTAATCGAAGCCGCTCTGGATGAATTTCAGAAGCTCGTCGACGGCCTGGGCGCGGGGCTTGTCCTTTAGCTGGGCGGCGAGCTGCTCGACGATTTCGCGGCGCACCTGGGGCTGCACTGTCGAGCGGGCGAAGTCGCCGGTTTGCATCAGGGGGTAGCGGCGCAGCACGGGGAATATGTTGGCGTTGATTTCTCCTTCGATATGGAGGGTTCCGTTGTCTACCTTGTAATGGTGGGGCTTGTAGGGGAGGTTGAGGTCTGTCAGGGCGCAGTCGACCTGCGCGAGGGTGCCGTCGGGGGTTACGTCGCAAGTGCTGATGGTTGTACGGGCGTAGTCGGCCTTCCCGAGCTTCTTGTCCATGAAGAGGTAGTATTTCTGGCCGTCGAGCTTGAGGAAGGGATGTTCGGCCACATCCTGTCTGAGGGGCACGAGGAGCACTCCGTCGCGGTCGCCGGTAATCCCGAGGCGCACGTCGTAGCCCATCCCGACCAGGAGGAAATGGGCCAGGGAGGCGCGGGAGGCGCTTCCGGCCCCGGGGTGGCGCGCAGCGACATAGGAGCGGGTCATTTCGAGCGTCAGATAGTCGTTGAGTTTCAGCTCGGCGGCGAGGGCGCGGAGGGAAGCGAGAGCCGCCCGGGCCTTGCTGTCCTTGCGCAGGGCGCGCCAGCGGGCGGCCAGGTCCTGCTTGTCGACGACGGTACGGGGGATTTCCAGCCCGGGGTCGGGAATACGGAGCGCCATGCCGTAGAAGTCGAACTCGAAGGGGGGCAGTGCGGAGCTGTCGGACTTGTCGGACGAGTCGGACTTATCAGACCTGTCCGACTGATCCCGGGAGGGAGCTGGCCGGGGTTCGGGACGCTCTGCGGCGACGGCTGCCGGGGCCTTGATTTCGCGGGGAGGGGTAAGGGCGGGGGCGTCGGGCACGCGGGGGGCGGTGCGGGGCTTTGGCGCGGTCGACCGTTTCTGCCCCGCGATTACCTCATAATCGGCCCACGCTCCGGCCAGGAACTCGTCATAGCGCTCGTACATCCCTTCGCGGAAGTTGTTGTAGCGCTCATACATGCCGCGGCGGAACTCCTCGTAGGAAGTTCCCTGGGCCGCGGCCCCGAGTACGGAGGCCGCGGCGAGGAACAGAATAGTCGTGCGTCGTTTCATCAATCTGGCGGGAGAGAGGGGAGGTTGTTCAATAAGGTAAAGTTATTCAAACGCTTTCTGGACGAAGCCGGAGATTTTCTCGGCGTGTGCGCGGGCCATCTCGCTTTCGCGCATCGAGTTTTCCAGGGCGCGCATGCGGGCCTTGGAAGCGGCGCTCTCGCTGACGATGAAGAACGACTGCACCTCGTAGGTCCCGTCGGGGTTCGTGCGGATAATGGAGAAGCTCTCCTCCATCTCGCCCTTGATTTCCTTTTCGACTTCGCGCTCATAGGCCTGGAAGAAGTTCTCGAACTCGGTTGTGGGGTCGGTAGTGTTCACGTTCGACTCGGCGAGCACGCGGCCGCGGAGGGTCGAGCCGGCCTGCTGTCCGTATGTGATGCAGGCGTTGTTGGTAGCGATCTGCTTGCCGTTGTTCTTCGACTTTACGGCGGTAGCGATGCCGGAAACCTCGCGTCCGTCGTCGCCGAGCTTCTCGAGCTTCTCGTAGTGGCGCATCAGGGTTCCGTCGAAGGTGCGGGTGGAGCCGAGGAGCTGCCATCCCTGCTTCTTATACTCTTTGAGCTTCTCTTTTTTCTCTTTTTCGAGGCGCTTGAGGGTCTTCTTGTCGAGTTCGGCCGCGCAGAGGGCGGTAGAGGCCAGGACGCAAACGGCCAGCAGGATTGAAAGGAATCTTTTCATAGTGTGTGGTATTTGTTGATTGGTAAATTATCTATTTTTCAAGGGACTACGGTAATGCCCGCGTTCTTTACCGCCACTGCGGGATCGGCGTCGGTCACCTTCTGCAGCCAGCGATTGAAGTCGGCGAGTTTAAGCTGGCGGGGCACCAGCTCCCCCCGGGCGGTATCGTTGGGCTTGACGAACTTGCGCGGGGAGTAGACCACGCAGAGCCGGTAGTGGTCGAGGTCGGAGTCTGCGGTAAGGCGCAGCTCGTCGACAAGGGGGCGCTCCGCCTCCTTGGCAAAGGCGGGGTCGAAGAACACCATGTCGCGGCCCCCCTTTACCCTCGCCGCATCGGCCGGGGCGCCGGAATACGGGAGGAGGGTGTTGACCGTGTGGTCGTCGCCGATGAGGAACACCGCCGCGTAGCCGTCGGCCGGGGCGTGGAGGAGGAGGCGGAACGTGTCGCCGCTATGGAACTGCTCCTCGGCGTTCCCCCTCTCCGCGCCGTTGCGCAGCGGGAGCGCCTCGAACTCGACGCGCTCGTTGCTGAGAGGACGGGCGAACCCTTTGACGGTACAGGTAACGGTCAGGCACCCGTCCTTGTCAAAGGAGTACTCATACTTCGGCTCGCCGTCGTCGGCGACCCATTCGCCGCGGGCCGCGCGCTGGTGGTCCTGCTGGAAGTAGAGGTCCTCTTTACCGCGTGCGGCGGTCTCGACCTGCGAGGTAACGCCGCTGACTACCCATCCGAACTGGTTGCCGACAGCCTCGACACAGGCCCCGCGGTATGCCTTCTCGCGGCACACGTCGCGCGACTCGTGCCCCTGGCCTATGTAGGTGAATGTGCCGCTTACCCGCTCGTTCCCCCCGGCGTAGACCGCCAGGGAGAGGGCGAACGCGATCAGCGCTATCAGTATTCTCTTAATCAGTGACATATGTTCAGTTTTTAAGTTTCTCGCCGCGCCATTTGCCGGAGAGACGGCCTGAGGCGGTCGCGGTCGGGGTCTGTTTCTTGCTGTTGACGATTACCGACTGGCGGCTTACGTTGTCAATCACATAGTCGGAAAGCTCGCCAAGCGAAACCTTCCCCTTGCTCTCCTGGAGTTTTTTGAGGAGATAGTAGGTGAACAGGCCGTGGGATTTCTCCTTGTACGGGAGCGCGGTCTCGCTGTCGGAAGCGGCGGAAAGGACGAACATGTTCCCTTTCGGGGCCTCGGCCTTCGGCTTGATTTCAACGCCGCGGGCCTCGTTGAGCATCTTCCCCTCGCGGGTAGCGCCCGAGAAGCACGCGTCGAGGAACACCAGCACGCGCCGGGTATCCATATCGGCGAGGTTCTGATAGAGGCGCCCGAGCGAGAGGCAGGTTTCCGTAACGGCGGCGTCGCCGTCGGTCGGGAGGAGGAACGCGTCCTTTGTAGCGTCGTCGGGCACGCCGTGGCCGGCGTAATAGAAAATCAGGTCGGCGTTGCCGGAGGTCACGGAAGCGATGTTGCGCATATCGGCCAGGGCGCGGAGCATCTCGGCGAGCGACGCGTCGTTGTAGACGCGGATGTTGCTCTTCGGAAGGCCGAGCGTCAGGTTGCAGTAGTCGGCGAACGCCGCCCCGTCGTGCGAAGCCGCCTCGACGTCGACCGCCTTCGAGTAGTTCTCGTTGGCGATGATGACGGCGAAGGTATTAGCCGCGTCGGTCTTGTTGACCGGGATATTCTGGTCGACGTCGCTCTGGGCGTAGGAGCGCTTAGGCTTGGCGGCTACCCCACCCTTCCCCGCCACGCCGCCTGGAAGAGTGATTTCGGGATTCTTGACATTGACGGCGGTTGTTTTCGAGGCCGCGTCGCTGTTCTCCGCGACATAGGTCTTGCCGGAGGGGAGAATCACGCTGAGGCGCGCCAGGCGCACCTTGTTGTTGTCAATCGAATAGCCCGGCTCGCGGAGCTTCGCCATCTCCCACTCGCTCTTGAATCGCTCGGCCTCCCCGTTGTCGAGGGGTACGCGCACCGAGACGGGGCCGTAGGAGGTTTCGAGCGTGTAAAGCTCCGTGTCCGTGTCGTACGGGAGGAGCTTCGTGTCGGAGAGGGTCAGGCGGCGTGTGTAGAGGGTCAGATACTCCTTCTCAGCGGCCTTCAGCAGCGCGGCCTTCTGGCGCTCCATGCCGTCGCCGCTGACGCGGCTGACGAAAGCGTCGGTCTTCTCGAACTCCCCCTTCTTTGCCCAGTCGCCGAGGCGTTTCTCGACATAGCTCTGGGCGAAGTCGCTGTAGCGGGGAGCCTCCTTGGACTGTTTCGGAGAGGAGCCGGAAGCGGAAGCCCCGAAGGCGCTCCCGTCGACGCTTACCATCGCCGGCATATCCTTCTCGGACAGCGGATTGGAGCCGAGGGCCTTGATTCGGTTGTTAACCTCGGCGAAGCGGTCGAGGCGGCCGAGACATCCGTAGCTTACGCCGAGGGCCTTCAGGTATTTCAACGAGAAGGGGTCGTTGGCCACGGCCGGCTCGAGATACGAGCACGCGGCCTCGAAAAACTCGTCGCTCTGGCGCTTGAACTTCCTCTGCTGCTTCTCGTCGGCCTCGTATATCATCTGGTTGTAGTTGTCGACGCCGAGGTTGAAGTACGCGATCGCCAGGTGCCTTACGATGTTGAGATTGTCGGGGCGCATGTCGAAAAGCTTCTGATACGTCGCGAGCGCCTTCTGCAGCTCTCCCTGCGACTCGTAAAGCTGCCCCTGGATATTGAGCAACTGCTCGTCGCCGGGCTTGAAAATCATCAGCTTGTCGAGGAGTTCCTGGAGATGCTCCGTGTTGTGTCCGTTGACGCTCGCCTGTACTCCCCCAAGCATCAGTTTCTCGTCGTTGGGGAAGCGGCGCAGGCCCTCCATCGCGGTTTCGACGGCGTCGTCGAAATGGCGGAGGTTGGCCTGGGAGTGCAGTTTGAAAAGATATATGTTGGCAAGCTCCTGCTCGGGGCCGACCTTTATATACTCGTCGAAATACTTTATGGCTTCGGCGTATTTTCCACCGTTGAAGGCCGCAGAGGCCGAGATGAAAACCATCACGGGGTACATTCCCTGCGGCTCAACGAACTTCTCGTCGCTGAACGCCGGACGGATTTTGGTATCGACATAAGCCGTCGCGAACTTCCTCATCTCCGCCTCGTCCCTGCTGTTGTAGTAGGATGCTCCGCGGAGGATGTCGGGCATAATGTCGACCAGCATGCTCCGGGCGCGGGTGTACGGCTCGCTGCCGGGGGCGCTTTTGTCCAGGGCCGCGCTTGCCGCCTGGTGGGCCTGGAACGCGAGGGGATAGACCGTGTCGTCGGCCGCCCCGTCGTATTTCTGCCATTTATACTGCTTGTAGAGGTCGGTAGCCTGCTCGACGGCCTCCTCGGCGCTCTGCGCGCCCCCGGAAAGCCCCATCGCAGGCAAGCCCGGCATGGAGAGAGCGGGCATAGTCATGGTTCCCGCCCCGCCGCCCGCATCCTGGGCGGCGGAGGGGAGAAGGACAGCCGCGGCCAGCGCGGCGCAAATCAGTTGTTTGTTCATCAAGGGTTTAGAAAGCGTCTATGAAGGTAAACTCGGTTGTTATGCGGCGATACTGTCCACCCTTGTCCTGGGCGACATTCACCTCGTAACGATAGTCGGTATTCATCTTTGCCATATCCTGCACGTTGTCGTTCAGGTACTTGCGCACACCTAAGGCGCGGAGCAGGGCGAGCTGCTCGTTCTGCATCGCCTTGTCGGTTATGGTCATCGGGGAGAGCTCGCCGTTCTGCCAAACCGGCTCGTCGACAATCTCGCCGAAGGAGCCGTCGTAGGGGATGCCGTGGATGATCGGCGAGGAGTCCGCCGTCCCGGAGATGTTGATTTTCACCTTTTTGCCCTCCTTGAGATACTGGGCGAAATCCCCCTCGAAAGCGGCCTTGACGATCGCGAGCATGGAAGTCGCGGCACCCGACTCTTCGACGTGGTACTTGCCGGGCTTGAAATCCTCCTCGGCCGAGAACTCGGGCTCTACCTCGTAGGTAAACTTCACCAGGTAGTTGAGTATGCGCTGGCCGTTGGCATCGTAGTCGGGTACGACGCGCGAGTCAACCGTGATGTTCGTATGGTCGGAGATAATGTTCTGCTGCTTGGAGCGCTCGACAACCTGCTGGCGGATTTCCTGGAGCTTCTTCTCCTCCATCATCTGCTGCTGGATGATTTCGAGCGAGACAACGTTGTCATCCCCCTCCATAAAGCTCAGGGGCATGCGCTCGATATTGTCGTAGACGTATGTCTCGCCGTTGTTCCTGTTGAGCACCTTGGCGTAGATAATCTCGAAATTGTCGTCGGGAAGCACGCCGTAGCGCACGTCGGAGAAAGCGAGGTCGCCCGCGTCGGTAAAGGCGGTAATGTTATCCTCGGGCACAGGGAGGAGAATCGAGGGCATCGTGGAGAAATCGACCTGCAGCATCCCGTTGGTGCGGTTGTACTTACCGAGCGACACTTCGGCCATCGAGAGCTGGTCGCCGGCGAACTGGGTCGAGATTTCCGACTCGAACAGGCGCATCTGCGCCGCGCGGCTCTGCTCGTTGACACGGGCCTGGTACTCCTCGAGCGTTTCGCCCGGGAGCATCTTCATCCATTCGTTCATGCGCTCGTTGACCTGGTCGGCGATCAGCTTGCCGTAGTATGGAGCGAGATGTTCCATACGCTTGGCGTTCACTGCGTTGAGAGTCGTATAGGTCATAAGGGTGTTGCGCCGCGAGTCGGGGATGAATCGCAGGTCGGTAAGTAATCCGTCGGCCACGTCGTAGGTCTCCCGCTCGTCGTTCAGCAGGTTTATGAGCACAATCTGCGAAGGGTCGGTAGCGACCGCGAGATATTTGCCGTCGAAGTTGTAGTCGCAGGCGAGCCCCTGGCCCAGGTCGTCGATTGTTTTCTTTACGAGCATCGTGCGGGTGTCGTAGATGCTTGCCATTCCGTCGGCTGTCAGCACGGCGAGCTGGCTGCTCTCGACGTTGAAGACCATGTCGGTAACCTTCGCTCCGAAGTCCCATTCCTTGCGGAGCTTCTTCTCCTCCAGGTTGTAGACAGCGGCCTTGCTGCCGCCGCTGACGGCGAGGTAGTAGCCGTTGGGGCTGACGGTCATCGACGTCACCTCGAAGGGGAGCTCAAAGCTGCCCGTCTCGGCGAATTTGCGGGGCTCGAGCATGTGGACTCCGGTAGAGGTAGCCATCAGGAGGGTACGCGCGTCGGGGGTATAGGCTCCGGCGGTCGGGTTGCCGCTCTTTTTGTTGTTCACCTCGAATTTCTTTACCGGGTCAATATCGTCGAGCGCCCAGACCTGGGCGACGCTCTTGTTCTTCGTCCTGTACACGGCGATGAACGTGTTTCCGGCAGGGCTCATCGCCATGTCGGTTATCGTGTCCTTCTTCCCGACCTCGAAAATCGCCTGCCCGCGGGGAGTGGTCAGCCGCTTGTGGTTCAGCGGGAAGAACGCGTTGCTGTAAACGAGCATCTCGGAAGGATTGAAGTCCATTTTAAAAACGTAGTCCTTCTTCGGAAGGCGGGGCTCCTTTACGGCTTTCTTCGCGCCCTGGACAGCCGGGGCGAGAACCGCGGCTGCCAGGCCGACTGCGGCCATGGCTTTAAACCATTGTCTCATAAGAATGTGTGTTGGTTGTATATGATTGATTTAATTTCAGATGGTATCAGAGAGTGCCGACAAACACAGGGAGGTTTTCCGCCCCCTGGGCCGGCTCGCGCATTCCCCCGGCAAGACGGACGTCAATCGCCTCCAGGAGCTTGTCAATGTCGAAAAAGCACTGGGTCATTATGACGACGTGCCTCTCCCCGGCCACCAGGCCGCTCTGCTGGCCGCGCATCAGCGTCTGGCCGGGGCGGACGACATAGTTTCCGGTAGGCTGCCCGAGCTCGGAAATCTCGACCTTGGGAGTCTCCCCGCTGGTATTGATTTTCAGTATGTTGAAGTAGACGGGATAACTGAGCGTGTTAGCCATCGTGAAGGAGGCACCCCCCAGCCGATTGTCGGTAGTCCGGGTAAAGCTCACGGGGCACTCCCCTTCCTCGAATCCCCCCGCCAGGAGCCTGGGCGAGACTACGGCGGCAAGCGAGGCGGCGTCGACCTGCATGTCGCGGGCGTCAGGGTCGAATTTCGCCATAGAGCGGGTTGTGCGCCCTACGGTGCTGTAAACCGCCTGCCCTTCGGCCTTGTCGCGCTTGGAGAAGGTAGTGAACTTGTTGAACGCGCCCGAATTGTCAGCCGCCATGTTCCTGGCGTTGATCATCAGGCTGCTGACGGAGATAGTCCCCGGCGTGTTCCATACATAGATTTTATGCATCGGCTTGTGGAGGATCTGGATTTCCCCGCCGTCGGCGATAATCACGTTGTCGGAACCCTTCACAGCCATCCCCTTCTCGGCGTTCCGGGTCTGCCCGGAGCTGGCGATTTTGACGGGTCCGCTGACATCGTGGACTGTGTACGGCATCCCCTGGGCACTCCCCTGGAGGGAGGTCAGAAGCATCGCCGCCATGGCAAGCAAAGGAGTGAATATACGGTGTGGTTTCATATCTGGGGTAGTGTTTCGTTTGTCTGTCGCGTGTTTTCTATGTGTGGTATGTGTTCTTTCTTGCGGAAAAGCGATATTATCCAGCCGCCGAGCGCGGCAAGCCCCAGCCATATGTCGGCGGCGAAGAGGCCGAAGGTTACCATCAGCAGCGAATATGAGAAATTCATGATTACCGAATGGTCGACGAAGAACGTGTAGCCTACCCTGATAATGGCGTACAGGAGCGAAATCTGGAATATTCGCAGCAGAAGCCCCTTCCCCGCAACCGGGAGCAGCAGCGAGCAGTAGATTACCAGGAAGGCCAGCAGGAAGGCAATCGCCCAGTTGGCCGGATCGGGGAGCTGGTAGTAATAGCTCTGGTTGAGGATGGTGGATATTGCCCTGGCGTGGATTTCGACCCCCGACATGCGGCGTTTGACCGGCGTCGGGTGCATGTCGGCCACCTCGCGCATCGCCCCTACGAGCACGACTTTGCCGTAGAGCTCGTCGGCGTTGGCGACCATCTCCTCGGGAGTGTAGACCAGGTAGGAACGCGAGACGAAGTTGATTACCTCGTGGCGCTCCCCGCGGCGTACCAGGTCGGCCCATTTTTCAGGGGATGCCTGGCGGGCGACAGCCGACGCGAACGACTGGGCGATGCGGTCGTCGGCCAGCAGGAACTCGGGAGCGAACTCGCGCACGGGGCTGGAGTTAGTGGCCGTCGGGAGGTTCACCACCCCGCCCTGGTAGTCCGGCAGCGAGTCGCGGAAAAAGGAGACCTCGTCATACTCGAAGCGGACATCCTTCTCCGTCCCCGCGGGACGCACCGTCTCGGCGAGCACGGCCTGCGGCATCCCCCGCAGCGCGGCGAGCAGAAGCGAGTCGTTTTCCGACGGGGCGCGGAAGACAATGTCGACCCCCACAGCCCGGGGAGAGCACTCGCGGATGAAGTCGAGCACCTGGGCAGTCCCGAGGCGGTCGCACTCGGATATGTCGACGATAACGACATCCGGGTCGAGCGTGCGCACGGCGCGCCCGTCGGCCGCCATATTGTAGAAGTCGTTAATTGTGAAATCGTTCTGTTCGGGAGCCGCCAGCAGCGCCGTCGCCGAAAACGAGAACGGCGACATCAGCACAAGCGAAAGCGCAAACGCGAGGACTGTAATTCCGAGCGCCTGCAATGCTTTAAAAATCAAACGATTGCCCCGTGTGTTCCGTTTGGGGCCATCCGCGTGTTCCATCGTGTTGCTAAAATGCTGTCGGTTTATCCGACAAATTTAGCAATTTTTCACGAAAGACCAACAAATAAGCCTCTTTTTTCCTGCTTTTTAACTAATTATGGTCGAAAAGAATATGCCGATTATCCTTTCACGGCAGGTTCGCCGGAAAACGCGGCGCGAACCCGGTCAAGCAGCGACAGCCCGATTTCCTTCAGATGAACGGAAACAGACCCGTCGTCTTTCGAGATGAACACAATCGAGCTATGGAGCACGATGGCCACAACCTCGTCAAAATCTATTATGGCGTGGATATGGGAAATCGGAATACGATGGAACGGCGATGAAGAGTCTACCATCGTAAGAACCAGCTCGTCGCCGTCAATCTCGACTGACGCGTTTTCCGGGAGTTTTTCAAACAGCAGTGGAATGTCAAGCTCATCGGGGGAATCGGGACGGTGCTTAAATTTCTTATAGATGGCGTCAATAACTTTTTTCTGAATCATGGCGATTGGTCGTTTTTATGGAGGCGGCGCTGCGTTGCGTCACACATTGATATAACCAACGACAGGCCCGTTTTGTTGCAAAGATAGTGAATTTACGCAAAATAAATACAAATTTCCTTGCATTAACCGTTCTCCGGACGAAACCGCGCCTTAAAAATCAGCGGCGGGGGAGGGTGACCTTGAAGAGGTCGGAGGGGGTGTGCTCGCGGTAGATGATGTCGACCATGCGGGCAACAAGGTCGGGCCGCTCCGCCGCGAGGTCGCGGTCCTCGTGAATATCGGTTGCGAGGTCGTAGAGCTCGGGAACCCCTTTCTTTACGATGAGCTTCCACTCCCCCATCCGCACACCTATCTGGTCAGTTTCCGCAAATTCCCAGTAAAGGAAGTCGTGTTCGGGCTGCTCCCGGCCGAGCAGCTCTGGCAGGAAGGAGATGCCGTCGAAATAATCCTGTTTACCCTTGGCGGCGAAGCGCCCGGGAAATTTCCGCTCCCCTACGACCTCGGCCAGGGTCGGCATGACGTCGTAGAAGGCGAGCTGGTGGTCGCTCTCGCTTCCCGCTGCGACCCGGCCGGGCCAGCAGACGATGAAGGGCACGCGGATACCCCCTTCGTGGCACGAGCGTTTCAGCCCTTTCAGCTTTCCGTCGCGGCCGAAGAACGTCGGGTCCGCCCCACCCTCTTCATGTGGGCCGTTGTCGCTTGTGAAGATGACAATCGTGTTGTCGGCCAGGCCTTTTTCGCGCAGCTTGTCCACAACTTCCCCGACATACGCGTCGAGGCGCGAAATCATGGCGGCGAACTGGGCGTGGGTATGCTCCGATGGGTTGTAGCGCGAACCCTCCTGGCCTCCCCAAGTATGGTCGCGGAAGAATTTCTTTTTGTAACCGTTGAGGAGCGAGTCGGAGGGCTGGGCAAGCTCGGCGTGCGGGAGGGTGTAGGTAAACATCCCGAAGAAAGGCTTGCCGGGGTCGCGGCGGTCAAGCCAGTCCATCGCCTCGCGGTGGATGAGGTCGGCGGAATAAAGTGGGCGCTTCTCATACCCCTCCCCGAACATCGGGTACGGCAGGTTCTCTTCCAGCACCACGCGCGTCACCGCCGTGTCGCCCAGTTCGGGGCGGTAGCGGTTCAGGAAGTTCGGGTAATAGAGATGGGCCTGGAACTGGCATATGTAGCCGAAGTATTCGTCGATGCCTCGCTTGTCGGGGGTCGACGCGGAGCCTTCGTAACCGCCGGCCCATTTTCCGAACATCCCGGTCTCGTAGCCGTTGGCCTTCATTATTTCAGGCAAGATGACGTGGGAGGGGTCGTAAGGGTGCTGCCCGACGCGGACCGGTTCGGGATGCGTGCCGTAATATACCGTGTCGACATTCTTCCAGTATTCACGGTTGCCGCGCACCTCGCAGTGGCCGCTGTGCTGCCCTGTCATGAAGCTCGCGCGGGAGGGGGCGCTGACAGGGCTTCCGGCATAGGCCTGGGTGAACCTCATTCCGGCTCGGGCGAGCGAGTCGATATTGGGCGTAGAGATATAGGGCTGCCCGTAGCATCCCAGGTCGCCATACCCCATGTCGTCGCACATAACGACGATTATGTTGGGCTTCCGTTCGTTTTTCCCGGAGGCGGCTCCGGCGGAAAACGCTCCGCCGAAAACAAACGCCGCCGCTACGGCAGGAACCGAGGCGGCAGCGGTATTGCGATTGACTTTCATCTTTATTGAGGAATCGGATTACTTACGGCTTCACCTCCCAGTCGGGAATATCCGCCAGCCTTATGTTGAAGCGCAGGGCGGAGTAGGGCTTGATTTTGCCGCTCTCGTTTGCGCCGTAGGCCGAGGCGTAGGGGACGAGGATCTGGACGGTGTCTCCGACGTGCATGTTCTGCAGGGCGATCTGCCAGCCGTCGATCACGGCGTTGACGGCCGTCGTATATGTGCCGTCAGTGTTATTCTCCGACGTGTCGAAGAGGGTATCGTCGTAAAGGTAGCCTTTATACTTCGTGGTGACGGTGGAGGTCAGGTAGGGCTGCAGGTTTCCGGCGGTCTCGGAGCGGTCGTTGAACCAGTGGATGAGGATGTACGACCCCTTGTCCCACGAGGGCACCAGGCGCTCGTAGTAGGGGGTACCATCCTCGGCGGTCAGCTTTTCCTGCTCTGCGAGCCATTCCTCGTTGGCCTCGCGGTAGGAGGCGTACTCGGTCCAGTAGTCGACGTAGTCGTCATCGTCGTTGCAGCTCCACAGGGCAGCCGCGCAGGCGAGCGCGCCGAGCAGATAGAGTAGTTTCTTCATCGCGTCGTCTTTCTGCGGGGCTTAAAATTCAACCTTGGGAGCCTTCTGGGCGCCTTCGTCGGCTTTGAACATCTCCTTGGGGCCGTAGCCGAAGATGGCGGCGAAGATGTTTCCGGGGAAGCGCATCACCTTGAGGTTGTATTTTTCAACCTCGTCGTTGTAGCGCTTTCGCTCAGTCGCGATGCGGTTTTCGGTCGACTCGAGCTGGGCCTGCAGCGAGAGGAAGTTCTCGTTGGCCTTCAGGTCGGGATAAGCCTCGCGGACGGCGTTAACATAGATGTCGAGGGCGCTTTTAAGCTGTCCCTGCGCCTGCTGGTAGGCGGCGATATCCTCCGAGCCTGTCGCCTGTGCGGCGTTAGCCTCGTTGTAGGCCTTGGTAAGGCCGGCGCGGGCGTTGGTAACGTTCTCCAGGGTCGAGCTCTCGTGCTCGGCATACCCTTTGACGGTGCCGACGAGGTTCGGTATAAGGTCGTTGCGGCGCTGGTACTGGTTTTCAACCTGGCCCCACTGCTTCTGTACGGCCTGGTCGGCGGTCACCATCCCGTTGTAGCTCGAGCACCCCCCGGCAAAGAGGATGAACAGGGCCACGACAACGACGATAGCTACTATAAGTCCTTTTTTCATTTTGTCAGTTTTAATTTTGATTTAAATAACACCCGCTGAGCTTAGTTCAGTTTACGCAGCAGGGCGTTAAGCGATACCCGGTCGGCGATGATGCCGCGGAGCTCCTCTATCTTGACGCGGCTCTGGGCCATGCTGTCGCGCTCGCGGAGGGTCACGGTGCCGTCCTCGAGGGTCTGGTGGTCGACAGTGATGCAGAACGGGGTTCCAATCGCATCCTGGCGGCGGTAGCGCTTGCCGATCGAATCCTTCTCCTCGTAGTGGGTGTTGAAGTCGAATTTAAGCTCGTTGACAATCTCGCGGGCCTTCTCGGGAAGGCCGTCCTTGCGAACCAGGGGCATCACGGCGCATTTCACCGGAGCCAGGGCTTCCGGCAAGTGGAGCACGACGCGGCTGTCGCCACCCTCGAGGGCCTGCTCCTCGTAGCTCGAGCAGAGCACGGAGAGGAACATGCGGTCGACGCCGATCGAGGTCTCGATAACGTAGGGGACGTAGCTCTCGTTAAGCTCCGGATCGAAATACTTGATATTCTTGCCGGAGAACTTCTCGTGCTGCGAGAGGTCGAAGTTCGTGCGGGAATGGATGCCCTCCACCTCCTTGAAGCCGAAGGGCATAAGGAATTCGATATCGGTAGCGGCGTTGGCGTAGTGGGCGAGCTTCTCGTGGTCGTGGTACCGGTACTTCTCGTCGCCCAGGCCGAGAGCCTTGTGCCAGCGCAGGCGGGTCTCCTTCCAGCTCTTGAACCATTCAAGCTCGGTGCCGGGGCGCACGAAGAACTGCATCTCCATCTGCTCGAACTCGCGCATGCGGAAGATGAACTGGCGGGCGACGATCTCGTTGCGGAACGCTTTGCCGATCTGCGCGATACCGAAGGGGATGCGCATGCGGCCCGTCTTCTGAACGTTCAGGTAGTTGACGAAGATACCCTGGGCGGTCTCGGGACGCAGGTAGACGGTCATAGCGCCGTCGGCTGTCGAGCCCATCTCGGTCTTGAACATCAGGTTGAACTGGCGCACCTCGGTCCAGTTGCGGGTACCGCTCAGCGGGTCTACGATTTCCTCGTCAAGGATAATCTGGCGCAGCTCATTGAGGTCGTTGGCGTTCATCGCCTCGGCGAAACGGGTATGCAGGGCGTCGCGCTTGGCCTGGTGCTCAGCGACGCGGGGATTGGTCTGGCGGTAAAGAGCCTCGTCGAAGCTCTCGCCGAAACGCTTGCGGGCCTTAGCGACCTCCTTCTCGATTTTCTCGTCGTACTTCGCGATCTGCTCCTCGATCAGGACGTCGGCGCGGTAGCGCTTCTTGGAGTCGCGGTTGTCAATCAGGGGGTCGTTGAAAGCGTCGACGTGGCCCGAAGCCTTCCAGATTGTCGGATGCATGAAAATCGCGGAGTCGATTCCGACGATGTTCTCGTGGAGGAGGGTCATCGCCTCCCACCAGTAGCGCTTGATATTGTTCTTGAGCTCGACGCCGTTCTGACCGTAGTCGTAGACGGCTGAAAGCCCGTCGTAGATTTCACTTGACTGAAAAACGAAACCGTATTCCTTGGCGTGTGAAACGATTTTCTTAAACACGTCTTCCTGCTGTGCCATTCTATTCTGTTTATTGTTTGTTCGCTTGTTAGAGACGCCGTTGCGGCGGTAGGAAGCTCCGGGACCTCGGCCTCGGGCGCTTCATCGGGCAAAATTACGAAAATTCCGCCACATTTCACACATTTACAGAACAAAACCGCCAAACCGCCCCTATCCGGGCGCGATTGGCGGTTTATACCCGGCAGAACCTCCGTCCTGCCAACTACAATAGCATTATATCTTCACAGACAAAAATTCATACATGCGGGTCGCTCAAAGACGGAATCGGAAACCGACCTGAAGCAGACCCTGGGCGCCGAAGCCGAGCTCGCCGAACATCAGCACGCTGCGGGTGATTCCGAACTGGGCGCCGATGGGCGTGAACTGATAGGCGAAATAGGTGCAGTTGTACGCGTCGTCATACTTCGGCATCATGTGAGAGATTTCGACACCCAGGCCGATATGCCCGTAGAGCGACACAATCGAATTGCGGTAATACTCGTAACGGCCGTTCAGCATGATCGCGTGATAGGCGATGCTTGAATGGTCGGGGCCACCTTTTGTCGTCGTGCTGGAGAAAGTATAGCTCGGGCCGATCCACATCTTGCGGTTAATCTGGAAATTCACACCGGCGGTAAGAGCGCCCCAGGCATTGTTGACATGGTGCCATCCGTCGTGGCAGTCCGTCGCGTCCATCTGCGTGTAACCGCCGTAGCCAATCTGGATTTCCGCTTTCTGAGCCTTAGCACCGGTAGCCGCGGCTACAACACACAACACGGCGACAGCCATTCTCTTCGCGCCCTTGACCGAGGCGCCCATATTCATTACCCTCATAGCGAAACGTCTAATAGAATTAAAAAATAATTGAAAAAGAATCAAACTATCCTATTAACGCCTCACGCCTCCCTCTGGTTCGACACCTTCGACAAAAACTCCCGCAAATCCCCTTAATCCCTTCCAAAAATCTCCGCCTCGCCGCGACAGCTACCCCGCTCTCCACCGTGGCGAGGCGTCAGCCGAGCTCCGCGCGCGGCCCCCTCGGTCGGCCCCCGCGCCTGCTCCCGGTTTTTCGGCGCGCGGGCGCAAAAAAAGGCCCCCGGATGTCCTGACGGACGTCCGGGGGCCGGAAGGTGGCGGCGACCTACTCTCCCGCTTTCGCAGTACCATCGGCGCAGCGGGGTTTAACTTCTCTGTTCGGAATGGGAAGAGGTGGGTCCCCCGCGCTGTGGCCGCCTTTTCTTTAGCCTTCGTCCGGCCTGTCTCCCGCCCCTTCGGGCGGCGGCCGGCGTGTGCGGTAAAAAGGAACACGGCCGGAACTCAAAACGGCTCCTCCTGTGTCTCTGTGACTCACCGGGGGTTCTCAATCGTTTCACGACGCGACCGGGTCAGTCCCGGCGCTTCCCGGCTCTCAGTCCGGGCTGGTTTTGGTGACGCGGCTCCACGGCCGCGGACTTTGTTTCTGGCTCGGGGGGGTCACCCCCGGAAAGGGTTCGGGCTATTAGTATCGCTCGGCTGAGGGCGTCGCCGCCCGCGCACCTGCGACCTATCGACGTGGTCGTCTCCCACGGCCCTGTATATGGAGACCTTATCTTGAGGGGGGCTTCGTGCTTAGATGCTTTCAGCACTTATCCTGGCCGGAGGCGGCTACCCGGCGGTGCGGC
>ERZ808035.487-NODE-487-length-34431-cov-6.404873_pt1 | contig 34431 bp, 28 predicted proteins | sample MGYA00380189_ERZ808035 | MGnify/ENA primary metagenome ERZ808035 (study PRJEB31490, sample SAMN06133407) | mouse gut metagenome | isolation source: M5_1 | host: mice | place: China: Chengdu | collected 2015-05 ...
CAGGAACCGCAGGTCGGACAGGTCTTCTCCTCAAATTCCAGAAGCTCCTCGTCCGTGATCGTCCCCGCCGCATGGGAACCGACCGCCTCAAACATGGAAGACAGGCTTCTCTTTTCACCTTTCACGTGTCCCGCCAGCATGGGGCCGCCGGAAACAAAGACCGTGGGCACATTGATGCGCGCCGCCGCCATCAGAAGACCCGGCACGTTCTTGTCACAGTTCGGCACCATCACAAGCGCGTCAAACTGATGCGCCAGGGCCATACATTCCGTGGAATCCGCAATCAGGTCGCGGGTCACAAGCGAATACTTCATGCCGATATGTCCCATGGCAATACCGTCGCAGACTGCAATCGCCGGGAACACCACAGGCACACCGCCCGCCTCCGCGACGCCAAGCCTCACCGCGTCCACAATTTTATCCAGATTCATATGCCCGGGCACAATCTCGTTGTAGGAGCTGACGATACCCACCATGGGTTTTTTCATCTCCTCCTGCGTAAATCCAAGGGCATTAAACAAACTTCTGTGGGGCGCCTGCTGGGTACCCACTTTCACATTGTCACTTCTCATTGCTTTTCTCCTCCTTTATCTCACTCCGTCCGCGCTTGATTTCCTGCAAACAGGATAGTCTGCCAGTTTTCATAAACCTGTGTCATATTTTCTTCTATATAAGGCCGCTTCGCTTCCACATCCTCTTTCGTCAGATAGAACTTCCACTCCTCGGGAGCCTCCCTGTAACCGTAGGGCAGCCCCAGAAGCGCCTTATCCAGCAGAACGATATCCGCGCCCTCCAGCTCCCTTGTAACCCGCTCCTCACCAAGTCCATAAAGATACAGGAGCAGATACTCCTGGTCGCAGTCCGTCACCGCCACAATATCCGTGTCTTCTATCGTAATCTGTCCATAGGCGTCCGCAATCAGTTCATCCCGCATACTGTACGCCGACATATCCGCCAGCACAAATGCCCACGATACGCCTGCCGCTATATAGAAAAGCCACTTGCATCCCCTGCTTATTCCGCCCTTATACCAAGCGGCGGGCAGTTTCTCCAAAAGCGCTATCAGCCGTTGAACCAGCCAGCCGACCAGCAGCGCCGCCCACACGCCGAGGAAAGAAAACACTCTCTGGTAGGGGAGCTTACACTGGATCACAAGCGCAAGCGCAAGCAGAACCGCCGTCAGGACAAAATACCATTCCCAAAAAACTTTTTTTGCCTTTATAATCAGGCAGACCACCGCCGCCAGAATCCCTGCCGGAAGGAGGAAACACATCAGATTCCCCCAGAGTCCCGCCCCCGGCGAAAGCTGCGATCCAAAAAGCGTTTTCAGCCAGTGTCCCGCCTGCCCCCGAAATTCCTGTCTGGTCATACTCTGGATATAAGGCGTGGCAAGCATATAACCAATGCCTTCCTGTAACGCCCGAAACGGCGCATGGAGAATGATATCAATGTGCCCCGCCGTGTAAAAAGGCCCGTCCGGCGTCTTGGAAAGCAGATTGGAACCGATAGCCAGCCACAGAACGCCATATAAACCCGCCGTACACAACGCACTTAATAAGGACACCGCAACCAGCCGTAAAAGCCGCCCGTAATCCCTGTCAATAAGAAGCAAAAAGCCCCCGACCATGCATACAGGCATCACCACATACAGACTGCTTGGAATCGCCCAGAGCGCAATCACAAGCGACGCGCCAAACGCAATATAATTACATTTGTTATTTTTCTTTTCCGCCACAATCAAATAGAGCGACAAAAGCGCTGTTAAATAGCAGAACGTCACAAGCGCATACCCTCTGCCCTGCACCGCAAGCTGGTTGACCATATACATACCCGCAAAGAGAAAAACGGGAATGAGCGCGATCCCTTCCGTAAGATATTTTCTGGAAATGCGGTACAGCAGGACCAGACTGCCCAGGCTGCACAGATAGGATACACCACGCAGAGCCACCGGCGCACATCCAAATATCCCCAGACATGCCGACAACGTGGAATATCCCACATGATTATTGGGGAGCGGCCAGTGAATCGCCGCATACACCGGCCCTCTGCTTATAAAATAATAATAAGTATACAGCTCGTCATACCATGGCGTCAAAAGAAACATCCTTCTCCCATAGTAGACCGCCATCACCGCTAAAAACAGGAAAAAAACTTTCGTCTCCGCGGTTAGGTTTGGTTTCTTTCCCGCTATAAAGTAGGCGGTGGCGCCTTTTTCCCGGTGCTTCAAAAAATAACCCACGCTATTATTTAATCCTCTCCACAATCAAATCGCCCATTCTTCTACAGCCCACCTGCTCACAGCCGTCGGACATGATGTCGCCGGTGCGGTAGCCGTCCTTAAGCACCTGTTTTACGGCATTGTCAATGGCATCCGCCTCTTTGTCCAGGTCAAAGCTGTAGCGCAGCATCATGGACGCCGAGAGAATCGTCGCGATAGGATTTGCCAGATCCTTACCCGCGATATCCGGCGCAGAACCGTGACTCGGCTCATACAGGCCGAATTTTGTATCATTCAGGGAGGCGGATGCCAGCATACCGATTGAACCGGTCACCATGCTCGCCTCATCGGATAAAATATCTCCAAACATGTTCTCCGTCAGGATCACGTCGAACTGCGCCGGGTCCTTTACAAGCTGCATCGCGCAGTTGTCCACCAGCATATGTTCCAATGTCACGTCGGGATAGTCTTTTGCAACCTCTTCCACGACTGCTCTCCACAGTCTGGAAGAATCCAGCACATTCGCCTTATCCACACTTGTCACTTTCTTCTTGCGCTTTCTGGCGATATCAAACCCCTTAATGGCAATCCTGCGGATCTCATTCTCGTCATAGGTCAGCGTATCTACGGCTTTTCTTACGCCGTTCTCCTCCGTGGTCCTTCTCTCACCGAAATACAGGCCGCCCGTCAGCTCCCGCATAATCAGCATATCAAAACCCTTTTCAGAAATTTCCGTTTTCAGGGGACATGCGCCCGCCAGCTCCTCATACAGAACCGCAGGGCGAAGATTTGCAAAAAGATTCAGCGCCTTGCGGATCGCCAAAAGCCCTGCCTCAGGACGTAAGTTCGGCGCAAGCTTATACCAAGGGGATGTGGTAGTATCGCCGCCGATGGAACCCATCAGCACCGCGTCCGCACTGCGCGCGGTCTCCACCGCCTCATCCGTCAGGGGCACCCCGTGTACGTCGATGGACGCGCCGCCCATCAGAATATCCGTATACTGCATGTCATGTCCATATTTGGCCGCCACCGCGTTAAGCGCCTTCTTTGCCTCCGCTACGATTTCCGGCCCAATCCCATCTCCAGGAATACAGGTTATCTTTAACTCCATAGGTCCCTCCGTTCCGCGCTGTCTGACAGACTGCGCTCGCTTTCTCAATCTCAAAGCAGTTTACCGCAAAATAATACTTATATATCATAGACTATTCCCGTGTAAATTTCAATACAGAAAAAGCCGGATCATTCCTGACCCGGCTCCTTTTCCTTCATAAAATTGTTTCTTCTCTCCTACTGTGCGCTGAAGCTTCTCTCCGCAAGTACAGTTCCGTCACCTTTCTGATATCTGACAGTGATTGACACGGTACCTTTATCGGCGCCCAGCTCCCCATCTATCTCTCCCGCCATCATTTCCCAGATTGATGCGGTCGCCTCCAGTCCGGTTTCTAACGTCTCCTCCGCGTCGTCCGTAAGCAGACTTTCATCGTCATAGCTGTAAATGAAAGCCATGTCATTTCCCTTCACATCCACAGACATGGAAATGCCTTCCTGCTCGGCAGCCGCAGCAGACATCTCCTCCTCAAACTGCTTTTTCAGCTCAGGCGTCGCATTCATATAGTCTTCCAGTGTGTCACCGGAAGCTTCCTCTGCTGCAGGCGCTTCTTCCTCTGCGGGAGCTTCCTCCTCTACAGGAGCCTCCTCCTCTGCAGGAGCCGCTTCCTCTGTCTTGGTATCCGCCTCCTTAGGCGCGTCATCGGAACCGCCGCATGCAGTCACGCTCAGACTCATTGCCATAAGTGTCGCACAAACTAGTGCTTTTACTGTTCTTCTTTTCATCGCAATCTCCTCCCTACAATTAAGAAATTAATTCTTGTGCTCTTACACAAATTGAAAGTTTACAACATTTGTATTTCATTGTCAACAATAATATTAAAAAGAAATCGTTTTCTTAACGAATGTGCAATCGAGCAGGGAAGATTTTCTCCCTGCTCGCCGCGCCGCCCGCATGCTGTGAAACAGCAAACTTCCATATGCGGGCGTGTGCATAAAAAAGGACTGTGACACCACGCCACAGCCCAAATATATTTACGTCGGGGTTATTCCGCCTCTGCTTTCTCGATCTGCGCAATCGCTGATTTCTGCATGGGAATACGGCAGTTCTTATTGCTGCCGAACTCTACGATCACCGTGTCGTCGGTAATGTCAATCACAATGCCGTAAAAGCCGCTGTTCGTCAGTACACAGTCTCCGACCATCATATCCGCCAGCATCGCCGCCATCCTTTTCTGTTCCTTCTTCTGCGGACGAATCATAACAAAATACATAAACGCCACAATAATGACGATATAGATAACCATAATCATGCCGCCGCCGGTAGCAGCTCCCGCTGCATCAGCCGATAATAATAATCTCATACTATTTCCTCCGTTAATTCATTCAATCAAAACACTATTGCATATCATACACAACTTGGAGAGGAAAAACAAGTCCTTTCCCAAAATTTTCACAAACCTCCGCAACAGTTCATCCTTCGGCTTCCCTGCCCGCCTTCTGCATGCCGGACAGTTTATCCCTCTTATATTGCGCAAACCGTCCTTCATCCAGCGCATCCCGGATTTCCGCCATCATAGTATTATAGAAATAGAGATTATGAAGTACGCAAAGCCGCATTCCCAGCATTTCCTTTGCCTTTAAGAGATGTCTGATATATGCCCTTGAATACCGTCTGCACGCCGGGCAGGGACATCCCTCCTCAATGGGCCTGTCATCCAGTTCATATTTCGCGTTAAAGAGATTGATCTTTCCGTGATTCGTGTACAGATGACCATGACGCCCGTTTCTTGTAGGGTAAACGCAGTCAAAGAAATCCACGCCCCGCTCTACCGCCTCCAGAATATTTGCCGGCGTCCCGACCCCCATCAAATAAGTAGGCTTGTCTGCCGGCAGATAGGGAACCGTCTCCTCTATGACATGGTACATCTGCTCATGGCTCTCACCCACCGCGAGACCGCCCAGCGCATAACCGTCGCACGAAAACTCCGCGATCCGCTTCGCATGTTCTATGCGGATGTCATCAAAAACCGCGCCCTGGTTAATTCCAAATAACAGCTGTTTTTTATTGATGGTATCTTCCAGCCCGTTTAAACGGTCCATCTCTTTCTTACAGCGCGCAAGCCATCTGGTCGTACGCGCCACAGAATCTTCCACATACTTTCTCTCAGCCGTACTTGCCGGGCATTCGTCAAAAGCCATCGCAATCGTGGAGGCAAGATTACTCTGGATCTGCATACTCTCCTCCGGCCCCATAAATATCCTGCGGCCGTCTATGTGGGAGTTGAAATATACCCCCTCCTCCTTGATCCGCCTAAGCCCCGCCAGTGAAAACACCTGAAAGCCGCCGGAGTCAGTCAGAATCGGTCTGTCCCACGACATAAACTTATGCAGGCCTCCCAGTTTCCTGATGACTTGGTCCCCCGGCCTCACATGCAGATGATACGTGTTGGACAGCTCTACCTGCGTACCGATCTGTTCCAGGTCCTCCGTCGATACCGCACCTTTGATAGCCGCCACCGTGCCTACATTCATAAAGACAGGGGTCTGGATCGTGCCGTGTACTGTCGAAAATTCGGCGCGTTTCGCCCTGCCTTCCCGTTTTAAAATCCGATACATACTAACCCCCATGATTCCGCACCACGGAATCTCACGCTATAGTAGATATTTATCCCAAAACTCTTCCAGGCACAACTCTTCATCTTTCATGGTCGCAGCCGCTTCCCTGCCCACATAGCGGAAATGCCACGGCTCATACTCGATGCCGGTGATGTACTCTTTCCCGGAAGGATAGCGCAGGATAAAACCGTACTCATAGCTGTGCGCCTCAAGCCATCTGCCTTCCTCCGTGTCCGCGAACCCCTTCTTCAGCTCGATAAAGCTGTCGGAGGTGATATCAAACGCCAGCCCGACCTCATGCTCACTGCATCCGGGAACCGTAATCACTATGGAGGTTGCCTTATAAGCTTCCATATAAGATAATCCCTGTCTCATGTAGGATTTGATTCTTCTGTTGAAATTATCCTCCTGATGGTCCGACGTCCGGTACGGGGACCTGACCACCAGATTTAAGCCATCCTTCTTCGCCGCCTGCATCATCAGCAGAAGGTCTTCGATTACACGCTCGTCGCAGCGCATGCCTGACGTAAAGGTTCCCAGCTTGAAATCATAATCGTCGGCAATGGGATGCTGCTTATTAATAAGAACAAGCCGCCAATCAGAATTGTCAAAGCCTGACTCCGCATCCGCGTCTGTCCCCGGCTGTTCCTCCGCGTGGTCGTCATACACCCCCATACTGTGATCGTGCTCATGCTGCTTCAACAAATCGTCCAGTGTGAAAGTCTCCGCCTCCTCATCATGCTCAGAAGCGACCACGTTCGTCTCCTCAAGAATCTCCTCCACCACCGGGTTCACTGGCTCCACCACCGCCAGCGACACATCCGAAGGCTCCACCACCGCGCTGTAAGTTTCCTGTGCGCCGGTAAACCCGGTGCGCTCCGCAAACACGGCGAAGGAAAAACTGCAGCTGCTCATAAAAAATACGGCCACAAAGAACATACTGGCATAACGCTTTCCGTTCGTCAGGAAATGCATACCCATATAATAGAAAATAAGCGCCACCGACATTCCTGCTAAACAGGGATACTTCAAAAGTCTATTTTTTTTGGCCGCGCCTGTAAAATATGATATTATTTTTTGTCGAAATGTTTTTTCCATCCGGTCCTCAAATCTGTTTCGCCTGCAATACTGTCATATATCATAACATATAAAATTTATTTGTACACCCCTTTTTTATGTAAATCTGTCATATTTCTCCCTTTTTTTTATTTCTTTACCCTTTTGATTTGATTTTTTCCTTTATGTCTTCCTTCTGATGCCCTCCCCCATCCCGTTTTTTACTTTCTCGTCTCCGCATACCACTCTTGCTTTTTAAACAGAATATGATATGCTGAATACGGGCAAAAACGTACTTTTCCATATACCTAATATGTGTTATTCGTTTTTTCACACATATCGGAGACACGGTTGGCGCCCGGCTATACTTAATTGTACATTTTATATTCCAAGTGCAATTTAATTTTGCAGGATATCCTGCACACTGTTTTTAGAAAATTTCACACTATTCAAGAAAGGGTCAGACAATGGCAGGTTCAACACTGGGAATTATCTATCGAATCACTACATGGGGAGAGTCGCACGGCGCCGGGCTCGGCGTTGTCGTGGACGGCTGTCCCGCCGGATTACCGCTTACGGAAAACGATATTCAGTTATATCTCGACAGGCGAAAACCCGGGCAGAGCAGAATTACCACCCCCCGCAAAGAGGCGGATGCCGTGGAGATTCTCTCCGGCGTTTTTGAGGGAAAGACCACGGGAGCCCCTATTTCCCTGCTGGTTCGGAACACGTCGCAGCGTTCCAAAGACTACTCGGAAATCGCCGAATGTTACCGCCCCGGGCACGCGGACTATACCTTTGACCAAAAATACGGTTTTCGCGACTACAGGGGCGGCGGACGTTCCTCCGGGCGGGAAACCATCGGCCGTGTGGCTGCGGGCGCAATCGCCGCAAAGGCGCTGCGGGAGTTTGGTATCGAACTGTTCGCCTACACAAAATCCATCGGCCCCATCACGATTGATCCAAACCGCTTTGACCGGGCGGCTGCCTCCGAGACGCCTACCTGTATGCCTGACGCAGATGCCTCCGCTTTGGCAGAAAAATACCTGGCGGACTGTATGAGCAGTTACGATTCCGCGGGCGGGGTGATCGAATGTATGGTGGACGGCGTACCGGCAGGATTAGGTGATCCCGTTTTTGAGAAACTGGACGCCAATCTGGCAAAGGCAGTCATGTCCATCGGCGCAGTCAAGGCAGTGGAAATCGGCGACGGCATCCAGGTTTCCACGCACAACGGTTCAACCAACAACGATCCCTTCTGTCTGGCAAACGGAAAAGTAGTAAAGGCCTCCAACCATGCCGGCGGCATTCTCGGGGGAATCAGCGACGGTTCGCAGATCGTGCTTCGCGCCCATATAAAGCCTACGCCTTCCATCTTTTCCCCGCAGGATACCGTAACCCGTCAGCAGGAAGAAGTCCGTATCTCCATCAAAGGCAGGCATGACCCTGTGATTGTCCCGCGTGCGGTCGTTGTTGTGGAATCCATGGCAGCTATTACTCTTTTAGACGCGCTTCTTGTAAACGCAGGGGCAAAAATGGACCACCTGAAAGCCATATATAAAAGTTAAATGTGTGTAAAAAAAGAGCCTTATATTAAATCTACACTTAATATAAGGCTCCTTTTCCGTCCTTTCTTCTCTGCAGCAGATGAAATGCTCCAACTTAAGTTAACCACTCAGGTTCCATCTTCCCTATCGCAATATTGCATGGTAACAGTTGCTATTTTCGTGGTATCACCTGTTATCTCCACGGATAACAATTTCGCCCACGCATTCCATAACAGGGTCTTCTTTTATGATTTCTCCCACACTGTCCACCGTAATGGTTCCCGATTTTGGATTTTTAATGGAAATCACATGTCCTTTTACGTCCGCCTCCACATCCGAATACTCAAAGGACAGGTCTGTATCTTCCATCGTGCAGTTGACCAGTTTCAGGTTCTTGCAGTAACATAAGGGCTGCGTCCCTATAATCTTACAGTCGATCAAAGTCAGACCGTCGGAGAACCATGCAAGGTACTCTCCCTTTACCACAGAATTTCTGACCGTCACATTCTCGCTGTGCCAGAAGGCGTCCTTGGTGTCAAGAACACAATCCGTGATTTCCAGATTCTTCATATACTGAAAGGAATACTTCCCCTTCATTTTTACCCGCTCCAGTTTCACATCCCTGCTGTCAAAGAATAAATACTCCGACTCAATCTCTGAATCCGTCAGCGTAATCTCCTCTGATTTCCAGCCAAATTCCGGCGACACGATATGGCAGTCTTCCAGACGAATCCGTTCGCACTCCCTGACCGCCTTGATCCCGCCCAGCATGGAATTTCTTATCACGCCGTCCGACGCATACCAGATTGCCGCCCTCGTCAGTTCATCCATGGACGAATGATCCACAGTAAATTTTTTCACATGCCACAGAGGATACCGCAGGGAAAAAGTACAATCTGTCAAATTCACATCCCGGGATTCCTTCAGAACCGACTCACCGTCCGCCGGACCTGCAAAAATGCAATTCTTCACGTCCGCTTCCCGCAGATTATATAACGCCCGTTCTTCATCGAACTGCCTGTCTGCAACCGTTGTTCTCATGTGATTCCTCCTACTTATAATTATATGTTATTCGCAAAGATAACTGCTTATCGCATAGACTGTCTGGCCGTTGTAGGACAGTCTCGACCATCCATAATCTTCATTGATCCCCGTTCTGGCAGCATACTCTCCATTGTGCAGTACCGCCACCACCACGGCATCCGGGTTAGTCACACTCGGCAGCGCGCGTAAGTTGACCTCAATCTTTGCCGTTACCTGGTCGTTTCGCTCCGTGAATTTCGTCTTTAATCCGTCACCGCTGCCCGCGCCCTCCTGCACTTCCTGCTCCGGCGCCTGATAGCCAAGATCTGTGGTCAGAAAGCTGCTCACAGCGTATACTGTCTGGTCGTTATAGGTAAGTCTTGACCATCCGCTGTCGCTCACGCCCGTCCGCTTCACCGTCTCCCCGTTTTTCAGCGTATACACTACCGTGCTGTCGTCCCCCTGGCTTGGGATATTTCGCAGATTGGTAGAATCCTTGGCCGTCACCTCTTCCTCCACGTCGGTAAACGGCATAAGCGCCTCCACATCCGCGCTTGCCTCCTCCGGCGTTTCCTCATTCTGCGCGCCCCCCGCCTGCTCATACCCGAAATAGGCAATATTGACATCCACAGGCTGACTGATACCCGCAACCGTTCCCCGGTTGGTGTACTGCCACATGGCGTGCACACCTTGATAGGACGACCTTTCCGTCTGCGGATAAGGCGCCGACGGATACTGCGAAACCCAGATACGGTATTTTTTCTCGATCCGGGAAGTCTCCCATTTCGCATCCCCCGTCATCTCATGCATGGACGAATAAAACATAGGGGTATAGCCTCTCTCATAAATTCTATTCAGAAAGGCTATGGCTATGTCTGTCCTTCGCGCGGCAGACAGACCGTACTGCGCGCTGCTTACCCGCTCAAATCCCTCGCAGTCGAAAGCCACGGGATAGGTAATCTGATACTGCGCGATATAATCTGCAGTCCAGTCAGCCTCCTCCTTTGCCTCCTCCTCATTAACCGCGGTAGAAAAGAAATAGGCGCCCAGCTTAATCCCGTTTTTCTGCGCTTCCTGCATATTATAACGGGCGTTACTGTCAGCAACGATCTCCCGGCTTTCATCCATACGATAACCTACCCGCACCATGGCAAAATCAACGCCTGACGCCGCCACCTGTGCCCAGTCTATCGTTCCCTGATACCTTGCCACGTCGATTCCAAGGGTAATTTCATCGGTCTCCGCCGCCGCTTCCGAGGAAAGAAGGGCGCTTACATCAACCTCCGTTCCCTGTTCGGTACTCATCGTCTCCGTCTCCGGGTCATTTTCCGCCTGCTCACTGGCCGCCCCGCCTGACATATCTTCTTCCAGGGAACCCGCCGGATCTTCCTTTTGCACAGCGTCCTCCTGTGACGCCTGCCCGTCCCCGGTCTCTGTTTCCGCGTCATCCTTCTGTACTTCTGCGAGATCCGCAGTAGCAGGGACAGCCTCCCCCGCATCTTTACTCCCTTTGAGCAGGAAAACGGCCGCCGCCACAACAACCACCGCCACAAGCCCTATGACGGAGGGAAACAGCACCCTGTGCACGAACCGCAGCGTTCTTTCGTCAAGCTCCTCCTCAAACGTCTCGTCGTCTTCATACGCCTCATCATCCGGCAGGCCATCATCCGCATCTTCCAGATCTAAAAACTCCAGATCGTCATCTTCATGTGATTTCATCGTACCCCACCCCTGTACTTTCCAATCAGCTTTCTTTCGTAAGTCATTTTATTTTAGAAACTCTCCAGAAGTTCCAGATAGAACTCATAATAATCCTTTCTGTTCTCCTTCATGAACTGGATCGCAGACTTTGGATGCTGATTTAAAAGCCCTGTCAGGAGATAGGGCACGTCATACCCCCATGTCAGCCCGGATTCCTTGAGCGGGTTTACCTCCCTCTCAATAAAGCGCAGAATCGGATTGACATTGTACTTGGGGTTTTTCAGGAAGCCCAGAAGCAGTTCGCTCGGGCAGTTGCCGCAGCCCCGCCCCATGCCGTTCACCGTGGCATCCAGATAGCTCACGCCCATGATGACTACTTCCGTCGTATTGGCAAAGGCAAGCTGCTGGTTGTTATGCGCGTGGATGCCGACTTTTTTCCCGTACTTTGCCGCCACTTCCAGATACTTGTCCGCAAGGCGCCTTGCCTGCTCCGGGTACAGGGAGCCGTAACTGTCCACCAGATAGATCGTCCCGACGCTGCTTGCGCCAAGAAGTTCCAGAGCCGCGTCCAGATCCGTCTCGTTGGCTTTGGAAATCGCCATAATATTGACGGTCGTCTCATACCCTTTCTTCGTGCAGTCCTCGATCAGTTCAACAGCAGCCGGTATGGTATTGATATAGGTCGCAACCCTCACTAAGTCGATTGGGCTGTCCTTCTTATTCAGAATATCCTTTCTGAAATCGCAGCGTCCCACATCAGCCATCACGCCGATCTTCATATCCGTTTTATTGTCGCCCACGATGGCACGAATGTCCTTGTCGTCGCAGAATTTCCACTTGCCGAATTTATTCACGTCGAACATCTCTTTGGAAGCCTTATAGCCGAACTCCATATAATCCACGCCAGCCTTGATGTTCGCGCGGTACAGCCCTTTGACAAACTCGTCCGTAAAATAAAAGTCATTGACCAGTCCGCCGTCCCGCAGCGTACAGTCCACCACCTTAATATCCGGTGCGTAGGACATCAATGTCCTGCCTTTTGCTCTCTTTTCCATATTGACACACCCCTTTCAGTAAAGATCCGTTTCGAAACACCTACACCAGCACTTTCTTAAAACTCTTCTTCCCCTTCTTTACAATAAATTCTTCCGCGGCGATATCTTCCTTCGTGTAGCAGGTCTTTAAATCCGTCACCTTCTCACCCTTCACGGTCACGCCTCCCTGTTCTACAGCCCTGCGCGCCTCGGAGCGGGACGCCGCCAGCCCTGCAGCCACCAGAACGCCCTGGATATCTATCTTCCCATCCCGGTAATCCGCCTCCGTCAAGGTCACCGTCGGCATATTCTCGGAGCTTCCGCCCCCTGCAAAGAGCGCTTTTGACGCCTCCTTCGCCTTTTCGGCTTCCTCCTCGCCGTGTACCAGATTGGTCAGCTCATAGGCAAGAATCTCCTTCGCCTCGTTCAGCTGGCTTCCCTCCCAGCCGTCCATCTCCTCGATCTGCGAAAGAGGCAGGAAGGTAAGCATCCGCAGACATTTGAGCACGTCCGCGTCGTCCACGTTTCTCCAGTACTGGTAAAACTCAAAAGGAGTGGTCTTCTCAGGGTCAAGCCATACCGCGCCCTTCTGTGTCTTTCCCATCTTCTTTCCCTCAGAGTTCATAAGCAGGGTTATCGTCATTGCGTAAGCGTCCTTCCCGAGCTTTCTGCGGATCAGATCCGTTCCGCCAAGCATATTGCTCCACTGGTCGTCCCCGCCGAACTGCATATTGCAGCCGTATCTCTTATAAAGCTCCAGGAAATCGTAGCTCTGCATAATCATATAATTGAACTCAAGGAAGCTTAAGCCCTTTTCCATTCTCTGCTTATAGCACTCCGCACGTAGCATATTGTTCACGGAAAAGCACGCTCCCACATCCCGGATAAACTCCACATAGTTTAAGCCAAGCAGCCAGTCCGCATTGTTCACCATCAATGCCTTGCCCTCGGAAAAGTCGATAAAGCGGCTCATCTGCTTTTTAAAGCACTCGCAGTTGTGCTCGATGGTCTCCTTCGTCATCATGGACCTCATGTCCGTCCGCCCAGAAGGGTCGCCGATCATAGCCGTTCCGCCGCCGATCAGGGCAATCGGCTTATTCCCCGCCTCCTGTAATCTCTTCATCAGGCATAAAGCCATGAAATGCCCCACATGCAGGCTGTCCGCCGTGGGATCGAAACCGATATAAAAGACCGCCTTTCCGTTGTTGATCAGTTCGCGGATCTCCTCCGCGTCAGTAAGCTGCGCAAGAAGCCCTCTTGCCTGTAATTCCTCGTAGATTCCCATTTGATTGTCTCCTTTCTTTCTGACTCTGCCTATGCGCGCAAAAGAACCCTCATCCCGATTATCAGGACGAGGGTTGAACTCGTGTTACCACCTAATTTTACAGACGGCTCACACCGGCTGCCTCACCGAGTACAGTCATAAAATAGCTCGCGCTATCTTCTTCCGACGATACTCTCCTGCTATAACGTGCATTCCTCCGTCACGACCTACTAAGCACACACCGCCATTCTGCCGCGAAGCTCCGAGATGTATTCATGGAGAAGTTCCCGCGCGCCTCTCATCCGCCGGCTACTTTCTGTCCGTTTCCCAATCCACTACTTGTTCTCTTCAACGCCTGTCATATATCGTGTGTAAAACTTCACTGCTTTATAATGTATACGATATCTTTCTGTTTGTCAACCACTTTTTACTGTAGGTCACCCAATAGAAAACCGCTGCGACACATAATAATATGCTTACAGCGGTTTCCCTTTCACCACACTCGTCTATTATTTATTTTAGGAAATTCCATCATATTAAAACCACTCACTTATTTTTCGAGGAAGGCCACAACACCATTACTCTTCAGATCAAGAACAACATGGTCTGCTCTCACTTCCTCCACCTCCACATCTGTCCATGCTCCGTCAGCGTACTGTACAGCTACAATATCCGATCCCACTGCAACACCGGGCATATAGAAATTGACAATCGCCTCCTGTGCCGGGAACTTCACGTCAACCACGTTTAACAGCCTGCCCTCCCGTGCCGCGCGAACGGAATCCACATAGGCAGAAGATACCTTGGAGATCGAGGCGGCCGCATTCGTAGTCTCCCCGTTTATAACCAGCTCGCCGCCCTGTGCCACAGGCACTGCATTCTCAATCCCTGCCGTGGTCACAACCGCATTGTTATAATACTCCGCTGCAGATTTACCGGCAGCCCGCGCAGCCTGCATCTGCGCCGCATTCTCAAATCCCTGTTCCGCCGCTTCACTCTCCAGCCGCGCTGCCTCTCTTCCTGCCTCTGCCAATGCTACCTGTTCTCCTGTCGCTGCCGCTCCCCCACCTGAGGATCCGCCTGTAGAGTTACCGCTGACAGAATTACCGCTGATACTACTTCTTTCAAGACCATTGCTTTCTGCCGCAAACACTACTGTATCGGACAACATTAACTCTGTCGCAAATACTGCCGCGCTGGACAACACTAAACCTACCGCCAGCGTAAATGCCAAATTTTTTCCCATGTTTTTCATATCCTTCATGTCTCCTTTTTCATTGAGTGTGGAAAGTACGGTTTAATTATACCCCCCCCCCGGTATAATAATTGCAAGTGTTTCTTTACAATTTTTACATTAAATGAAAAAACGGCAAAAAAGGAGCCTGTAACCCACATGGATTACAGACTCCCTTTAAAATTGTCTCTCAGTGCAGCCCCAAATCTTCCCCGCCGATTGTGCCGATTCCCGCCTTGTCAAGAACCGCAGCCAGTCCGTCCGTATCCGCCACGCGGAAGATCATGCACGCCTGCCCGTCCTTCTGTCCGAATACGGAGTACATATACTCCACATCCATTTCGGCATCGGAAATCACGCCGAGCACTTTGCTTAAGCCGCCGGGCGTATCGGGAACCGCCACGCCCACAACCGGCGTCATCGTCAGGATAAAGCCATGCTCTAAAAGAATGGCTGACGCCTTCGACGCGTCGTCCACGATCAGCCGCAGAACGCCGTAGTCCGCTGTCTCCGCAATATTGAGCGCACGCATGTTTACCTGATTCTCCGATAGAATATGGGTAATATCCGCAAGCTGTCCCGCCTTATTTTCCAGAAATACAGAAATCTGAGGTATTGTCATAATAACCCTGCTCCTTTCTCATTCTACTGTATCGGGATTCCAGACTTCCCGGGCTGCCTGTTATGCCGCCCAAAAACTCTCTTCCCCCATTTCTTGTCTTAGATTTTCCGCTTGTCGATCACGCGCACCGCCTTGCCCTCGCTTCTCGTGATGGACTTGGGCGCCACCAGACGCACCTTTGCATAAATGCCCAGCATCGCTTTCAGAGCCGATACCAGCCCCTTCTCCATCTCCGTGATCTTACCGAGATTGTCGGAGAAGTTCTCAGGCGTCATCTCCACCATGACCTCAATCGTGTCGGAGTTGTTGACACGGTCCACGATAATCTGATAGTTTGCGGGATAACCCTGCTCCAGAAGCACCGTCTCGATCTGGGACGGGAATACGTTTACGCCCTTCACGATCAGCATATCGTCGCTTCTGCCCATAGGCTTACTCATCTTCACATGGGTACGGCCGCAGGAACATTTCTCTCTGGTGAGCACGCAGATGTCCCTCGTGCGGTAACGCAAAAGCGGGAATGCCTCCTTGGTGATCGCCGTAAATACCAGCTCACCCTTGCTGCCCTCGGGAAGCACTTCCCCGGTATCCGGGTCGATAACTTCCGCGATAAAGTGATCCTCATTGATGTGCATACCTGTCTGCTCGCTGCACTCAAAAGCCACGCCGGGACCGCTTGTCTCCGTCAGCCCGTAAATATCGTATGCCTTGATGCCCAGTTTATCCTGAATATCCTGACGCATCTCCTCGCTCCATGCCTCCGCGCCAAAGATGCCCGCTTTCAGCTTAATCTTGTCACGCAGCCCACGCTCATGGATGCTCTCCGCCAGAAACGCGGCATAGGAAGGCGTACAGCACAGAATCGTCGCCTCCAGGTCCACCATAAACTGTAACTGTCTGTCTGTATTGCCGGAAGACATGGGAAGCGTCAGGCATCCCACCTTATGGCTGCCGCCGTTTAACCCCGGACCGCCGGTAAAGAGTCCGTAACCATAGCAGACATGGCAGACATCCCCGTCTGTGCCGCCTGCCGCCGTAATGGCGCGGGCACAGCAGTCCTCCCACAGATCAATGTCATGCTGGGTATAAAACGCCACTACCCTCCGTCCCGTCGTGCCGGACGTGGACTGTATGCGGACACAGTTCTTAAGGGGCGTCGCCAGAAGACCGTAAGGATAAGCCTCGCGCAGATCGTCCTTCGTCAAAAAGGGCAGCTTATGTAAGTCTTCCACACTCTGAATATCCTCAGGCGCGACCCCTTTCTCCTCCATCTTTTTACGGTAGTAGGGCACATTATCCCACACATGGCGCACCTGCTTCACAAGCCGTTCATTCTGCCACGCGAGAATCTGCTCCCTGTCCGCAGTCTCAATTTCTTTCTGGTAATACCGTTCCATAAATTTGTTCTCCTTCTCGTTTCTTATACTCACACGCCTAGGCGTTTCGTCCAGATTCAAAGGCCTTCTTATTCATCTCCAGGAATTTCGGCGGCACGCTGTGTTCAATCGCGTCCATCCACTCCTCTTTCGTAAAATCAAAGTGTCTGGAAAGCCTTCCCATCAGCACCAGGTTCACCGCCTTGCTGCTTCCGGCCTCCTCCGCCAGCGTAAGTGCGTCAAAGGCGTCCACCTCTGCATCCAGGGCCGACATCTTCTCCACCAGATTTTCCGGGTACGCCGCCGCGCCCGCAATCACCGGCATGGGGTTGATCTGCTGGCTGTTCACAATGATTCTGCCGCCCGGCTTTAAAAATTCCGTATAGCGCGCCGCTTCCAGAAGCTCAAAAGAAAGGATACAGTCCGCCTGTCCCTTGTCTATAATGGGCGAGAAGACCTTTTTGCCCCATCGCACATAGGTAACCACACTGCCGCCGCGCTGGCTCATGCCGTGCACCTCGCTGACCTTTACGTCAAACCCCTTTGTGAGAAGCAGACGACCCAGAAGTTTACTCGCAAGCAGGGTACCCTGTCCGCCCACGCCCACGATCATCATATTTTTCGTCTCCATGTTATCGTCCCCCTTCCGTGCCTAGCGCGCCAAATTTACAGAGCTGCCCGCAGACGCCGCAGCCCACGCAGAGCGTCTCGTCGATGACCGCCTTGCCGTCCACCATGCTGATCGCCGGACAGCCGATATTCATGCACGCTTTACAGCCCTTGCACTTTTCGGGATCGGAACAGATCGGACCCGGATGCTTGACATATTTAAGCAGCGCACAGGGACGACGGGAAATGATGACCGAAGGCTCCTTCGCCGCAAGCTCCTCTTTGATCACCGCCTGACAGGTTTCCATATCGTAAGGATCAACAACCTTCACCCGCTTGATGCCAACCGCATGGCACAGGCTCTCCAGATCAATCTTCGTACAGGGATCGCCCTTCAGGTTATAGCCGGTGGTCGGGTTCTGCTGGTGTCCCGTCATGCCCGTGATGGAATTATCCAGTATAATCACCGTGGAATCGGACTCGTTATAGGCAATGTTGATCAGCCCCGTAACGCCTGAGTGGATAAAGGTGGAATCGCCGATCACCGCCACCGTTTTACCCGCGCTCTCCTCATCTCCCGATTTCACGAAACCGTGAAGCCCCGAGACAGATGCGCCCATGCAGATGGTCGTGTCAATCGCGTTAAGCGGCGCAACCGCACCCAATGTATAACACCCGATATCCCCAAGTACCGTCAGGTTTAATTTCTTCAATACGTAGAAAAGGCTTCTGTGAGGACAGCCCGCACACATCACGGGCGGTCTTGCGGGGATCTCCTCCGAGAGGGGCTCTCCCGTCTGCACTGCTCCCCCCAGTTTCTCCTTCACCACATTCTGGGCAAGCTCCCCAATCTCGGTAAACATGTCTTTTCCCGATACCGAAAGCCCCAGATTTCTACAATGGTTCTCGATAAAACCGTCCAGTTCCTCCACCACTACAAGCTTTGCAGCCGTCTTCGCAAAGTCCCTGATCTTCTGCTCGGGCAAAGGCCAGATCATGCCCAGCTTCAAAACGGGATAGGTATCGCCCAAGGCCTCTTTCACATACTGATAACAGGTGGAAGAGGTGATAATACCTACGGATTTATCGCTTCCGTCCTCGATTCGGTTGATTTCGGCCGTCTCCGCCCATGCGGTCAGCGCCCTCGTGCGCTCCTCCACCATGGGATGTTTTTTCTTTGCATAAGCCGGCATCATAATATATTTCGCGGGGTTCTTCTCATACTTCTTCGGCTCCGGCAAGGTCCGCTCCCCCGTCTCCACAACGCTCTGGGAATGGCTGACACGGGTGCACATCTTCATAAGCACCGCCGTGTCAAACTGCTCGGAAAGTTCGTATGCCAGCTTCGCAAAGGCAAGCGCCTCCGCTGAATCGGAAGGCTCCAGCATGGGAATCTTCGCCGCCCGCGCATAATGTCTGGAATCCTGCTCATTCTGGGAACTGTGCATCCCGGCGTCGTCCGCCACGCCAATGACCAGTCCCGCGTTCACGCCCGTATAGGAAATGGTAAACAAGGGATCCGCCGCCACATTTAAGCCCACATGTTTCATGGCGCAGAAGCTCCTCACACCGCGAAGCGAAGCCCCAAACGCCGACTCAAGAGCCACTTTCTCGTTGGGCGCCCACTCCGCGTAAACCTCCTCATACTTCGCCACGCACTCGGTAATCTCCGTACTCGGCGTCCCCGGATAGCTGGACACAAAACTGCATCCCGCCTCATACAAACCTCTGGCAACCGCCTCGTTGCCAAGCATTAATGTTTTCATAAGTACATTCGTTCCTTTCTCAATACATTACATTGCGGAGAATGCGCTTTTTGCATTCTCCTGCTCGAAACTATAGAACTTCTTGGCGTCCCGTCCAATGGCGGGACGTCTTTAGAAGTTCTTTTCGAGCGAATCTCCGATGGAGTCCTTCACAGAAACCGTCACCTTCTGGTCATAGCAGGAGAAAATCTCCGCAAGCTTTTTCTCCTCAGGCGCCTTCGTCACCACGCTCACCACAGGCACGATCACAAGCCCTGCCAACATACAGAATGCGCCTGCATTGATGGGGGACTGTAAGAGTGCCGGAAAACTCTGCCTGAAAAAGATATTCGCAAGCATGACAACTGTGGAGAATAAAAAGCTCACCCAGCAGGCCGCCTTGGTCGTCCGTTTCCAGTATAAACCATAGAGGAACGGCGCAAGGAAGGCCCCTGCCAGCGCGCCCCAGCTCACACCCATGAGCTGTGCGATAAAGGTAACGTTAGAACGGTACTGGATCAGGGCAAGCACCACGGAAATCGCGATAAACACCACCAACAGTGCGCGCATCCACTTCACCTGCTTTTTCTCATCCATCTCCTTAATTATATTACCTTTAATGAAGTCCAGCGTCAAGGTAGAGCTGGATGCCAAAACAAGGGATGACAGGGTGGACATGGATGCGGAAAGCACTAAGATGACCACCACCGCTATCAAAATCGTAGGGAGTCCCGAAAGCATGGTAGGTACCACCGAATCATAACCGTTTGCCGCGATATCTATCTTATCACTGAACAATCTGCCGAAACCGCCGAGGAAATAACAGCCGCCCGCAACGATTGTGGCAAACACGGTGGAAATAATCATTCCTTTGTTGATCGCACTCTCGCTCTTGATTGCATAGAATTTCTGCACCATCTGCGGCAGTCCCCATGTGCCAAGGCTTGTGAGGATCACCACGCCCAAAAGCCCAACAGGGTCCGGCCCGAAGAAGGAGTTAAACACGCCGGGAGAAGCGGAAACCGTCTCGTCGCTCACCGCCGCCAGCTTGTCAAGCGCCGCAAGGAAGCCGCCCTGGCTGTTTAAAACAGCGATCACCACCGCCGAAATGCCGAAGATCATAATAATGCCCTGAATAAAATCGTTGATTGCCGTCGCCATATAGCCGCCCGCAATGACATAAATACCCGTAAGGACCGCCATAACGATCACACACACGCTGTAGTCGATGTCAAACGCCATACCGAAAAGCCGGCTCAACCCGTTGTAAAGGCTTGCCGTATAGGGAATCAGAAAGATAAAGATAATCGCCGACGCCGCAAGCTTTAGCGGCTTGCTCTCAAACCGCTCCCCGAAAAATTGCGGCATGGTCGCGCTGTCGAGGTGCTGCGTCATAATGCGGGTACGGCGTCCCAGCACCGCCCAGGCAAGCAGCGACCCCAAAAAGGCGTTGCCCAGTCCCGCCCATGTAGCGGCAATACCGTACTTCCAGCCGAACTGTCCCGCATACCCGACGAAAACCACCGCCGAAAAATAGCTGGTCCCGTAGGCGAAAGCCGTCAGCCACGGTCCTACACTTCTGCCTCCCAGCACAAACCCGTTTACATCCGTTGCATGCTTGCGGCAGTAAAGCCCGATACCGATCATCACCCCAAAAAAGATGATAAGCATCACTAATTTGATAAACAGATCCATAATTGTTTCTCCTCCTCATTTTTATCCTTCATACCGTAAAATATCATCCGCTATTTATTCTTGTATTCTCTGCTTAATTGTTGATCTGCGCCTCTACCAGACTGCCGTGGCAGTACCGTTCCCTGAGTACGGGTTTCTCGATCTTGCCCGTAGGATTTCTGGGCACTTTATCAAAAATCACTTTCCTCGGACGCTTGTAACGGGGCAGTTCCCTGCAGAAAGTATTGATCTCCTCCTCCGTACAGGTTTCACCCTCCTTGACCTCAATAATGGCCGCCGCGATCTCGCCAAGCCTTGCATCCGGCAGGCCGATCACCGCCACATCCTTGAGTTTATCATTCCTGCGAAGGAAATCCTCGATCTGCACAGGATAGAGATTTTCTCCGCCGGAGATAATGACGTCTTTCTTCCTGTCCACCAGATAGATAAAGCCGTCCTCGTCCATACGTGCCATATCCCCTGTATACAGCCAGCCATCTTTTAAAATCTCATCTGTCGCTTCGGGATTCTTGTAATAGCAGAGCATAACGCCCGGCCCTTTGACGATCAGTTCTCCCACGTCGCCCTGGGAAACCTCTGCCCCCTGCTCGTCCACGATCTTTGCCTCCCAGTGATAGCCCGGTTTCCCGATAGCGCCCACCTTATGTATGTTGTCCACGCCCAGATGCACGCAGCCGGGACCGATGGACTCGCTTAAACCGTAATTGGTGTCGTACTGGTGATGCGGGAAATGCTTTTTCCAGCGCTGGATCAGACTGGGCGGAACAGGCTGCGCCCCGATATGCATCAGCCGCCACTGTTCCAGCAAGAAATGAGCCATATCCACCTGTCCGGAATCTATGGCGTCCAGAAGGTCCTGCGCCCAAGGCACAAGCAGCCACACGATAGTGCACTGTTCCTCCGTCACCGCCCGCAGAATCCACTCCGGCTTTACGCCGCGCAAAAGCACCGCCTTTCCGGCCGTGATCAGGGAACCGAACCAGTGCATTTTCGCCCCTGTGTGATAGAGCGGCGGAATGCAGAGGAACACATCCTCCCTGGTCTGGCCGTGATGGTTCTGCTCCGTCTCACAGGAGGAGCGGAGCGCCCGGTGATTGTGCAGAATCGCTTTCGGGAAACCCGTCGTGCCTGAGGAAAAATAAATTGCTGCGTAGTCATCCTCGCTAAGGGCTACCGGCGGCGCACTGGAAGAACAGAAACCCATCAGTTTCAGACAGTCCTCCGTGTAATCGGGACCGCCCTTCCCTGGGAAAAACATCATCCCCACCCCCGGCAGGTCGTCCACAATGCTGTCCATCCGCTCGATAAACTCCGGTCCAAAGACTAAGATTTCGACATCCGCAAGCTCCAGACAATATTTGATCTCCTCCGCGGAATAGCGGAAATTCAAAGGCACCGCCACACCGCCTGCCTTCAGAATGCCAAAATAGATGGGCAGCCACTCCAGACAGTTCATCATCAGAATGCCCACCTTCGTCTCCCGCTCCATGCCGCGAGACAAAAGCAGGTTGGCAAAGCGGTTGGCACGCCTGTCAAAGTCCGTCCAGCTCAGCTCTCTCCGATAGGGCGCGCCGTCACTCGCGCTCTCGATCAGACTCGCCTCCCGCCATGTCACCGCGCTGTCCCGCTCCTGAGAGGGATTCAGCTCCACAAGCGCCGTATCTGAGCCGTACAGGCGGGCGTTGCGCTCCAAAAACTCTGTGATTACCATTCCTCTTCCTCCTCTTCCGTTCCTTCTTTATAACACATGTTATCATATTCTCATACAGATCATCCAGACAGTCTTTCCTCGCTGTCCATGTTAAAGCCTGCCGCTCACTGCCCGATTACATACGCATTCACCGTGGCGTGCGCCACATACGTGTCCAGCTCATCCCGGATATCTACCGTCAGAAGCGCGGTGGTACGGCCGCTTCTTAAGCAGGATGCCTCCGCGATCAGCCTTTCTCCCCTTGCAGGCGCGAGAAAAGTGATGGACGCATTCTGGCTGACCGTCATCTTTTCTGAATACCCGTTCGCCGCCACCGCACAGGTAAAATCCGCCAGCGTAAAAATGGCGCCTCCCATGGGAACATTGTTTGCATTCATATGATGCGGCTTAAGCGTCAGAGAACAGACCGCCTTTCCCGGCTCGGCGCAGTCGATCACAATTCCCACTGCATCCGTGACAAAACGATCTTTTTTGAACTCCTCCCGAATCTCTTCCAGTTTTGACATAACCGATCCCCTTTCTGCGGCTGCGCGCAGCCTCAAGTTCCTTATTTATTTCTTTATTTTATACATGAATGCAGAACTACATTCACCACTTTAGCACTTTTACTCGCTAAAGTCAACTATGCAAAAAGAAACAGCCCGCATTTCCTCTCGGCTGTTTCTTCCTACACGCTTCTCACCGATTCACCATCAGCTTCATCATCGCCTGGTTCAAGCCGTCCACCGTCAGCTTATACATCGGAAAGACTGTCTTGATCGCCGTCTCCGCCTCCCGCCACGGCGCATGGCCCGGCGCCATCTTAGGATTGAGCCACACGATCTTTTTGTAATGCTGTTTCATCAAAAGCAGCCATTCCATCCCGGAAAGCCCGCCGTTCGGTCCCCTGTAATTGCCCGTCGTGGAGTAAAGCTCCTCCGGCGCCATAGCCGCGTCCCCCACGATGATCACCTTGTAATCGCTGTCCAGATTGCGGAACATCCACTCCGTCTCGATCCACTCGCCGTTCTCGCACTCCGGCGTCTTGTAGAGATTGGAATAGATGCAGTTATGGAAAAAGTACGTCTTTACATCCTTATAATGATTGGACTTGTGCACGGACTGGAACAGCTCACTGAGAAGTGTGGTGTACGGGATCATGGTGCCGCCCGAGTCCATCAAAAGCAGGAGCTTTACCGAGTTTTTCCGGGGTTTCTCCATCACGATCTGCAGACAGCCGCCGTTGTTGCACGTGGCGTCCACCGTACCGTTAATATCAAGCTCTGTCTCCGGGATATCTAACTTCGTGGAAAACTGCCGCAGTTTCCGAAGCGCCATCTGGAACTGCCTGTTGTCTAACACCTTGTCATTCCTGAAATCCCGGTACTTTCTGGCACCCACCACCTGAAAAGCGGACTGGTAGCCTGTGGTGCCGCCCACCCGGATACCGCCCATGTTGCCGCCCATATTGCCAAAGGACGTCTTTCCCATGGTGCCGATCCAGTAACTGCCGCCGTTGTGCTCCTCATTCTGGTCCCGCAGCCTGTCCTTGAACTTATTCTCGATGTCGTCCTTATCCATCGTGATGACTTCCTGATTCATCTCGTGGCGCATTTCCTCGAAGACGTCCTGCATCTCCGGCTTATCCAGCCATTTGAGAAGGTTCTTCCCCACCTCGTTCTCGGACATGATCCCTTTAAACACTTCATCGAAGGCCATATCAAACTTGTCAAACTCGGTCTCAGACTTTACGAGGATCATCCGCGCCAGATAGTAAAACTCCGTCAGACTGCTGTGGCAAAGCCCCTTCTGTAAGGCGTCCTGCAAAGTCAGCCACTCGCTTAAGGACACTTCCAGACCTTTATCTTTCAAAGTATAGAAAAATTTACTGAACATAGAATCTCCATTTCTATCGCCGCATTAAAAACATATGTTATCTAATAATCGACCTTATTTTTAACCGTCTCCATGTCCTCGTCCTTCTTCACTACCACCCCGATAAAAGGAAGTTCCTTTCTGAGCGTATCTGTCGGAATCCCGCCGATCTGCAAAGCGTTGATCCAGTCGATCAGCTCCGAGGTACTTGGTTTCTTGCGGATGTCTTTCATGGAACGGATCCAGTAGAATACTTCCATGGCATCCTTTAACAGCTTATCCTCCACGTCGGGATAATGGGTCCTCACAATCTCCTCCATCAATTCCTGATCCGGGAAGTCGATATAGTGGAAGATGCATCTGCGCAGAAATGCGTCCGGCAGTTCCTTCTCCGCATTGGAGGTAATGATCACAATCGGTCTGTGCTTCGCCTTCACGGTCCGCTTCGTCTCATGGATGTAAAACTCCATCTGATCAAGCTCCCAGAGCAGATCATTAGGGAACTCCAGATCCGCCTTGTCAATCTCGTCAATCAGAAGGATCACCTGTTCGTCGGACTCAAACGCCTCTCCCAGCTTGCCAAGTTTGATATAGTGGGCGATATCGTCCACACCCTCCTCACCGAACTGCCCGTCGTAAAGACGCTGGATCGTATCGTACATATAAAGCCCGTCCTGCGCCTTCGTGGTGGACTTGATATTCCAGATAATCAGCTTCTTGCCCAGTGACTCCGCCACCGCCTGCGCCAACATTGTCTTTCCAGTACCCGGTTCCCCCTTGATCAAAAGAGGTTTCTGCAGGGCGATCGCCACGTTTACGCTCGCTAAAAGCTGCTCGGAAGCCACATACTGGGCTGTGCTCTCAAATTTCGTATTTGCCATTTTGCTTTCCTTTCTCCCGTCTCTCAACTGATGTTCTCACGGACTTCGCAGCAGATGTAAAGTCCTGAACTGAACTGTACCATTCACCAGTGCTCTTGCGGATTTCGGTTATTGCACACATTATAGATTTATGTTACGATATTTCAGATGCAAAAGCAAGAAATTGTTTCTTCATACGACGCATCAGGATCAGGTAAATGAAAGAATAAAGAAAACGGAAAGGAATCCATATCATGTCACACAATACAAGTCTCTCCTTCGAGGTTTTTCCCCCGAAAAAGGAAGAAGAATTTGAAAATATATTTGATTTTTTAAGGGAAGCGGCAAAACTGCATCCCGATTTCATAAGCTGCACCTACGGTGCGGGCGGTTCCCGGGCTGGAAAAACGATTGAAATCGCCTCCTTCATCCAGAAGGAACTCGGGATCGACGCAATCGCCCATATCACCTGCGTCGGCTTTACTCATGCGGACCTTGAGAAAAACTGTGAAGCGCTTACAGCCGCAGGCGTAAACCACGTGCTGGCACTGCGCGGGGACAGGCCCCAGCATATGACGGACGAGCAGTTTAACAGCCGGGAATTTTTCTATGCGACGGATCTCGTGCGCCATTTAAAAGAGCACACTTCCCTGCAGATCTCCGGCGCATGCTACCCGGAAAAGCATTTTGAAGCGCCGAGTCTGGAAGAAGATTTAATACACTTAAAAGAAAAAGTGGACGCGGGCGTCACCTCCCTGGTGACCCAGATGTTTTTCGATAACGCCTGCTTTTATCGTTTCATGGAGCTGGTGCGCGCAAAGGGCATCTCGGTTCCCATTCATGCCGGCATCATGCCCATCACCACAGCGAAACAGCTCGGCACCACCGTCTCTCTCTCCGGCTCTTCCGTTCCCAAAGAACTGGCTGATATGATCGCCACTTACGGGGAAAATAAGGAAGACATGCGCAAGGCCGGTATCGACTATGCGGTGCGGCAGATCAGGGATCTGAGAGAACACGGGGTAGACGGCATCCACATTTATTCCATGAATAAATTGAAGACCACAAAGGAAATCTGCGCGCAGATTTAAGCGGGGCGGCATGATCTGCTGTCTGCCAAAGGTACAGGGCACGGCAGGGATATCTGAAGGAGGATCAAACATTGGAACGTGAAAAACTCGGCTCAAGAATGGGCTTTATTCTCTTATCGGCAGGATGCGCCATCGGCATCGGCAACGTGTGGCGTTTCCCATATATTGCGGGTATGTACGGCGGCGGCATGTTTGTGCTGTTTTATCTGTTTTTTCTGATCGTCATGGGCGTGCCTGTCATGACGATGGAGTTTGCCGTGGGACGCGCCAGCCGCAAAAGCATTATCAAGAGCTTTGCCACATTGGAGAAGCCCGGGCAGAAATGGCATTTACACGGGTATCTTGGCATGGCGGGCAACTATCTGCTGATGATGTTCTACACCACGGTTGCCGGCTGGATGTTGTACTATTTCTATCAGATGCTTACCGGGAAATTTGTCGGAAAAGACAAGGAACAGGTTGCAGGCATGTTTCAGGGCATGTTGGAAAGTCCGGCTGTCCTTCTCACCGTTATGGTGATCGTCGTCGCGGCGGGCATCCTGATCTGCTCTCTCGGACTGCAGAAAGGGGTGGAGCGTATCACAAAAGTGATGATGACGCTGCTTCTTCTGATCATTGTGATACTGGCGGTGCGCAGCATGACGCTCCCCGGCGGCACGGAAGGTCTGAAATTCTATCTTCTGCCGGACGCACAGAGAATGCGTGAAGTGGGTATTTTGGAAACAATAACAGCTGCTATGAACCAATCCTTTTTCACGCTGAGCCTCGGAATCGGCTCCATGGCAATCTTTGGCAGCTATATCGGCAAAGACCACACCCTGCTTGGCGAATCCATGAACATCGCGGTTCTGGATACGTTTGTGGCGTTTGTGTCGGGACTGATCATTTTTCCCGCCTGCTCTGCTTTCGGCATCAGCCCGGATATGGGGCCCAGTCTGATCTTTATCACATTGCCGAATATTTTCAACCATATGGCAGGGGGAAGAGTATGGGGGACGCTGTTCTTTGTGTTTATGACGTTCGCTGCATTCTCCACCATAATTGCCGTATTTGAGAACATTATCTCCTGCGGCATGGATCTGTTCCACTGGAGCAGAAAGAAATCCTGCCTGATCAACCTGATCGCGCTCACCGTCCTCTCCATGCCCTGCGTGTTCGGTTTCAATATCTGGTCGGCGTTCCAGCCTCTGGGAGACGGAAGCACGGTTCTTGATCTGGAAGACTTTATCGTCAGCAACGTGCTCCTTCCGGTGGGTGCACTGATTTATCTGCTGTTCTGCGTGACAAGATACGGCTGGGGATTCGACAATTATCTGAAAGAGACCAATACCGGCGACGGCTTGAAAGTACCGAAGGGCATCCGCATCTATGTGACGTATGTCCTGCCCGTACTGCTGATTTTCCTGATTCTGAAGGGGTGGATTGGGTGATCAGGCTGCACTGTTCAAAACAATGGCAGCGTAAAAGTAACAATAAGCCAAACTCTACATCCCGTTTCTCGTTTGCCGTACCTTTTGCATAGGAACCAAACAGACATCAAATTACCTCAATTCCTAAATATGAAAGAAATATGCTGCTTTCAAGCTATCTCTTATTTCTCCTCCCACGGAATCAGCGGATTCTCTATCTTCTTGTCACGCAGCATCAGGTTCTTCACCGCCTCGTCCACGGGCATGGCGCCAAACAGAACCGCGTTCACCTGTTCAATGATGGGCAGCTGTACGCCGTACTTTTCAGCAAGTCCCATGGCCGCCTTGGCAGAGTAAACGCCCTCCACCACCATCTTCACCTCATCCATTGCCTGTTCCATCGTATAGCCTTTGCCGATCAGAATACCGGCCCGGCGGTTTCTGGAGTGCATGGAAGCGCAGGTCACGATCAGGTCACCGATGCCGGTGAGCCCGCTGAACGTCTCTATCCTGCCGCCCATGGCAAGCCCGAGTCTGGCAATCTCCGCGATTCCCCTGGTGATCAACGCCGCTTTCGTGTTGTCGCCATAGCCAAGCCCGTCGGCGATTCCCGCCGCCAGCGCCACCACATTTTTAAGCGCCGCGCCAAGCTCGATGCCGAGCACGTCCGGGCTGATATAGACGCGGAAGACCTCGTTCATAAAAATATTCTGGAGATACTCGGCCGTCGCCTTCTTCTGTGCCCCCACCACGATTGTCGTGGGGATGCCCCTGCCCACTTCCTCCGCGTGGGACGGTCCCGAAAGCACCGCCACTTCCGCCTGCGGGATCTCTTCCTCTATAATCTGCGACAGGATTAAGAGTGTCTTCTCCTCTATTCCTTTCGCCACATTGACGATGATCTGCCCCTCCCCTACATAGGGCTTCATGGAATGGGACGTGCTTCTTGTATAGGGAGATGGAACCGCCAGCACAAGCACATCCTTATCCTTCACCGCCGTCTCTAAGTCCGTAGTAAACACCATATCCTCCGGCAGTTTGACGCCCGGCAGTTTATCCTTATGCTCATGCTCCCTCTTAAGCATCTCAATCTCCGGCTCCATAATTGACCAGACCGTAACTTTGTGTCCATTCCTGTGAAGCAGAACCGCTAACGCCGTCCCCCAGCTTCCTGCGCCAATGATACTGATATCCGCCATATGATCTCCCTCCTTATTTATTACCCCTTATGTTCCGTATTCTCCTCCGCCCCAGTGTTCTTGTGCGTCAGATATGTTTTCCGTTCCGAGCCGCTCAAAAGCCGTTTGATATTTTCCCGGTGTTTCCAGTACGCCATAATTGTCAAAAGCCCCGCTATGACATACATCTCTGTCAAAAGCGCCTGTGTCATGCCGAATATTCCCATCTGGCCAAGTACCACCAGCTCAATCATAAATCCGGCATACACCAGAAGCGACCCCAGAGACACATAGTGGGTGATAAAAAATACACCGAAGAACAATATGACCCCCATCGGTATCAGATATGGGTGGAAAGACAGAATCAGTCCCGCCGTGGCCGCAATGCCCTTTCCTCCTTTAAATTTGAGATAAAAGGGGAAGTTATGTCCGATAATCGCGCCCGCCGCCGTATACATTTTCAGCAGATAAACCATATCCGGATGGCTGTCGCCAAAAATGACACCTGTGATAACAACGGCAAGAATACATTTCATGATGTCACCTAAAAGCACCAAAAGCCCTGCTTTCGTCCCGAACACCCGAAGCGTATTCGTCGTGCCCGCATTGCCGCTCCCATAATTTCTGATATCTATACCGTGCAGTCTCCCGTAAATATACGCCGTCTGAAAAAGACCAAACACATAGCCGATCAGTAAACAAATGATCCGTTCCACTTTTATCTGTTATCCTTTCTCTCCCTGACAAAAAACTTCAGGGGCGTTCCCACGAAGCCAAAAGTATCCCTAATCTGATTCTCCAGATAACGCAGATAGGAAAAATGCATCAGCTCCTTATCATTCACAAAAATCACAAAGGTAGGCGGCTTTACCGCAACCTGCGTCGTATAATAGATGCGCAGGCGTTTGCCCTTGTCCGACGGGGGCTGCTGCAGCGCCACCGCCTCTGTCACAATCTCGTTTAACACGCCTGTCGCCACACGCATGGAGTGGTTTTCATTTACCGTGTCTATGACGTCATAAAGCTTCATCAGCCGCTGCCCGCTCACCGCTGAGATAAACATGATCTCCGCGTAGGACATAAAAGACAGCACCTGTCGTATTTTCTGCGTGTATTCTTTCACCGTCTGGTTGTCCTTCTTTATGGCGTCCCATTTATTGACCGCAATAATCACGGCCTTGCCCCTGTCATGGGCAATTCCGGCGATTTTGGCATCCTGCTCCGTCACGCCCTCCACAGCATCTATAATGAGCACGGCAATATCCGCCCGCTCCACCGCCGACACCGTACGGATAATCATGTAGCGCTCCAGTTCCTCTTTTATCTTATTTTTTCTCCGAAGCCCTGCCGTATCAATAAAGACATACTCTTTCCCATCATGGGTAATTTCCGTGTCCACGGCGTCCCTGGTCGTCCCGGCAATATCCGAAACGATCAGACGGTTTTCACCGATCAGACGGTTGATAATGGAGGATTTCCCCACATTCGGCTTTCCGATGATTGCCACCTTGATTCGGTCATCTTCCTCCTCTTCCTCCGCCTCCTGCCCGAAATGGGCGATCACTTCGTCCAGAAACTCTCCGAAGCCGAGACGGTTCGTGGAAGATATCGGATAAGGCTCCCCGATCCCCAGATTATAAAACTCATAGACATCCGGCATATATTTCTTGAAGTCATCCACCTTATTGACAGCCAGAATCACAGGCTTATGGGAACGTCTTAGCATATCGGCAACCTTGGAATCCGCGTCCTGCAGCCCCTGCTTTACGTCCACCAGAAAGATGATCACATCCGCCGTATCTATGGCGATCTGCGCCTGCTCCCGCATTTGGGACAAGATAATATCCTTGCTCTCCGGCTCAATGCCGCCCGTATCAATCAGTGTAAAATTTCGGTCAAGCCACGAGACATCCGCGTAAATACGGTCTCTGGTGATGCCCGGCGTATCCTTCACTATCGCTATATTTTCACCTGCCAGCGCGTTAAACAGGGTGGATTTTCCCACATTCGGTCTTCCCACCACAGCCACAATCGGCTTGGACTTTTTACTGCTCATATCATACTCTCCATTTTGCGCCGGGAAACGAAACACGGGCGCCTATCCATGCAGCCTCTTTCCCGTCTTACCAATAAGTCATATACCGCTTGATTTTACATCATCTTTGCCGGATTGTAAAGCCAAACCCGCTTTAAATTACCTTTAAATTTGAAGAACGGAAGGCAAATCTTCTTGACATGTCCCCGCCATAATGATATAAAAAATTTAGAGTTATCACATGCACCAAGAATAACAATCCGTGCCATGCTGCACGTTTTAAGTGGAGTAAAAATGCCTAATACAGAACAACTAGAACATTCTATGCCGGTAGCTGCCGTGAAGCTTCTCGCTCCAAAGGCGGCGCTTCCTCTGGCAGAAAAGGTAAACAGTCACCTTGTGGAATACCGCCGTGATCTGCAAAACGACGTCAAAAACGATCCCGCTTTCCACGGCTATATGGAAAACAACTATCTGATGGAAGTGGATTGCCCCCGTTTCGGAACCGGAGAGGGCAAGGCCGTATTGCATGATTCCGTAAGAGGAAAGGATATTTTCCTGCTGACTGACATCTGCAACCACAGTATCACCTACAATATGAACGGTTTCATCAACCATATGTCTCCCGACGACCACTATCAGGACTTAAAGCGGATTATCTCCGCCATAAACGGCAAGGCGCACCGTATCAATGTCATCATGCCCTTTCTCTACGAAGGACGGCAGCACAAGAGAAACGGCCGTGAATCCCTGGACTGCGCTTATGCCATAAAGGAACTGATGGATATGGGTGTCTCCAACTTTATCACATTCGACGCCCATGACCCCAGAGTGCAGAATTCTGTGCCCATAAAGGGTTTTGACAATTTTACGCCGCCCTACCAGTTTATCCGTTCGCTTCTGCGCATGGAAAAGAATCTGATTATTGACAAGGATCACACCATCGTCATCAGTCCCGACGAGGGGGCGCTTGACAGGGCCGTATATTTTGCAAACGTTCTCGGCGTAGATACCGGCATGTTCTATAAACGCCGTGACTACTCCACCATTGTAAACGGCAAAAACCCGATTGTTGCACATGAATTTCTGGGAGACAATATTGACGGCAAGGATGTGATTGTCATTGACGATATGATCTCCTCCGGCGGCAGCATGATCGACACCGCCAGACAGTTAAAGAAAATGAATGCAAAGCGGGTTTTCATCTGCTGCACCTTCGGGCTGTTTACAGACGGGCTTTCCGCCTTTGACACCGCATACGAGCAATGCTATTTCGACCGGATTGTGACAACAAACCTCTGCTACCAGCCGCCGGAGCTGAAAGAAAAGCCCTACTACATAGAAGCGGATATGAGTAAGTTCATCGCATCCATCATCGACTTTATGAACCACGACGCCTCCATGGCGAATATCTACACGCCCACTGACAAGATTCACCAGATTCTTTCGAAATATAATAACCGCGAAGTGAGCGGTCTGGATATCTGATAAGAAAGCTGCCGCCCTGTCTGTATACAGAAGCGGCAGCTTTCTTAAACTTAGGTTATCGTTACACTTGTAATTATACAGGCTGTCAAATTAGAACGCGAGCAGCTATTGCATCATCCGTTTTCCTCCCCCGCCACCGGGAACGTCAGATGTACCTTAAACAGATCCCCGTCGAGCTCTATTTCAAAATCTCCCTTCTGGGCAAGCGTCAGATTCTGCGCTATTGAAAGTCCAAGCCCGCTTCCCTCCGTGGTTCTGGACTCGTCGCCCCGGATAAAACGCTCCGTCAGCTCTTCTGGTTTACATAACAATGGATTCTCTGAAATATTCTTGATCGTCACCCGAATACGGTCCGTCTCATCCTCGACGCCGCGCTCTGCCTTATCCAGGGTCACATACACGCGCGTGCCGGGCATGGCGTACTTGTAAACGTTGTTGAACAGATTTTCCATCACCCGCCAGATTCTGCGGCTGTCCGCCTCGATCACCGCATCCCGCGTATTCACATTCATCACTGTGGCAAGATTCCTTGTCTCAAACTTCTCGGAAAACTCCCCTATGGTCTGGTTCATCAGTTCCATCAGGTTAATCCGCTCAAAATGCAGGCTGATATTCCCGGAAGTGATCTTGCTCGCTTCCACCAGGTCGTCCGTAAGCTGTTTCAGCCGCTGGGATTTTTCATCCAGCACACGGATATAATTCTGTACTTTCTCGTTGTCCACCTTCTCCCTCTTGATCAGATCCACGTAATTTATGATGGAGGTGAGTGGCGTCTTGATGTCGTGGGACACGTTGGTGATCAGATCAGCCTTCATGCGCTCGTCCTTCATGCTGATCTCCACCGCCTCCCTGATGCCCTTCCCGATGCTGTTGACGGAGTTGGCAAGGTTCCTGTTGTCCCCGTGCAGCTCCTCCGTGTCAATCTGGTAATCTACCTGTCCCCCGGTAATGGTCTCTATGCCCTCCACGATGCCCTGTCTCTCTTTCACATCCTTGTAGAGAAGAATGCCCACGATCACATCCACGATTCCGCCAAACAGAACTAAAAGAATGCCGCCGCTCCCCCACACTCCCATCCTGAGGACAAGGAAATTAAACAGCAGGAACACGCCATAGGGCACCCATGTCCGCAGGACTATGCCTCCGTTGTCGTACACCTTCCAGGCAAACCTCATCAGTCTATGCACCAGACGGCAAAGCCACGAATTTTTCCAGAGCGTCCGCGCCTTGATCCTTCTGACCAGACTGTAGAAGAAAAAGGTAAACAGCACATCCGCCGCAAAGACAGCGATAAAAATAACAATCTTAAACCAGTCCTGATGAACCGCTTCCCTGTAAAAGTCGATATCCGTCGGGTCAATATCCGCAAGCGCCGTCAGCACAACAGCCATCCAGACTGCTATTAAAGCCGCTCCCCAGGCTATGAGAATACCGCCCTCGGTCGGAATCTTATCAAAAGCGTTCAGCCTGATGTGCGTCTCCCCGTTATCGTCATATACCCTTCCTGTCATCACCGTCTGGCAGACAAAGAGAATCAGATACAACATCCCCGCCAGAAAAGCGGCAGTCACCCAGAGCCAGAGATTCGGCAGATATCTTGCGCCCTGCGTAAACGCATCCTGCGCCGGATAGGAACCGTCCACATCAATCCAGATTCTGACAGACTCCGGGTATGCATAATCATAGCTAAGCAGTATCTGCCTTACAGTCTCCGCATCAATCGTAGTGTTTGTCAGATATGTCATATCCGCAAGACTGTAGTAGATGAATTTCTCCGTGGTGACATCCTCCTCGTCATCCATCATCTGCAAAATGCGCTTCCTGTAAGAGCTGTTCTCAGGCAGATTGCTGTAATACTGCGTCTCCCCGCCCACCGTCTTCTCAATCAGGAATCGGACGTTGGAATTTTTCACGTCGTAAAAGTCCCTGTACTCCAGATATTCATTATAGTTGTAGGTAAGGCTTTCAGCCGCCGCCTGCACGTTCTGGCACAGCTCATAGTACTGTTCCCAGTC
>ERZ808035.492-NODE-492-length-34101-cov-6.665501_pt1 | contig 34101 bp, 31 predicted proteins | sample MGYA00380189_ERZ808035 | MGnify/ENA primary metagenome ERZ808035 (study PRJEB31490, sample SAMN06133407) | mouse gut metagenome | isolation source: M5_1 | host: mice | place: China: Chengdu | collected 2015-05 ...
CATAATAAAATACCTCCAGACTGTGTAGTTTTATCTTACATCAGTTCGGAGGTTTACACAAACTTTGGGACAGTCCCAAAATCCCTGCTTTTTGTAATTCAAATTCCAATATTTTCACACGCATTTGAGTATGATTTTTCTGATAAAAGCAAAGAAAAGGAACCAAGATTGTTAGTCTGGCTTCTCAAAAATATATCTATTTACAATTTTTTTGATACCATTCATCCATCTCTACCCAGCTAAAGCTCCCCTCGTAATATGTTATTCCATCAATTTTGCAACTTGATAACATTTTTTGTGTTTCCTCCAAAACATTGTTGTAAACGCAATTTGAAACTAATATAGTTTTCCTTCCATTTCTCCCTGCTCTATTTGCTAAATAACATGCTGAATTTACTACATCCCCCATCCATATAACATCATTTATACCACTACCAGAATATCCTGCCTTCACCATAAGAGCCCTACCATCGTCAATGCCAATACCAACAGCAATTTCTTCATATTTTCTTTTTCTTAACTTAAAATTTAAAATATTAATCATACTATGTAATTTTGCAGCTACATCTGTCACCTCATCAACATCTGCTTTTTTAGGTGTTTCAAATACACCCCAAACACAATCTCCATTAATATTTATTTCTTTACATGCATCATATGAATTCATTATTGCCACACACTCTGACAAAAAAGCCCTATACATCTTGGCAAGCGTTGGCCTTTTATGCCCATCTGTTAATTTTGAAGAATCAACAATATCTATAAAAATTGCTGTTACATCCACATAATAACCATTTTTATATGTCAATTTATCCCTTGCAGGAATTGTATTTTCATTATCCTCATAGTCATCATCATCTGTATCTAAAATTTCATCCATTCTGTTAGCACTATCTTCAACTTTAAATGTATAAGTATTTTCCTTTTTTGATTCCATGCTTCCCTCTCCTTTATATCAATCTAAAAACCATACAAATAAACCATAGGACAATCGTTATCATCAAAAACTTTATTCCAATATTGTACCATTTAGCTTTTTGACTGCATATTCTGGAATTTGTATGTATTTGCTCTTCCAAATCTCGAATAATCTGTTCTTCTGACATTTGACATACCTTATCCATGTAATTTTGAAGACTCATTTTCCCTATTGATCCAAAGAAAAATATAGATGGGGCATTATTTAAGTTTTTCACTCTCGCCATTATTGCCATCATAAAACTTACTATTGAGAAAAAACTTACTACATAAAGCAAACACACAAGTATTGAAGCAATAATCTCACCTCCACTTAATTCTGCCAACTTAGATACCTCACAAATTCTTTTTAAGGCAGTTGGAAGCCCCTCTCCAAATATAATTCCAATAAGAACACCTGCAAGTGCCAATGCAAAAGAAACTTTTGTATCAATATTGCTTATCCATGTATTAATCATTTCTAAACCCTGATATGCATCTTCCTTTGTATAGGCTATGTTTACCTGTTGTTGATTATTGTCCTGCGCCATATAATTAATACCCCCTAATTTTTCTTATTTTTTCTAAATAGCCTTCAAAATCTTTTCTACGCTCATATTTCACTCGAAAATTCACTAGCGCTCTCTCAATTTCATTAAAAAGTTTATAAAGTACATTGTTCTCCTTCGCCCATTTTAAAGTGGCATCTTCTAAGTTCACCCAATGATCCGATTTTTTTGCCATTATTAACATTGAATCATATGCATTCGGATAATCCTTAAAATAATCATATATCTCAATCAAATAGCACGCCAAATCAAATACAATATCTTCTTTCCCTTTCCCAATTTTCTTTCCTAAGTCATATTCCATTTCTATCAACTTATATAAATAATCTTTTTCAATTCTATCCATATATCTGTATTCTTGATAATGTACTTTAGATAATATTCCTTTAATAGTATTATAAAAATTTTCTATCAGTTGCCTCCATTCATCTTCCATTTCATCTTTTCTATTACAAGCACTTATTCTTTCTGTATACTCATTGTTATACTTAATTTTGTATTCTTCATTTTCCTTCTTTAGCTTTTCTTCTAAAATAGCTAATTCCTTTTCTCTTTGAATCAGTTTATCTTGTAATCTCTCTATTTCTTTAATTCCATCCGCTAATTGGCTCGATGTATCTAGCTCAACAGTATTATCTTCCTCAATTTTAATTGCATTTCCAAGTTCTTCTGAGAACTCCAAATAATAATCTTTTGTTATATAACCCTGAAATAATTTTGTACCTTTATATTTTGCCGATTTCGTCCAAACTTCTTTATATTTCTCCGACAAGTTCTTATAAACATTCTCAGATATAAAAATTTCTCCACCAGAAGCTATATCAGAATATTTACTCGCATAGTTGGTCGTATTGCCAACCCAAACACAACCTTGTTCATCTTCTTTGTTCTCGTCACTTTCAACTCCATACATCCCCACCCATGTAACAAGAACTTTTCCATAATCAATACCAATACCACATTCAATTACTTTTCCATTTACATTTGATTTTAAATGCTTATTCAAACTAAAATCAATTACTGTTTGTAAACTTCTTGCGGCATTTATAGCTTTATCAACTGCCTTTTCAGATATACTTCCTTCTCCGTCAACAGAATCAATAAACACACCCATGATTCTGTCTCCCAAGAACTGTCTTGTAACTCCGCCGTTCTTCCTTACACAATCAACAGCCATTCTCATAAATGATCGATAAATCTTTACCATACTTTTTGCTTGACTGTTTTCAGTCAAATATGTAGATTTTCTTATATCAATGAAGAGAATTGCTGCCATAATCGAATAGGTCTTATTGTTATCTTCTAGCTGCTCCACCGTTGGCGGTAAATCAGAATTAATTTCTATTTGCTCAACATTCTGCTCTGTAATACTCTTTATTCTCGAATCTAATCTATCAAAATCACTTTTAGTCAATCCCATATCTTACTTTTAAGCCTCCCGACTCATTCAATATAGATCCAGAAAAAATGGACTTATTTATAAAACTTACATTTTCCTCAAATCTTCACATAAGGCTAACAATATCTCTGGTCTTTCTATTTCTATATATATAATGCATTTTGCAACTCTATCTTCCATTATAAATAAAATTTATCAATAAATCAATTTGAAAACTATACTGTTATAAAAATCAGTCTACAATATTTCATCAGAAAAGGGTATCCACTTCTGATTCAGTAATTCCAATCCCTTTTCTTATAAAGTCCGATCTAAAGGCTCTACGTTAGGAAACGGGTCTCGCCAATCTATGCTTTCCCCGCGCGCGGGCAAACCATGAACAGATTGTCTCACCCTTTACGCTTCGCTATCAAGGAAATTGTTCCTGCTCGCAGAAACAATTTGTCCGCAAGCGGACAACCTTGAACAGGGCCATAAAAAATGTGAGGACAGTCCACTGGACTCTCCCCATATTTTTTATTTGAGATGCGCTCGACCCGTTCGGGCATCTTTGATATGGTATTTCCCTTTTCATGAAATCTTACTTGATACTCAATTAAATATAAATTCGCCTATTTTATACTTATGTAGCATCGGATTCATTTTTCAATTTCTGCTCTAATGTATATTGAGGATGCTGGTATAGTGTCTGCCTGACACCATTTACGATTTTATCTTTTAACATCCAATACAGATTCTGACCTCCATATGCCACATTTTTCTTCACTACAAATGAAATGACTGTACATGGATATCCTGTACCGTTACGGTGCTTCAAAAATATGTATACAGTATCAGATGAACCTGCCAGCTTGCTTTCAATCACATAATCACAATTAATGACAGAATTATTGTACGGACCAGCTTTCGGTGAAAAGATGCGGATAATATTATTTTCATCTAAATATTGTTCGAGAAAGCGAAGCTGCGCTATCCTGCTTTCTACATCTTTTTCATCATTAGGCTTTCCCTTATAAAAACTGCTCTTTGCTAAATACTCATCTGTAATAGGATGCTCCTTATTCAAAATCCATGATAAGGTATTCTTTTTATCTCTTGGAATACTAATGTCCGTAAGATATTGAAGTCCAGCCAAATGATGAAAGTCCTTCGATGTAAAATTCAATGAAACTACCCTCACATTTCTATTTGCCAAATGAAATACATATGACGTTGTATTAACTAAATTCAAAAAATGAGCAGCAGCTTCCTGTATTTTATCCATACCCTTTATCCTATCGCACAAAATAAAGCCTTGCACAAATACTTGCAAGGCTTTATACTCTACTTAACAACTTTCTTTCGCTTGCGCTAGATGGATTATGGTAAGTTGCCACCTTTGTGAGCCTCCATGTTCACCGCCTTCCATCACGGCTTGCACTTCATAGGCGAAAGCATTTTTATGAGTCTGCTTCTCAAGAAGTTTCCTTCTGTTATTATAGTATTCTATTTTCGTTTATATGTCAATCAGAATTTCAGTATATTCCACATTTTCCCTTCACGAATAAAATTTCTCTCACTTAATATGCCTATTAAACTTAAACCCAGCCTTCCTCAAATCTCCCTCCTGCTCCGCCGTCAAACTTCCATCTGCATACTGCTTGATCACTTCACCCACCTTTTCTCCCAGAGCATAATTTTTATATCTATAACTTCTCCCTATCACAAAAGGCTTCTTCGTTACCCTGATGCACTCCCTGAGAAGCCCGACAAACCAATCCCATTCCGCATTCTTAAGGTCTTCCCAGAACATCCCAATCTCTTCCAGCATATCAATCCTCTCTTCACTAATCCCATACTGCGAAAGTCCAAGATACCTGTCCCTCTGCTCTTTAATCCATTTCCCAAGTGCAGCTCCATCAGGAGTAACATACTTCTTAGGCACAAACAAATGCCCGTTTGCTTCAAAATACTGCTTGGCATAACCGTAAGCCTTGTCCCATTCAGCTATCTGTCTGGGCTTAATCCACTGCATCCCCATAGCTTCCAGCCGCGCAATCTGATAGGATGAAAGTTCTCCCTGTTTATATAGTTTCTTCTGGTAATGTATCCACTGAAACATACTCACCCCATCATGGAACAAGGTTGTATTCGGCATGGATAAGGTTCCATGCTCTTTGTAATACGCTTCCACTTCATCTGCCCTGCCAAGCCATATGCACAGGTCTTTCTGCGGGGAATCTGCAAGCTGCATCCTTATCTTTAGCAGGAACCTTATCTCTTCTTCTGATATTTGATTCTGATCGTATGTTTCCTTTAGTTCTGCCCATATCCTGCCAAGCGGATAACCGCCTGCTGATATGTATTCCTCTGGGATATGCAGAAATTTTTTTCTGTCCATATATCTCACATCCATTATGTAATACATGATCTCAAGGAGAAGTTTTTCCCTGTCCTTTGCATCTTTTATGTTAAACTGCATCCGCAATCTACCCTCCTTTCTTTTTTTGATATTGGGGCAGCCGCATGAAACTGCAACTGCCCGTTCATTTATTTTAATCCGTGACATATTATGTCATATTATTTTATTCTGTTTTAAATTGTGTAGCTCTTATTTTATAAAATGTTTTAATATAACATATTATTTTAATCTGCGCTTATCAAAACTGCTACAGCAGCAGTTTCTCTGCCCTGCTTTTAAACTCATTCATATTCTGCAGCGTAAATTCGATGATGTTACTCTTGATCCCTTTTTCTTTTCTTATATTTGGATTCTCTGAATCAATGGCAAGTCTGTTGATCTGCGTAAAGAGTTCTTCAATCTTCTTGTCCTTTTCTTTGATGATACATTCCAGTTCTTCCAACTTGTTTTCATAATCTTTCTGCATCACCTTGACTGTCTTCGCGGCATCCTGATACCTGCTCATATCCTGTACCATCTCGATCAGCGTCTGTATCTGCATTGCCAGTTTTTCTTCATCACCCTTACAGGAAGTCAGTATCTGCTCCGCTGACGGAAGCGAAATGCCTGTGCGTGCAGTCTCCACCTTCTGTATCTCCCTGTTGATCTTATTTATTTCCTCTTTCATATTGTAAGTCCAGACATGCCGCTTGATCCCTGTGGCCGCTTCCAGTTCAAACAGTCTCACCGTCTGGTCAGGATGTTCTTTTGTGTACTGCAGCAGTATCTCTAATAACTGCTCTTTTGTATAGTTGACGGGCCTCCCGCCCTTTGGATTCTTCATCTATTCTTTTTCCTCCTTGTATCCATAAGAATCTATGATTATTTTCTGGTTCAGCAGAACACTGAGTTTTAGGGCATTCTGCTGTAATTCTGCATCATCTCTCAGGTTTATCTGCCCGATCAGGCTCTGCAGTGACTTTTTGACAAATGCCATATTCCTGTCATTTTCTTCTTTATAATAGGTAAGCATGTCTTCCGACACATTTTCTGGGAAGAAATACTTACAGAAAAGACAGGATTTATGGTTGCATTCATAAGGGATGTTTTTAGAACTGCATCGTCCCTGCCCCTTTGCAACTTTGGGCAGGGCAAAATAATCAGCTCCCAAAAGCTCCTTCTCGATAACCTTCTCTCCCATATTGACATCATTTGAAGGCCTTTTCAACAGGTTATTTCCTTTCATGAACTGGCTTAAAATGTAACTCTTTGCCGTAGTGAATGTTTCCAGATGAGAATAATATCCTACCTGTGCATCCAGCGTATGATGCCCTGCGATCTGTGCTATGTATATAGGGTTTACTCCCTGCAGCATCATATTCATGATCGCCAGATGTCTTGTATCGCCATAATAGATATAAGGAAGTTTCCTGCCTTTTGTCATACGGCTTCTGACCACTTTATAGTGGTACTGCCCTTCCACGACTTCCTTCTGGAATGCATGGTAATAGATATTCATTTTTTCGGTGATAAATTTCTGTCTTGTATTTAAGACTTTATTTCTATAGATCACATCACAGGTTGGCGGCGAAATCAGATAGATGCAGTCATCAATCCCGTTGCAGTAATCCACATAATTACGGATTAGGAAATATAGTTCCTCATTGATCTCAAAATCCGTGACAATATCACTTACCGCTAACTTTTTGCCGAGTTCTGTCTTTAATCTTTCAATCTTAAAGAAGTACCTGCCGTTTCTTTCATAGATACAGTCCCTCTTTAAATTATAAAACTCAACAGGTCTTGTCGAGATGACTGTCGTAAGTTTCCACCATAAGATGACAGGGAACAGTCTGTATCTGTCTTTTGTATCCTTTATCTTCTCCCAATAATCGTTTATGATATAGTCAAAGATCAGGACGCCCTGAAAATCTGGAAGCTCCCTGTAACTGTTCTCTGCTTTCTTGATATTTTTTACCAGCTCATAATACAACCCTGCATGATCCAGATTGGAAAACTCAAGAAATTCTTTTATTGCAATCGCTTCCCGTTTTTTGTTTCCACTCCATGTACCTGTAAGCATCTGATAATCCTTCACATGATCAGGATTAACGAAATCTGTATCTTCCATAAAGTGTTTTATATGCAGCAGCCGTTTTGTCACAGTGAGCAGCCTGCATTTCTGTATATACAGTTTGACCAGCAGATAATTCTTTACTGTTTTTTCCATTTGAGGATGTGCTTCCAAAAAGGAGAAAGATAGCCTCCTTGTGGGGCTGTCCTTATCTTCAAAGCATATCCAGAGGTCATCATCATAAAAATCATTGATGAGTGTTCCTATTCTTTTCAATTCACGAAACATCTCTATATAGGTTTCCTCAGATGTATTGTTCATCTTATATTTGATGACCAGATATGACGACCTGTTTTCCCCGACATACTCCCTTACAGTCATCCCCTGTTTCTTTATATTGCTGCTATTTTCTGTCATTCTGTATCTCCTCCAAAAATATCATGTTAGGCGTTTCTTTATTTATCAGTTCATTTATTTCTTTATAATCAATATAAGTCTCTATGTATTCATACCCAAATCTGTCTATGACTTCTTTTAAGATTATAGCCAGCTTCCCGATCTGGTGGGTAAGACTGATCCTGTCTATCACATCTTCTACAGTTGTTCTCTCAAGCTCTGATAAAAGCCTTTTCAGTTCATCCCCTGCCATTGCCAGCGAAAAGGTTGTCGGGATGGAATATCTGCACAGCATACATTTATCCTCTGTTGGATAGGGGCATCTGCCGCTTACCACACAGGATACATCATCAGTCCTGCTCATCAGTTTGCCAGAAAAAAGAAGTTCCGTTCTCTCTTTTATCTCATCCTCCTGCCACGAATAGATCTCGTTAAGCAGCATTTCCCTTTCTTTTATGGTGCCATACAGTGCCCCTGAAATACTTTCCACTTTCCTTGCAGGAAGCGTCTCTTTCATCTGGACGATTAGCTCTGTATTTTCTTTAAATGTATTCTGCTTATTATCAGCCAGATCGAGCAGCCTGTCATACAACCATCCAAAAAATCCCCTGTCTATGCTCTGCTTCCCCATACCTACAGATTCATTCTCATTGTAAGTGGAGCGCAGATATACCTTTGTGATATTGGCATTTCCCATTTTGGAAGTCCTATGCGAACGCATATAGGAAGTGAGTGATCCTGCTTTTCCAGATAATCCATCAATATCACTTGCTGTTTCATTGAACATGGAAAGAAGTGTCCTGTTCGCTTTCATGCTCAGGAAATCTATTTTAAGTCCAAACATTTTTGTCATTTTCTTCGTATCCGCATAAAATTTTTCAAACAACACAGCCTGCCCCTTTTTTCTTCTCCACTGTTCGCAGATGATAAGGGCAACCGCAGTAGGCAGAAGTGCTGCCTGTGGGATATTGAAATGCTTCTTTGCGCCTGTCTTTTGTGTATGGTACTGTTCCACCGCCAGTTTCACATGGTTTATGATCTGCTGTGCATCCGCTATGGAAAAAGCATTATTTTCAAACCAGTCCAATGTATATCCAGAAATATCGATCAGGTTTTCCAATGCGGGGATATGCAGCACATCCGACTTCCTCCATGCGAGCGACATATGGAGCAGGGCATACAGCCATGACCTTGCATAAAAGCAGTCTGCAAAGGCTTTTTCTATATGCCTGTCAATATCAAAGAACACCGCCGAAAAGGAAGCCCATTCTTCGGGGGTATAAAAATCTTCTTCTCCTCTTACCGTTTCCCTCCTGAGCATACTCATCTCCAGACTAAACTTAAACTGCTCAGGTTTTTGATTATAGATATATGTTAAAAACCAGACTGCATACTGTCTTGCAGCAGTAGTAAAACTGTTATCCCTGATCAGTCCCGCCAGTTCTTCATCGGAATACTCCGTTATCTCCTTATCCATTAGGGAAAGCATTGTCTTTAAAGCCTTAAAATGGTTTGCCATATGCCTTTTTAGATTTTTTCTTTTATTGATAAGATACCTCGTATATCCAGCGTGCCGTCTGATCGTATCTGGGAATCTCTTCTGATAGTCCTTTGGAAGTGTCTTTACCAGAAGATCGTATTTTTGCTGTCCCTGTTCTGCATGGAGGGCATTATTCTGCATGATCAGAAAGTCAACAAACTTTTCGCATTCCTCCTGTGCGTCCTGCCCTTCACCGAAACAGTCCTGCCCGCCCTGATAAACCCTGTATTCTTCCAGTTTCTTTTCTAACACGGCATCTGATGCACGCAGTCTTTTTTTATTCTTTTCTTTATATCTGTGCCTGATCTCCGTAAATGTCGGCTTCTGCATATCAACTGATCTCCTCCTTATAAAGTTCATCCAATATGCGGAGGGCATTCTCATCCATCTGCTTTCTGTCCGTAAGATAACTAAGCGCCGATGATAAGTCCTTATCTCCTCTCCACGCCGCGATCTCCATGATATTATCTGACCCCTGTGCGATGAGGTTGCTGAATATCCCCCTGCATAAATGGGTGGACCATTTATAGGTACTCAGATATACGGCATAACTTTTTGCATCGAAATTATCAGAATTTCTGAGTCTTTCTATGAATCTCTCTTTCAGGATGGAAAATCTCTTATAGTAGACTGCATCTGTCATTGCTCTTCCGTCTGCATCCACAAACACAGCGGAACATCCTTCTTTCTTATATCTTTTCTTGTGTTTTTCAAATAATTCCCACAGCAGATCATCATAGGCTGGCAGCACTGTCTGTATCCTGTTTCTTTTGCAGTGCGCGAGAAACGCCGTGGAAACATCTTCCCTTAAATCCTTATCTTTTAAAGTAAGCTGCATGGATTTCTTATCTCCCACAGTCGTTATCGAGATATTTTTATATTCAAGGGAAATGACTTCTGATTTCCGAAGTCCCCCGAAGCACTGTAAAAATACGCCTAATGCAATGTCGGGCACTTCATCCATTGCTGTCTTTATAAATGTATAGAGGTATTCTGGTTCAATGTTGTGGATCAATTCCGCATCCTTTCTCTCCCCTTCTATGAACCTGCCTGTAAATGGATTCTCCAGTACCCTGTGTCCTTCTTGATCGGTGGAATATTCTAATTCTTCTGATGAGACAGCCTTCAGTGCCTTTTTCTTATCGAGAAACGCATAGAACCTTGTTAAGTAGCGTGCATACTCGCTCTGTGTTTTTCCCTGTGCCGTTTCCGTGATAGAGTTTAGATAATCTATCCCATCTTGGATCGTCAGGGTATCTATGGTCCTGTTCTTATGGAAAATGGCATAATTTAAAAATCTTGTTACAATATCCGCAGCAAGGGAAACAGTGACTGGTTTCCTGCCTGCAAATTCATTTAGGAAATCAGAGAATGGGGAGATCAGGTATTCCCCTGTTTCTGTATTGCAGAGCGCTATATAGATTCTCTGGATGTTATATACTGTTCCGTTTTCCGTCTGGAACTTATCTTTTATGATTATCTTTTTCCATTTCATGTGATCCATCTGTTCATCCTCCTTCCTTCTGGATTAAATATCTGAAATGTGTTATAAAACATTGAATTATACATAAAGTAATAGCAATTAAAACTGAAATAAGAAAAAAAAATATATGTATATTATTTATTAAGTCATAATACAGGATGGTATTTATCTTTCTTTTTCTTTTAAACATTTAGAAAACCTTATTTTATCAGTGTTTCAAGGATTTTTAGTTTTCCACACAGTTTTCTTTATCTGAATGGTTTTGCTCAGATGATTTATAATTCATGTCTCATTTCTAGTTTTAATAGAATTATGTCGTTTGAAATCCTATCTGTATTAATATAGATTTTATAGGCGGACAATATTTCGTTTTTATGTACGAATCAAAAATACAGTTCTGTAATGTATAATATATTTTACTAGCATTTATGGAGGCTTTATGAGAATATTACTTTTGGACAATGCAATAGACTCTTTTGAATGGTCATTAAGACATTTCAGAACATTTTTAGAACTCATTATTTAATATTCACACAGATTTGCATAATACTTTCCAAGAGACTTGTCATATAATTCATAAATACATTCATATTATTTAGTTCCTTTTTTAGGTTACATCTCTCAAATATGCGCTTAAAATGTTTCCAAAAAAGCGTTGAATATTCCGATTCGATAGTGCATAATTTTTCGGAAATTTAGAGCAGTTAAATTTAGCCAAGCAAATATTTGGGAGGTTGTATATTAAGGGTATCTAGACTCAAACTTTTATAATGGGTGCTTACGCACCGCAAAGCGGCTCCGCCCTTGACAAAAACCTGCCTTTCAAATGCAAAATAATCAACCAAAAACAAAGATGCACTCTGAAGCAGAAATACCTGCTCTCAAATATCGAATTTTGGTGCTCTGTATTTGCGTAAAGAATGCACTATTCAAACGGAATATCCAAAACAATAAATTTTACTAATATAAGTAAATACAAACAGTTATTTGAATCCAATAATTATACAACAGTTATCAACTTAAATAGATTTCTCGAAGAGACCATATTCTAGAAAAAAAGCAAAACCATATAAAAATTTTTCTATGATTTTGCTTTCTAAACTTTAATGGTATGGAATTTTATATAAAAATCAATTATTTCTTTTTTCTATTGGAAAACTTTTAAGTGACTGCAAATATGTACGTAATTCATCTAAAATCTCATCATTAAGCACTAATATATTTTCGATATACTTTTTTACAACCACTTCATCCACTTGTACATTAAATTGCTTTCCGTTATAATAATCGTATAGTTCTTTGCAAGCAGAATCTAGTTGAGAGAATTTTTCATAGTGTTCCTTTTGATAAAACGGAGCTTTACTAATAAATAAACTTTTAAAAGCACCTTCACTCTTCTCCCAATTTTCTCTTTGTAAAATATTTTTCTGTTCCTGCTGCTCATAATCATAAGCTGGAGCATTACTCAAATTTCTCAATTTCAAAGTTGCATCAATGTATTTCTGTAGCGCTGTCCAAATATTGAGGTAATTTTCAAATTCGGTATTATACTGACTTTCCCAAATATGTCTCTTAAAATTCAAATCCGACTCAAGTATTTTATTTTGACGTTCTAAAATACTATTAAAATTTGCCAAATTTCGCTCATTATAAGAAGTAATTGCTCCTTCTATAATTTGTTTTGTTATCCATTTACAAGCAGCAACTATAGCAACTGCTGTAACCCCGCCCGATGCAAGAACAGATAAAATAGTATCCATTAATTATACTTCCTCCTGGAATACATCTCCTAATATTTTTCTTCCATTCGTCCGATCTATTTCCAAATCAAATTTTTCATATTTACATCCTTTAATACTTGAAATACATGCCTCATAGCAATTAACAAGGAACTTTGTATCTTCAGAAATCGCAGTGCAGCGTTCCTCAATTCTTTTAATTCCAAACATCATAATATAGCTTTCAATATCTTTTGTTATTTTTATATTCATTGCGGTTTTAAGATATTTTCTTATTTCATCATCACAAAGTTCTATCGTTTCATATCGTCCATCTCTCTTACCGATGCACTTAATTCCATTAATATTACCATCTGAGATAATTATATAACTTTTATCTCCCTGTATTCTACATTGCTGTAGCAAAAAAGATGATTCTTTTTCTCTAATCTCTACTAACTTCGTAATATTTATTTTATGCAAATCTCTCAATGAACTGTTATCAATCCTATAGAATACATACATCCTAAAAGCATCAAGATAATTAATCTGTGAATGCACAATTCTTTCACAATGATACATTGCCCGAAAACTTCCATCTTCGTAATATTTCCTATGTGCAAACTTGCTCTTCAAGAAATTTTCATTTACATAATCTGAAATGTTTGATAGAACCTCTTCATTAAAACACATTAAACGTTTACAACAACTAGTAATTTCACTTTTTCCAATTTCTAAATAATTATTCAATGTAGAAAGATTTAGTATATCTGCAATTTTCCAGATAAACAATGACGGCATGGAAGTAATATTGGTTCTTGCTACAAAATACTCAAAATGTGTTAATACTTTTTCAATATATGTTTCCCCTGCCAGTGTAATTCTTATTTTTCCAAATTCAATTTCATCGTATTCTCCTGTTTTAATTGCCTGAATTTGCTTCAAAATAGACTCTTTTGATACATGATGTAATAAATCAAAAGTAATTAAATGATTCCAATTATTTCTCTTTCGGAATTCATACATTTCCCATAAAGCCTTCACAATTTCATTCTCATCATCACAAATTTTTAGCATATCTCTTGCCAAAATTTCAATTGATATAAACTCCCATTCTCTACTTTTTTGTTCTGTTACTTTATTATATGAATTTTGCAAATATAACAGAATAAGACGCGATAAATTTATTGCATAACTTTTGTTCCCTTTGTCTTTTCCATAATCTGTTCGCTTTAAGGTAGTAAAAAAACCTTCCTCATTTAATAAATCAAAAATATTTCTAAACAGAATACATCTGGAAGCATATCTAGGCCATTTATATTTATTGCCCATATTGCATAAATTTATATATGTATCGTAAATATCGTCTTTATCTACCTGAATATCTGCTAAAATTTCAAATTCTTTTCTAAAATTGTTATTGAACAAAGTAAACATCGTATCTGTTACATAATCATCATTTAATATTTTTTCTATACGATGTATACCTTTTAAAAGTTTTTCACAATTATCATTAAATCTTTCAGGATAATCATCTCTCAATTTTTCAAGATATTGCGCTTTTTTACGAATTACATTATCTATTCGACAATTAAAGGTCATTGATTTTTTAGGTATATATAAACTCACCTTTTGACTATTCATATGCTCATTAAACACGGCTTTGGTTGTATCTCTCATAACAAAAATACAAATATACTCTTTTGTCGGATTACATATAAGATTATTATCTTCTTTTATTTCCGCAAAAAGAGTTTCGGCATTATTTCTAAATACACCTATTTCCGTTACTAAATTTTGCAATCCAATAGATTCATAAAGAGTATCCAAGTTCTCAAAAACAAAATAGCAGATTTTACTCAAATTATTTATACGCTTATTGCAAATATCCCAAATAAGCATAAATAACATCAACTCTGAAATCTGATAATTTTCAGTCATAAAATTCTTTATATCATAAAGCATATAATGATCAATTTCTTTCCTGTCATTTTTATCAACCAATTGTATAACATATTTAAATTTATCAAACATATAAATAAAATTATTTTTTATATCATTTTCTGCCATGCAACGTAAATTTGCCTCTGTAGTAAAAATCTCACAAATCTTACGCATTATTATAGCTTGATTTTCATATACATCTTTATTTAAGTCGTTAAATATATTTCCAACAATTGTTGCTAAAAGTTCATCTCCACTTCTAATGTACTTATCAAATTCAAGTACAACATGGCGATTATTTTCCTTATTCATCCAATAATTTATAAATGTGGTCTTACCACATCCCTCGTATCCATGTAATACCACATTTTTCTTATTTTCTTGCTCAATTTTGTACCTATAATCTTCTATTAATTTGTCTATATTATAATCTATCCAACAGAAATTTTTAAGAAAAAAATCATATGTCATAGCATGTGTTAATTCTGATTTTTCTCCCGCTTGTTGTGGATCTGCCTTCAAATACTCTTTTAAACTTACCGTTTGTAAAATAGAATCAAATTTTTCTTTTGTGTTTTCCAAATTTTCATCTAAAATAGTTTTCATATAAATCTCCTCCGTTTTAATATTATTCTTAAATATTCTTTCTAGTTCAGGTTCCCATCATGCCGTGCCATATCCCATTTAATAGCTATTTCCAAATTAATCATATCTTCAATAGGAAAAACTTCTTAAACCCTGGTATTTATTACAACTTTAATCATAGAAGTCCCATTATGTCTGCTAATATTACCTTACACATTGCAACGATACTTTTACTGTTCCAAGTTCTTAATCTAATACGTCAAACTTTCACCCTTATTCCCCTCTTATATCTCCCCACCAACAACACAATATTTGTCGCAGCTAAATTCAATGCATACTCCGCAAACTCATCTGAAATTGATGTAGATATAAAGCCCTGTATGCATCTTCTTTCTATTCTTCTAAATCAAGATCCCACTTATCAACTGTATCTATATTATTTACCTCACAATAACTCAAGCCAAAATTTCTATAGGCGTCTATGGAGTAAACTTCTCGTTCATAATGTTCACTAAAATTCCCATTTACAATGCTTTTCAATTCTTCCAGAACATCCTCATTTTCAGATTTTCGCAATTCACAGATTGCATTATACGGCTTATCACCCTTCTGCAAATATCCAAAAAATTGACCTTCAAAATCAGGAATATTCACAATTACTTTATTGTTCTTTCCTTTTTGTGCCTCTAAATATATTTTTTCATTTATTGACCACATCGGATTTTTTATCCAGCAATCTTTTCTTTTAACTTTAGGAGTATCCAGATCATGCATAGCTATATAACTCATTCCAAAATGATTAAGTATTTTTTCAAACATTGGAATGTTAGCTTTTCCTCTACAGTTCAAGACTGAAACATCCTCTTTTTTAACCTGCATTAAAGCCGCTTGTTCCGTATCCCCTTCTATTAAAATAACTTTATTCGCAAAAAAGAATTCATTCACTGTAGGATGACAGTTTCTTATCATCTGCAATCGTTCTCTTTCATCCTCAGAAAAATCTGCCTTTTCCGTTGAAAATATTTTAGTTGCATTTCCTTCGTTTTTTTCCACCCGTATAATTGTTGTATGAGGTTTAGAAACATCTATAAAAATAGGAGAATGCGTTGTAAGCATAACTTGCCAATTTTCTAATTCTGCAATTTTATATAATGCTTCCCTTGCCGCTCTGATTGCTGGCGGATGCAAAAACGATTCTGGTTCCTCTACCAAAAGAATCTTAGGTTCTTCATTTTTTATAGCATTCCTCCCGCTTTTCATCTTTCCCGAATCTGCTAACGCCTCAATCGCAGACCATAGAAATGCTCTCTGCAAGCCACTCCCTTGATTTGCCAACGGATAATATTTTCCATCATAACTAGCAATTTGCAAATGTGTACCTGTTGCTAATATTTTATCCACATCAAATTTTCCTGCCTGCGGCTCAATATCAATTTTGTTTCCTGGGAAAATCTCATTTAAATTTCCCTGTAATTTACCTGTGGTCTGCTCTAATTCCTCACTAATTTCTTTCTTTACATCTTTGGCTAAATCGTTTATTTGCTCAATCATTTTTGACACTTCAGACTGCTTATTTTTTATGTTTTCTTTTACTGCCGTGGTCAACAAATCTACAATCTGTTTTTCTAATTGTTCTGAATCATCAAACGGATTCACTTTTAATGGTAATGGTATACAACTTGCAATTTTGCTATCCCATCCTCCCATTCCACCTTCATTCCACTCAGCACTTTCATTGTTCCAAGAAAACTTCTTCCCCTTCTCTTCACTTCTTTTCCACACCCACTTATATTTAATAACTTTTTCATTATCTTCATTTGAATATATCCACTTTGTACCTATTTGAGTTTTATCCTCTTCGCTTATTTCCCCAAATATGCCTATAATCTCAATAGGATTTTTTTCATCGTGCTGAAAAAAGTTTTCCAACGGTTGTGCTATCCCAGAATTTCTGAATGCTTCATAGGCTCTTAACACTGTTGTTTTTCCAACATTATTAGGTCCTATTAAAACAACAATATCATCTATTTTAATAGTAACTCCTTTTTCATCAATACAGCCAAAATTCTTAATCTGCAACTCTACAAGTTTCATAATTTCCCCCTTTTCTTAGCTTAAGTTTCTTTCTATACCTCTCATGTCTCAATAATTCTATATATTTGAAACATCCTAACAAGACTTCGCAGTTACCCAGCTATTAACTTAAATTCTATCGTCTTTGTACTTCCACCAGTTCTTCTTATTAGTTCATCTTGCTTAATGACCTTAACAAGATTTGCAATTTTTCTTTTCAAATCATTCTTATCCAGATAAAAGATAGTGGTATATACATTATCATTTAAAATTAATTCTCTAAGAATATCCTGATCTGTTATATCTAATGAATGACCAAAAATATATAAATTATGTCTTGCATCATTTGTGAATTTAATGAATGGTATTTGTACAGGATATTCACTTCGTAATTTCAACTCAAATGACTTAGCACTTTCCTTCATTTTATAAATCCAATCTCTATACTCACAGCCTGTTCCTTTGTAGATTCTCTGATAATACTTTTTAAAAGAAATAAAACTGATTTCCTCGTTCATTCTATCTGAATCAAGGTATTCATCAATACCTAAAACCATTTTATTTGATTCAACTGTATTATTTATATCTGCCTTACCATGAATATAGTTATATTGAATTTTCTTTCCATTACCATATAACCTTTCATATGTATTTGAATAGTTGAATGATAATACACAGTCTGGATTTACCCACTGAATAGCCTTACATTCCTCAGTATCATTAATCACATTAACATATTCTGCTAAGTAAATTTCTAAAGCACGAATCAATTTATCTAAATCATTCTCCAATCGTACAATTAACTGCTTATAAGTAATTTCCTCTTTCAAATTTTCAAAAGGATGGTTCTCTATGTATTTCTTCAAATAATCTGATGTTTTTCCAATATTCCACCGAGTACCCTCTTCTTCCTCCATCTTTCTAATTTCTTCACTTGCACACATTTCTCTTTCTTCTTCCAGTAACACAAAATCATTTAAAAACTTTTCCACGAAAGAAGGAACTGGCAATTCACTTACAACAGTATTTTCACCAAACCCATTACTCTTCATATCATCATCAACAGACTTTATTACTCTACTGATCTCACTCTCAAAATCAATCCAATTTTCTTTTTGATACATATCGCATTGCAAAAAATATTCAATCCAACAATTATCATTCAGTAATTCATTACATATCTGCTCCTGCGAGAAAATACCTTTATTTCCATACATTTTATTATTGATGATTAATTCTTTGATTTGAAAATTAATATTTCCCCAATCTACATTTGCTAAAGTATCTCCATTCTTTATTTTAACAACCTGTTCTATGACCTTTACCCACTCCAAAAAATCCCCATACTTCGTAGGCAGTCCATGCGCCAGATCAAATCCGTTCCCAATCACAAGTATATTCATAAGCCGTTTCTCCATAATCTCTCTATAAATTTTGTTCTTCTACACTAAAGATCCTGCTTCGTCTTTTTTCCATTACCAAATTGCTTCACTACTTTTCACCTTAGATTCATTCAACCACCAGACTACATTTTCTAATCATCTTGATTATATCGCTATAATAATACCCTGTCAATTATTGTCAGCTAATAGCGAAAAAGACTGAATACTGTGATTCACTTATTCATGTCACTTTAGATTCTAATAAACGCCTCCTTCCTTTCGTGCTCCATCGTCACGTTTTTAATCTTCTGTCTCTGGAAAACCCTTTTTTCGTATGAGACAATAAAATTACCAAAACTCAAAAAAGGAGGAACTTTATATGGAAAGATTCGTTATAGACAAATCAACCAACACATTAGTCAAATGTAATCACCACATGATGTGGGAAAGGCTGGATTACCTTATTATCCCGCATCAATACAAGGGAATGCAGATTGATCGCATTGGTCCCCACTGCTTCGATCACCTGATGATCAACCTACTCTGCATAGAGGAAGGTGTGGAATATCTGGAAGACAGGGCATGTGAAAACTCCTATATCTTCAATGTAAAATTGCCAAGAGGATTAAAGATTGGCAAAAGATGTTTTGCAGGCAGCCAACTTGAAGAAATACTTCTTCCAAGGGGTCTGCATATCATTAAAGAAGAAACCTTTTTAAACTGTAAAAACTTGAAATCCATTTGGGCACAGGTTGGTTTAAATACAATCTCCTATGATGCCTTTAACGGATGCGAAAGCCTAAAGGAAGCACATTTCCATATTTTAAAGACTGTCAGAGACAGAGCATTTGCAGGGTGCAGCAGTCTTGAAACACTGGAATTAGGCTATCGGATCAAGGAACTAGGAAACGATATTTTCAACGGTTGCCATTCCCTTGAATCTCTTGAAATAAAAGGCAGCTTTGACAAATTTGAAAAAAGCACTTTTTCAGGCGCAAATAGTCTGGAATCCTTGTCATTATGGAGTGATGCGGATTCCCTGTACTTCCCGCCTAACGGGTTTCAAGATACCTGTCTGAAGGAGATTTCCTTAATAGGCGATTTTGAGCCAATCGTGGAAAAAAGAAGCTGCTTCCCAGAGGATGCTGTTTTGAAAATGTGCCGTGGTCAAAAGGCTTTGGAAATCCTTGGATATTACTTCAATATAGACATCGTTGCATAAATCCCTGTATCGAAAAAGAGGCTTTCCCTTCGGAAGCCTCTTCTTTCTCTTACAATAGAATAACTGTTTGTTTTTCAGTGACAAAAATATTTATTATAAATCTGATTAACTGTTTCCACATATACAATAAAGGACGGATGGTTATAATCGTTTCTGCGCAGGTATAAATTCTTCTTTTCACGATATATACGCCGCACTTCGCCCCACAAATTCTCAGATTTTAGTGAACTGACTTTTTCTTCTAGTCTCCCTGAATTCTGAACTTCATTCCAATAATATCCGTCCAGAATAACTATACCTGTTTTTTGATGAATAAGCCTCTGCCAATTATTATGATATTTACAGGTTATGGCAAGATCAATCTTAAACGCCGTTTGGTTCCCCTTCTTGAAAACTCGCTGCTCTGTTGTAAATGCAGATGTTGAATCCTGACAATCGCCCCAACCATTTGCATTAAGGACTTTGTTAAACTGCTTTCTGACATACTCCTTTATCTCATGCCCATCCAAGATATTGATAGATTTAGTGCTTACAATACATAAATTGTAATCCAAATCTATCGCCTCATTTTCATTCTGTGTTATGAGATTCCTTGCTCCACTTCCAACAAGAAACGCCTTCACTGTCATAACGGAATCATTATTGATACTTTGCACCAATTGATTGACGATATCGCCGCAGGCGCCCCTCAGACGTTTCAAGAACTCTTTGTCCTGAATATAATGGTACATATATATAGTTCTCCTTCCCGCCCATGCCGCCCATACACTCTCATGATTGTATCGTTATAGGATATCATACTTTAGCATTTTGTCAATCAGCATTTTCACACCCTCACATACTCAACCTCCATCTGCAAGATCTCCCCACAATATTCCTTCCCCTGTATATCTGAATCCTTATAACTGTTCGTCAAAAACTTAAAAACTTTCATTTTATCTAAATGCATATAGTTGCATTTGGGGATATCATGCTAATAATTATTTGATTAACATTTTTTAACAATCAAGGGCTTTTGTGTAATTAAGATATGCTATGTTCTACCTACCCACCTAAGCATTTGACAATTGCTTGACAATTATTTTAATTATTTTAATTGTACTGATAAACCATTGACTTATAGCTCCGTTTATCATAGAATAAATTATAGTAATTTTTCCTAATCTGCATACAATATAAAAATTAGGAAGGTGAAAAATTTGAATAGAAAATGTAAACAATATTTATTAAAAAAATTTCTCGTAAGAATTGATTTTGACCAAGCTCAAGATATTGATGTTGACAATGCCATCCAAAAAGTTCGTGATAAATTTTTTGATGATGGTTATAAACTGTTTCAAAATGTTGTACCATTGACTTCTATTCAACAAGAAAGCGGATTCTCTCCAAATGGCGATTCACAATTTATACCCCCTGTCAGCATAATTAATGAAACAGTCAGGGAATATTTGTTTAAAAAGGAATTACAATCAATAAAATTCAGTAATAAATATTTAATTATTGAAGACTTAATAAATAATGATTATAAAGGTTCAAAATCTTATTCCCAACTTATTTATTGCTTGATGGACGCCATCCACAAAGAGAATGCATATATTACATTGACAAGAATTGGGTTGCGGAAATTTGATTCCTTGATTTTTAAAGAAATAAATAATATAAATATGTATTTTGATTCAAAGGTTTTTAATCAAAGAGATTCTTTATTGAAATATCAGAATTTTGGTAATATTATTTCCGATGCGAGTTCAAAAATAAGTATTATTTCTCAAGAAAAATCTTGTAAAGGAAATATTATAACTGAGATTCAAACAGGCGAATATACAGAAACCCGTAATGATACTGGAGAAATATCGAAAACAGGTCAAGCAATACAAGCCATACTAGATATAGATATATATAAGGACAGCTTTGAAAACATAGAGTCTTTCACAGATTACATTTTAAACATATATAATTTACTTAATGAAGAATCTTACTCGATTTATAAATCTGCTTTGACTGAAAAGTTTTACAATAGCTTATTAAATGGTACTGTTAATGACAGCAACATCTTAGGAGGTGTTTATGATGTTCAATATTGTGAATAAAAAGGGCAGTATATATGCTGATATCACATGTAAACCTCAAGTGCAAAAAAAGGCTGGATTTACTGCCTATGAAAAAGCTACAATTTCAATGGGTTATGATTTGAGAACCAACAAAAGTAGATTACAGCAAATTAAAATGAGAGAAGTAAAAAGAAATGGCGAAAGATAAAGTTATCTATGGCAGACTAAGAGTAGATATATACACAATAGGATATGTTCCAGAAGGTGAATCTATTATATTCGTCATCTATTCAGGTTCTGACCCCTTATACGTAGGGGTAATAGACTCTTACGAAAAAGATAATATCAATTATACCCAAAAATGGTTGGATAAATTAGGAATAACACAAATCAATATGTTATGTTGGTCGCATCCCGATAGTGATCATTCAAAAGGATTTGATAAATTATTCAAGTTTTTAGATAGCAATTCAGTTTTCGTCATTCCCAGTAATGTTGTTGAGTATAGAGATAAAATAGAAGGACAATTTCACGATATATGGGAATTTATTAACAATGAGCAATTAACTCCAAAAGCACAAAAAGCAAAAAAATATGTACCAATAAATTGCCATATTCAATACGTTGCGGAAAACACTTATATTTGTAATCTTCCATGTCTCTATTTTGTTTATGGAATCACTAAATATCAATTTTCATTAAGAAGTTTTCTACCAATAAGTCAGAATACATATATAGGTGAATTTAATGATAAAAACATGGAAGAAAATGGATTCTCTGTAGGCTTGTTGCTGCAAATTGGTGAATTTTGTGCCATTTTTGCTTCTGATTGTCACGACAACTACATAAAAAGAATAGATCAATTACATTTCTCTGACTATTGCGATTTTTTAAAAATACCACATCATGGTTCTAAAACATCAACAAAAATTATTGATCGCTTCAGTACTGCTATTAGCGCGGGTTACAATATTACCGTTGCCTCTGTAACCAAAAAAACTGTCAAACTTCCTAATGATGACGCCATTCGTCAATATAAAAAGGGCTGCGATAATATTTTATATACTGACGAGATTCCAAGTGGCAATAACTACGGAATAAGTATTGTTTCAGTCGATATAACAGATAAAAAATTTGATTATAAATATGATTTTGAAGGTAATGCTGGTTTCAAATTTCAAAAGGCAACCTCAGATTAATAAATTTTCAATTTTAGAAAGGAAACAAGTGACCTAAAGTAACTTGTTTCCTTCTTTCACACCCTCACATACTCAACCTCCATCTGCAGGATTTCCCCGCAGTACTCTTTCCCCTGTATATCTGAATCTTTGTAGCTGTTTGTCACCACTTCACAGCACACCATCTCTCCTGTCTTAACGGAAGTGTATACCACATCCACGGCGCTGATCAATCCTGCTTTCCACAGATCCATATAATAATCATACTGGTCATAATCGCCCTCCTGTTTCATCTGCTCCAATGCCTCTTCCATCTGATCCCTTGTCTGCCATTCTGCCTGTACTGTCTCAATCTCCTTCTTATCCAGACTGCATATGATCTCCGCCACCTTACAGTTATGTTCCGCTGCATGGGCGTTCTGGCATCTGCTTATCCCATACTTTTTCCCAATGAAATCTTTCCCCTTCTTGGTCAGCGCATAACTCACGTTGCTCTTAGGATTCTTATTGTATCTGGATGGATATGTCACCTTCTCGATCAACTTATCCTTTTCCATGTTCTTAAGCCTACTTGCCGATATATCTATCTTTGCGGCATCCTCCTGCCTGACATTCCCTGCTATGGACAGCACTTTGAAAAACCTCTCATCCTTTGGATACCAGTGTCTGATATGTTCTTTCAAATATTCTTCACCTCCTCACTCATGTGAATTTTATCTATATAAAAAGCAGGGACATCTAAAAAAAGACATCCCCACCCAAAATTACTTTTGCTCTTCATCTGATAAATTCAAATGAACCCTGTATATCATTTTCCCTGTTTACTACTTTTCCTATATATGTGCTTTCCTCGTAACATTACCCTGTAAACAAGGCATCCTGATGTCAACTAAGTTGGCGATAGGCAGGTCTGCAAGATACCATGTATCCTGTACCCTGTATGGACTGTCGAAACATCTCCTTTTAACATTGCTAAACAGCACCCTGATATATTTTAAAAATGTATAGATTGGTAACTAAACGCCTTATTATAAGGCTCCTTCTTAAAAATCAAGACTGATTCCTTCGTTATTTTTCTCTATACATTGTCATTATAAAAAATGGATTCCAATAAATAACCAAACTACCAGATAGGGTACTGTATCAGAACATTCCTATCTGGGTCCCTGATTATTTTGTCCAGACAACTTTCTACAATATATAGACCATAACTATTTTGGCGGATAGCAGGTTTTGAGAGATACAAAAATGTAACCCGCTGGTATCATACCAGCACAGGCATCCCTATGCCTGAAACCAATGGGACTGGCAGACATCAAATGTGAGGTGTCTGCTTTTTTGTCCACATTTATCCCGAAAGGAGAACACATGAACAGAGAAGCAATGCAACACCAGATCTTGGAGGCCCTTTCTAAGAAATTAGGAGACGGCTTCCACATCACCATCCAGAAGGTCCTTAAAACCAACAGGGAACTGGACGGCCTGCTGATTATAGCAGAAGGCGGGGCTATCGGCTGCACCATATACCTAGAGCCTTTTTATGAAGCCCTCGCAGAAGACGTCCCTGTTGACCACGTTGTGGACAGGATCTTACAGGAGTGCCATTCCGCAGAGTCTGAAACCGTGCATTTTGACACAGAACGCTTAAGTGATTTCGATTATGTCAGAAGCAGACTGTATGTCCAGCTTATCAACAGGCATCTTAACAAAACCCTGCTGCAGAATGCACCCCACGCCATGTTTCTTGATGATTTTGCCATCATAGTCCGCTGCACAGTGGATGCATCTGATGACTGCAACAGCAGTTTTCTGGTACATAACAGGCATCTGGACGTCTGGCAGGCAGACAGTGAAACTATCTTATCTCTTGCGGTCAGAAACACACTGGCAATGCATGATGTAGACCTTATGCCCTTAGGACAGCTCATCAGGGAAACATTTCCTGCTTCCCCAGCGGGACATTCTTCTGACGGCGGTTTGTGGTTTATGAGCAACAAACAGAGGTATTACGGCGCAGCGGCTGTACTGCATGATGATGTGCTTAAAAGTTTTGCCGAAAAGCACGGCAGCTTCTATGTCATCTTTTCTTCCGTACATGAGGTGCTGATCAAGCCATCGCCTGATGATTCTGACATTGACATCCTTACCAAGCATAATCAGGATGCCAATGCTTCAGCTTTAGAAGAAGATGAAATCTTGGGCACAAAGGCTTACTTCTACCAGAAAGGCAGGGGATTTGTTTTATAGGCTGCAAAGCGACACACGGATCTGCCCCCTGACAGACAAATATTTATAAAAATAAAATTTATGAGAAAGGATAAGCACATTTACGATGTGCGGATATGAACATGAACAAGATCACACTGACAGGAAGACTCACAGAGGAGCCGAAGGTAACTTACAGTGCAGCCACGGAGCCTGTTGCACGGGCGTTATTCAATTTCGCCGTCCCCGACATGTCCATGCGGAAGGATTGCGAAGGCAACTACCCCACAGACTTTTTCAGATGCACCTGCTGGGGTAAGCTCGCTGAGATCGTAGAGAAACATTGCGGCAAGGGCACAAAACTTCTTTTAAGCGGAAGGCTGAAAAACAACAACTATGAGAAGGACGGCCAAAAAGTCTATTCCAATGAGATCGTGATTGATTCACTGGAATTCCTTGAAGCAAGGTCATCCAAGGCACAGGAAACAACTGCTGCGGAACCCACAACAGAAACGGAGCCTGCGCAAACGGCAATACCAACAAATGCGGTAAATTAGATTCTGTCTTTCTGGAAAAAGCCATAAACAGACTGGAGGATAAACGTCTCTCCTACCTGTCTGCTTTTCAGGAAGTGTCACACTCAGGCTTCTATATGCTGACTCTGCATCTGTCATACAGGACTGCATGGATATGATCCACGAATCTGCCCTCGAATGCGGCATTCCCGTGGTCTGATCCGCGCTCCTGATAGACAGGTAAATTTTACAAACATAAAATTTCATTTTGCAAAGGAGAAACCACTATGATCAGAACAACACTGAACTGGACAGTAAAGAATTTAAAGAGCATGTATGACGGGAAGCATACGCTTCAGATGGACCATGTAATCCAACGGCAAAGCGGCCAGTGGGACGGGGATCGGCTGAAAAAGAGCCTGCTAATCCACAGTATACTCGCCAACTATCCTGTCCCGCCTGTCTACTGCCTGAAAGAAGCCATTTCCGAAAAGGATTATTCCTATTCGATCCTTGACGGGAAGCAGCGGCTGACCACCATCTTCGATTTTATTGACGGCAGGTATCCCCTTGATACAGAGACGCCTTCCGTCACCATTGATGATACTGTTTATGAATTAGGCGGCAAATACTTTACAGACCTCGACACCGAATGCCAGCAGGAGCTTCTCCGCTTCAAATTTACCATCTATGGTTTCGAGGATGCGGATGACGATCTGATAGAGGAAATCTTTTTCCGCCTCAACAACAGTACGCCCCTTTCCAAGCCGCAGAAAGCCATGCCTTTATGCGGTGTTGAAAACGCAAAGTTCATCAAGTCGATCCTGTCTGACAGGTTCTTTTCGGAGATCTGCCAGTTCTCCGCCCTGCAGAGAAGGAAATCCGATGACATGTGTACCTTACTGCAGGCTATGATGCTTCTCGACAACAAATATGAAGGGTATGAGTTCTCTTCCATCTCTGCGGATGAGATCATGCGGTATGCTGCCTCCATCAAAAACAATTACTCGGAGGAACAGAAAAACAGGCTCTATGACATCATCGACTACCTTGAGAAAGTTTTCCCCGAAAAGGACAAACTGCTCAAGAAGATCAACATCCCCATCGTCATGCTCGCCGCTGACACTGCTATGGGAGATAGTTATGATCCCGTCAGGAACCTCTACCGCGTAGGACCCATGTATTTCAGACAGTGGTTTTCCTATTTCTTTGCAGAGTGCTACGAAGAGTACAAACAGTACTGCTCTTCTGGCAGCATCAAGAAGGAGAAAACCTTAAAAAGAATTGAGATCATGGAAGCCTCCCTTGTCGGTTATTTTGAACTGGAAAAAGCAGACAAAGCAGAACAGGATACCGCCTTACCAAAGGAAGATGTTCCTGCTGATGAATCTGCGGTGACAGAAGAAAGTGTTTCTGCTAACGAATCTGTTCTGAGAGATGAAGACGCTTCTACTGACGAATCTATTTCAGCAGAAGGGGATTCGGCCCCTGAGGAGCCTGCCCCGTCAGATGACATTGAACCTTCAATGGATGCTGGGATGGCGGAAAATGATTCTGCAACTAATGAGGCAGAAAGTGCGATCGCCAAAGAAAATGCTGGCGGCAACAAAGATGCTGGCTACGCTTCCGCCACTGAGAATACTGCTTCCTATACTGCCTCTGACCAGACAGAATATAGCGAAACGTCGGAAGTAGAAGAACCTCCCGAAGAGTTTACACAGGACACAGAATAATTTTGTTTCAGGGATGCAGCTTCTATATGTGCATCCCTTTTTTACAGAAGGGAGGACACCATGCGGATTAACTTTTATGATGCAAGGATCGCAGACCATAACAGGACTGTTTTGGTGAAAGAAAAAGGCATCAATTACGAATGCCAGAAGATGGACAGCCCAAAAGAAATCTCCCTTATGCTCAAGAAACTTCTGCATATGGATAAACTAGCAGAGGAACATGTCTATCTGATTGCGCTCAATACTTCGTGCAAAGTTTTAGGGATATTCTTTCTATCCAAAGGAACCATATGCACAAGCCTTGTCAGCCCACGGGAAGTCTTTTTACGCGCGGCGCTGATCGGTGCCGTTCAGATCATACTCTGCCACAATCACCCATCGGGAAACCCTGTTCCCAGCGAATGTGACATGGAACTGACAAAACGGCTGAAGGACTGCGGAGAATTACTGAATATCTGTCTGGCTGACCATATCATCATCGGGCATAATTCTTATCTGAGTTTCAGAGAAGCAAAACTTTTATGAAAAGGAGACAGATTGAAAAATCATGCTGATGCACTGATTTTTCAATCGGCAATTTGAGTCAGAGCCTCAAATATGCCCTGATCGCAAGACATCTGCAGTAAACTGCTCTGACAAGGAGGAAATGGCATGAAATGGTTTAAGGGAATCACTACATTAAAGGAATTAAGAAAAGAATATCGGCGGCTTGTCATAAAGCACCATCCCGACAACGGCGGTCAGAAGGATGTGATCAAAGAAATCAACGCCGAATATGACCGCCTGTTCAAGAAACTAAAATATGACTACGAACATAAGGATACATACAGCAAAGCCACTGATAAGCAGAAACAACAGTATGACTGGCAGAAAGATGCCCAGATCAGGGAGGCGATCATGCAGCTTTCCAGATTTAAGGATATTACCGTAGAGGTTATCGGCGTCTGGATATGGGTGTCAGACTGTTACCCATACAGAAAGGAGCTGAAGGCACTTGGGTTCCGCTGGGCAAGCCAGAAACAGATGTGGTACAAGCATTTCGATGACTTCCACAAGTTCAGCTCCAAGCCTGCCTCTATGTCCTATATACGGGCAAAGTACGGCTCCGTGGAGATCAAGTTTCAGGAAAAACAGGAAACGGAAACAGAAAAACTGACCAGAAGATAAAAGAAGGGAGAAATCTATGATTGATTTAGAAACAGCAAGTTCAAAGGAAATCGCATCCTACTTTTCCCACGAAGCAAACAATTTCTGCTTCAACCCTAAAGTGACTGCGGAAGAACTGAAAAGTTCACGGCTTATGAAAGATTTAGATTTCTGCTGGATAAGGATTTTATCAGCCCCCGCCTACAGAACTGACCTTCGGAATGAGAAATCTGCACTGACAGGCAGACAGCTCGCTGAAATTCCTTTTATTGCGAAAAAAATAGCAATGACGAGCAGCCCTAAGATGAAAGAAGCTGCACAAATAATGGCAACGGACCACAGGACTTTACAGCAGACATTCTCAGGGCTTGTGTTCTACCACTTTATGATCACCTGCGATAAGAGGGAAACCCAGACACTTCTCAAAGTCATGGGGGATTCTTTTTATAAGCTGCCTTTGATCTGAAAACAGGAGGACAAATTTTATGGATATAAATTTAAGCAAAGTAAGGGAACATATAGAACTCTACTTTAAAGAGAACCTTCCCCAATACACAGTATTGGAGATCAGAAGAAAATCCAGCCATCCAGATGATGCTCATCTCTTTATGATATCAGCCCAAAAGGATGACGGCACTTACGCCCTTTGGACTGGCTGGAATGAACTCAACCAAAGCCTCAACCATGGTCATTACGATCTGAAATCTGCTGAGGAATGCGAAAGGATCTTTGAGGAATTCTTTTATAAAGTGTAATGGTACAGGGGGGATTGATCTACGATGACGGAATCCCCCTGTGTTCCCACAGATATGCTTGAAACCATGATGATTTGATAGTATACTACAATTACACAGAAGAAAGGGGCTACAGAATGCCAAAGAAAACACAGGACCTAAAGCCTGATACAGTACTGAAGAATTACTGGAATGACAACGGACAGTTTGCCGATTTCTTTAACGCAGTCCTGTTTGACGGTGAACAGGTGATCTCTCCCGATGAGCTGGAAGACGCCGACACGGAGGAATCTTCTGTCCTTGAGCACAGGGAATATGCCGAGAGCATTAAGGCATCCAGAGACAACATAAAGATCCATAAAAGATCTACCACTTACGGGGTCGAGTTAGTCATGCTTGGCATAGAATCTCAGGAGCATATACACTATGCCATGCCGATGCGGGTCATGGGCTACGATTACGGCACATACAAAAAGCAGTATGACCGCAATGCAAAGAAATACCAGACTACAGAAGCCCTCACTGAGCATGAGCATCTGTCAAGAATGCGGAAAACAGACAGATTTACTCCCGTCATTACAGTGGTAATCTACTTTGGAGATGAACCTTGGGATGGAGCCACTACCCTTCACGGGATGCTGGACATTCCTGATAAGATGAAACCATTTGTCAACGATTACAAAATGCTTCTCGTAGAAGCAAGGCAGAATGACCTACAGTTTCATAACATAAACAACATCGCTTTTTTCGATCTGATAAAGTTTATTCTCTTGAAGGATCTGTCCGCAAATGAGGCAAGAAAAAAGATTATGGAATATGCTGTAGACCACAACGTTAATAAAAATGTCGTTATGACTGTAGCAGGTGTCACAAACCGAAAACTTGACTACAATGCTCTATCAAAGAAGGGAGAAAATGCTATGCATACTTTATTTGATGAAATTGAAAAAGAAGGAATGATTAAAGGAGAAGCAAAAGGTAAAGCAGAAGGTAAAACGGAAGGTATCATTGCAGGCATCCAGGCATTAATTGAGAGCCTGCAGGAAATGGAAGTTCCATACACTAAAACCCAAAATCAGTTAATGGTGAAATTCTCTTTATCAGAAGACACCGCTCAGGAATACATGGATAAGTTCTGGAAATAATCATATTCCACTGCCCCTCCTCAGAGGGGCTTTTATTCTTCCTGTCTTTATTTCCCCCTGATAGTATTTTCTAACATATCCCTCTATTTGTCCGCCAGATTATCAATCCATTTCTTTTATCTATGATGTAAGGTAAGCCTTTTCAAGTGCTTACAGACAGATAAAAAGGAGTGTGAAATCACATATGTACAGGAACGAAAATATCTCTGCCAGAACCAAAAGCAGACTGGCAAAGGAAGAATGTTTTAATAGGAATATACCCATATTGAATATACTTTTCTACATAGGCGGCGGATTTATGCTGAGAAAGCAGGCGGACACGCTGGTCAGGATCTTCTACCAAATTAATGAGCATAAAGCAAACGATATGATCGCTGACCTGCTCTCCTATGGTCTGTTAGTCAAAAAACAGGCTACGGATACAAAGACCTGCCTTTACATTATGACAAAGTTTCCCCTTGCCATGTACCACGAATGCAGTACAAGGGATTCCTGCTCTGTCAAGCTGAATAACCGAAAGATCTGGCACAATATATACAGAACTGAATTCATCATAAGACAGGCTGTTCCGCTGATGGAGCAACTTTCCATGGAACTGACCCTGCAGAATCTGCTGAATTTCTTAACAGATTACTGCATCTCTGTCTTTACAACAGAGAACCAGATGTCAATATATCAGTTATATGGAAACCTTTACGAGAAGTTTCCCATCAAAGATAAGGAGCTTATCGCCTCTGGCTTTCCCCGTGTATCTGATTTTATGGATGATTACTATAAGATTACCGCTGACCTGTACCATCACCAGCGAAATTTTCTTGGATATCAGATTGACGATGATTATTCTGGTTATCTGGACATAAAGGAGCGATTGGAAAGAGAAAGGGACCTGACCTCCTCACCCAAAGAATACAAACGGAACTACTATTCCCTTTTCAATATGACAGCCGCAGGATTCTTCTTCATTGGAAAGCCAACAGGGAAAAATATCACCATTGGCATCTTCGATAAATGCAACAATATGTATCTCAAAAAAATTTATGAGAATATCATCTGCATTTATCTCATGCTGGAAAGGTATCTTGGTTTTTTCCCACAGATAACCCTACAGGTATATATGTCGGATGCAGACAGGATTCTTTCTTTACAGGATAAAGAAAAGGAACAGGGCTATGACTATGCCAGACAGGAAAGATCAGGCCTCACCAAACGGGACAGCTTCTTCCAGAACATGCGGATTCCAAGGCAGAACTGGAATGATATCCATGTAGATTACATCTACTACCCGTTGAAAGAAAAGTATAACCTATGAACGTGTTTTCAATCTATGAAAAAATGGATATATCTCATAAGCTGCCTGTATCTTGCAGGCGGCTTTATCCACTGCAGCATCTGTTTTTCTTTTCTTCCATTTCCATAACTGTTATAATCTGTTTAGGACATACGCACCTTTTTATTCCAGAAAGGAAACCCACAAATGAAAGATAAGCTATCATACAGTCAGCTCTATAACGAATTGGAAACATTAAACACTTCTGCTTATGACTGTTTCTTTAATGAAGATTTTGAAGGATTACATCATACAATAGATGAGTTTGCCGATTCAGGAATCATGGAACAGGATGAATTTGCCACGGCAAGGGAAGCCTACCGCTACTCTTCCATGCCATTTACCTTTGACGGCATATGGATCAGCGTAGATTCCCGCAACCCACTTGACAGACTTGTTATGGATGTCGCTGGCCCTTCTATACAGGAAATCCATGAACGGGATGTAATGCCTGTCTATGCCTATATGGTAAAACATACAGAACCGCAGGAAATGAAACATAATGGCAGTAAGATTGCAAGCAGCAGATGTAGGGCACTTCAGCATTATAAAGACCTATACAAAGATTTATATAAAGACCCTTCTCTCAAAGGCGCATGGTCAATCCCGCTTGTAGCTGATGCGGAAAAGCATAAAATGGTTTACATAAACAGGATAACAGAACTTGCCGCTGCCCGCAGTAAGTTCTATGCGACATATGATTTTACTTCCCTGCCGTTAAACGGCATGAAAATCATTGACAGCGAAAAACTGAGAAACATGGATACCTCTGAAAAAATCAAGTATCTGACAGCAATATTTGACAATATATATGACCCTGCCAAAAACAGAAACAGGTTTAACCATACTGACTGCTTCTCTTTTAACGGTTATGAAAAAATCCTTGTGAGCAACTATCTGCAGGGCAAAGGCATAGACAGGAAGAACTGGAAACGTTATACAAAAGGCACTCTTCCAACTAGATATGATTTTTATCTCCAGCTTGCATTTTATTTAACTATTCCATCATCCGATGAGATAGAAAAATTTATGAATCTGCATGGGTACTCCATCAAAAGCCCTATGCTACTCTTTTGTGATATTTTGGGTGGAAATCATATTTTATATAGAGACTTGTGCAGATGGATCGATGCTGGTATCGACTACAACCTGATCAATGAAATGTGCAGGTTAAAACTGGAGCTAAAGGAAATCAGAAAAAAATAATAAAAGAATATCCCGTTAATAAGAAAAAGCAGTCCTAAGGCAAGGCTGCTTCTTCTTTAAACAAGCAAAAATAAAAAATTTATTCATTTTATAAAAGGAAAAAGGTGATCACTATGATAAATTTAATGTGCAGAGCAAGAATGTATACTTTTGCTTCATATATCTAAAACCGTCATCGTTGCCATAGAGGAGTTCGCAAAAGCCATATGAGAATAGTTTCTGCTCTGCAAGCCAAGGTATTTCACCTTCCTTACTATAATATAGATGACATCAAAAAATATATCGCTATTTTATGCACGATCTAAGATGGATAAGCAAATCATACTATGACCTCTACATCTATCTTTCCAATCGTATTCCACGTCATACATCAAAGCGGCGGTGAACAGGCTTTTATTCTCATTCACCGCCGTTTTATTTTCTGTTTATAATATTCCGCTATGCTTTAATACCTTCCACGCATCGCTTTCTCCAATTTCAGAATTAATTTCTAAAAAGTTATAATTTTCTACCTTCCATCTAAAATACCAAAAAAGAAATAGGAGTTGCATCCGCAACAGAGAGGAAGGTACTACATATGAGCAAAGATAATGGAATTTATATTTTAGAAACCACAGAGGGACAGTGCAGAATCATTTATGCGACGGCGATTGACCGCCTGTTTGATTCATTTGACAGAAATGAGTCCGCGCCAGCAGACCATATCAGTCCTGTCAGGGCTGTTGAATTCTTCCATGATGCCCCAATAACCGCAGACATCAAAGAAGCCCTGTGCATCGCAGGGGAACTCCTTGCAGAGAAAAAAGTTGAACACGGATATGTGGAATATGGCATTACGCTTATCAGAAGCAAAAACTCATGGGAAGCTCTCATGGATAAAGCGGCAAAAAAGATACCTCTCGAAAAAGAATATCTGAAAAGCCAGACCTCTGCTTACTACAAAGCAAAACTGGACAGCATTATTCAGTTAGAGGAAAAACTATATGCATAATCCAGGAAAAGGACAGCCTCTTTATTGAGCTGTCCTTTTTGTATCGTCATCGCTGCATATATACCTCTGTGGAGAGAGTTTCAAGTTTTGTGTAAACCCAAAATCTGATATAAGATAAGTGAATAGTTACGAACGGGCAGAGCCAGAT
>ERZ808035.495-NODE-495-length-34004-cov-6.114334_pt1 | contig 34004 bp, 33 predicted proteins | sample MGYA00380189_ERZ808035 | MGnify/ENA primary metagenome ERZ808035 (study PRJEB31490, sample SAMN06133407) | mouse gut metagenome | isolation source: M5_1 | host: mice | place: China: Chengdu | collected 2015-05 ...
ACGTGCTCGAAGGGATTCGAACCCCCGACCCACGGCTTAGAAGGCCGTTGCTCTATCCAGCTGAGCTACGAACACGTACTGAACAATCATGACAGGCAAAATGCCCGCATTTGTTTAACACGAATTATACTCTAACACACAATCCATATGCTTGTCAATCAGAAATTACATTTTTTATCCATTTATCTTATAAATCTTATAAATATCGAATTCGTTATGTTCTATGCCGAAATGCCCCATGTTCTCCATGTGCAGTCCGTTGGCCTCCAGCACAGCCGGATCCACCTCGGGCATCCATTCCGTATGCAGAAACCAGACTGTCCCGAAATCCTGTGAGAAGTCAAACTCCTCCAGATATACCAGCTGCTCCTGCGGAAAATAGCATTCATAGATGAAGCCGAAGGCATCCCAGTTGTAGACCACATAATCATCATCCGACAAATTCTGCGCGAAAAAGGCTTCCGTCTGCGGCACGAAGGTGCTGCGGTATTCCTGCCGGAAGCATTCCTTATACTGCACCGCTCCCACAAACAGCAAAAACAGACTGATCACGATCAGGATACTCTCCCTGACTCTGCGCATGGCAATCCCGAAAAACAGCGCCAGCAGCCCCAGCGCCGGAAAAACATACTGATCTCTGTAGATCGGCGTCTTTACCGCAGAAGCCGCCACACCCAGTATCGTTGTGAGCGTCGGCACGAGCATACAGGCAAGGGCGAAGATCTCCGTCTTTTCTTTATGCTTCGCGATTTCTATCGTATTATAGGTGCTGGCGCCTTTTAGCAGAATCAGAAAAACAAATACCATGCCCGGAACAAGCGTCAGATCAAAGGTCCACAGAAAATATTCCCACACAGTCTGCCCTGTGATCTCCGGAATCCAATATCCCTGCTCCACACTCGTGACCTGCCTGATAAAATACGGCATCCAGGGCAGATAACCGGCCACCATCGCCGCCGCGGATATCCCCCACGCCGCCGCCCGCTCCCGCTTCCAGATCAATATAGCCAGAAACAGCAGGCCCGCCGTGATAATAACCGATACAAATGCAAAATAATGTGTATACGCCGCCGCAACGGCACTCACCGCATAGACCGCGAAGTCCATCCTGCCGCCGTATATAAAAGCCCGGTAGGCATACACACCGCACAGCGTAACAAAAAGCAGCGCCAGAGAGTACATCCTCACCTGAACCGCAAATTCCATCGAACAGGGAATACAGGCCAGAAAAAAAAGAAACAGGACCGCCGCCCTGTCCCCGAACTCTCTGCGGATCAGAGTCGCCCCCAGCACCAGCGTCGCCGTCATCGGCAGAATCGCCGCCACCTTCTGCACCAGCAGCGCGTCACCGAAAATGACCGTGAATATCTTGGCATACAGATAATAGAGAGGCGGGTGCACGTCCCGCGCCGTCCCGTCTATGATGCCCTTCACATTTTCCCTGAGAAGCTGCAGCGTAAACGCCTCGTCCGTCCAGATATTGTGGTTAAAGATCAGGGAAACATAGAGCGCCGTGAAACCGGCCACAGTCCCCCAGATCAGGATCGTAAAAAAATTCTTCTTCAGTATCTTCATTGCTTCCTCTTCCACGTTTATTTCCGGATAAAAAGAAAGAGCGGGTGATGGGAATCGAACCCACGTATCCAGCTTGGAAGGCTGGTGTTCTACCATTGAACTACACCCGCGTAATAACTCATATTCATATACTGCGTCGGGGTGACAGGATTCGAACCTGCGACCTCCTGGTCCCAAACCAGGCGCTCTAGCCAAGCTGAGCCACACCCCGTAAAAGGAACCTGTGAGCATCCTATCTGCAACGCAAGATAAATTATATAATATGCCCTTTTCTCTGTCAATAAAAATTTTTATATTTTTTAAATTTTTTCAAAAATTTTCATTTTACCTGTATTTGATCCCCCTAAACCGGGAATCACGGATTGCCATTCACAAATCCAGATAGTTTATGGTGTAATGCGCTTCCCCTTCCCGGTCGATTTCCATTATGATATAGCTGGGCTTCCGATTGCTCTGACGGGGATAACTGATACTGCCCGGATTGAGCAGTGTCAGTCCGCTTTCAATATCCACCACCGGCTTGTGTGTATGACCGCACATCACAATATCCACATCGCGCATTCTCGCTTCCAGCTTGATCACATCGCTGTTCATGGCAATATAATAATTATGTCCATGGGTCAGCCAGACTCTGTATTCTCCTATCATGAATTCTTTTTCTCTGGGCAGATCTGAAAAAAAGTCATTATTACCCTGTACCATCTCCACAGGACACTCCGCAGCCTGTGAGATCAAAAGCTCGCTCCCCTCTATATCTCCGCAATGCACAACCATATCAAGGGGAGCCGTTTTCTCTACAATCTTAAGAAAATTCGTGTTATAGCGATGAGTATCACTTACGATCAATATCTTCATATCATTTCTCAATCCTTTTCCTTAATTCCGGCTTCATTATTTCCAGCGCCCGCCCTCTGTGGCTGATCCGGTTTTTCTCTTCTTCGCTCAATTCCGCAGTCGTGCAGCCGCATTCCGGCACATAAAAAATAGGATCATAACCAAAACCGTTGGTTCCTTTTTCCTCGTAATCGATCCTGCCCTCTATTGTCCCCAGCGTAGTGACAACCTCGCCGTCAGGCATGACTGCCGCTATGGCACATACAAACCTGGCCGTGCGTTTCTCATCCGGCACACCGTCGAGCCGTTCGATCAGATTCCTGCTTTTCACGCTGAAAGGAGTATCTTCACCCATATACCTGGCAGAATAAATACCCGGCTCCTTATTCAGATAATCTATTTCCAGTCCGGAATCATCCGCCAGAACGATGATATCAGCGCACACACTGTCCTTTTGCTCTGCCGATGTCTGCCCGTTCTTCCGTTCTGCAGCCGCGTATTCCCCTTCCACCTGCATATCCTGTCCGTTGGCTGCCAGCAGCTTTGCCACCGCTTTGGCTTTGATAACCGCATTTTCCTCAAAAGTCGTGCCGTCCTCAACAATGTCCGCATTAATTCCCGCCTCTTTCATGGACTGGATCTCAAGATCCATATCGCCAAGAATGTCCCGAACCTCTCGCATTTTCCCTTCATTTCCTGTTGCAAATACGATTTTTGGCTTCATATTCTGTTCTCTCTTTCCATAACTCCGGCCGCACCTTCCGCCTCATTCTTCCTGTCATAACTCCGCTGCTTCATGCACAGCAGATATATATTGACTTCCCCCGATGCCCGGATTACTGATTTTCATAAGCTTTCAATACTGCCTGATAGATTCCTTCCGCAATGCGCTGGATATAGTCCTCCCGCTGCAGCAAAATAGACTCCTGTCCGTTGGTCAGATACCCCACCTTAATTGCCGCCGCCGGAACCGTAGCGTCACTGATGACCCGGTCCGCCTCTTCTGCTTCCAGAAGCCCGTTGGCTTTGCCGCTGATGGAAGTGACTACCTCCCGCTCAAGCAGATCCGCCAGTTCCACGCTCCCGAATCCGGGAATAAAAAATCTGCTGTTATAAACTGCTTCCGTACCATACTTTTTGGAATTCTGGTCTCCGCCCACTTCTATGCGGATCAGCATATCCGCTTTTGTCGCTTCCGCCAGCTTCACCCGGCTCTCCGCAGAAGGATTGCTGTCATCCATCCTCGTATAATATACCTTAATATCCGTATTGTCCAGCTTATCCTTCAAGGCTCTGGCAATCTCCAACGTAATTTCCTTAGCGCTGATCTGATTCGTGGCAGCGCCGGTTTCCCCGGCTCCGTACGCCGGATCTATGACAATGATCTTATCATAGGTTTCCTTGGGCGTCATAAATTCCACATAGAGCGTATGATCCTCGAAAATACTGTGATATTCATACACGTCCGTCAGTTCAAACCGCAGGCAGAATCTCTCCTCCTCTGCCTCCATATATCCTTTCATCACATTCTCACAGTTTCCATATACACTGTTGGTTTTATAAAACTGCTCCTGCAGATCAGGTTTCTGAGACACAACACTCACCCAGAGTTCTCTGTCCATATAGTGGTTCTCTATAGTCACTTCCTCAGGCTTTACGCTCTCCGGCATTGGAATACAGAAATAACTGGTTTTTTGACTTTTTCGGTCAATTCTGATCTGTCCGCCCTCTTCCTCCTGATTTCCCGCCTCATTTCCCGGTCCGTTTGTGACTTTCCCTGTCTCATCCTGTCCGGATTCCTCCTGAAGCGCCTCTTCCTGTAGTACTTCATCCTGTGCCACATCTGCCACCACAATGATCTTATTGGCACAATAGTATAACATGGCGCTCATTGCTGTCATCATGAATAAAAAGCAATAGACCGCCGTCCTTTTCATTAATCTATTCTGCTGCATCCTTTATCTGTTACTCCCCGGTTTCGGTCCCATATATTGATAAAAATATGTTTTCATCATACCGTTATAAATTTTTCTGTTCTTATCCGCTTTTCTGCCGATGGCCTGTTCCGCCTGCTCATAGGAAGTGATCAAATACATAGACCAGCTGTCCAGCATCCGATACCGCTCTCCGATCATACCGTAAAGCCCCGGCAAATCTTTCTTATCCTCAAGCCGCTCTCCATAGGGCGGATTGGTGATGATAAATCCGTACTTTTTGGGATGGCTCAACTGTTCTACGCTCCTGCGCTGAAAATGAATCAGCGACTCCACGCCGGCCATTTTCGCATTCGTCCGCGCAATCGTCACCATTTCATCGTCAATATCATAGCCCTGTATATCCGTCTCCACATCCATATTAATCAGTGACTCTGCCTCATCCGCCGTCCGGTACCAGTACTTTCTGTCTACCAGATGTGTCCACTCTTCCGCCGTAAAGCTCCTGTTCATACCTGGAGCAATATGTGCCGCCATCATAGCCGCCTCAATGGGAATCGTTCCGCTGCCGCAAAAAGGATCCACCAGAATGCGGTTCTCCCGCCATGGTGTCAGCATAATAAGCGCTGCCGCCAGGTTCTCGGCGATAGGCGCCCTGGCCGTCAATTTCCGATAGCCTCTTTTGTGCAAAGATTCCCCTGTGGTATCCAGCCCTACTGTCACTTCATCCTTCATCAGAAAGACACGCACCGGAAAAGATGCGCCGCTTTCTGAAAACCAGTCCGCAGGATAAGCCGCCTTCATCCGCTCCACCATAGCCTTCTTCATGACCGACTGAATATCAGACGGGCTGAAAAGCTTACTCTTCACGCTTGCCGCCTTTGTCACCCAGAACTTGCCGTTCTTCGGTATGTAGTCCGCCCAGGGAAGAGCCTTCGTTCCCTGAAAAAGCTCCTCAAAAGTCTCCGCATGGAAGCTTCCCACTTTGATCAGGACACGCTCCCCGGTGCGCAGGAACATGTTGGCCCGGCAAAGCGCCTGTACATCTCCTGAAAAGGTTATTCTGCCGTCTTCCACCGACAGAACCTCATATCCCAGATCCATGATCTCTCTTTTTAAAACTGCCTCAAGTCCGAAATGACAGGGCACGATATATTCCAGTTTTTCCATAAGTCTCCTGTATTTTTACACCCTTCAGCCGCTTCAATCCATCCTCAGCATGGAATACATGGCAAAAGTATTTGCATTGATCATATCATAGCTTCCGTCGCCGTTCTGCTCCAAGGATACCCCGTAATCATATTTGACGCCGGATGTCTTCCCTTCCTCACCGTCTGTATAGAGCACTTCAGGAAACAGTACGAAATAGAGTCCTTTACCCTCTTCAAAGCCCAACGCATCATTCCTCACATCACCGCCGTAAGTACCCTTGTGCATGTTTTTTTCATCCTTGCTGCTGTCCATATACCACGTATAGGTACCGTCATCCCGCATGACCAGATATCCGGCATCACCCAGATCCCATTCACCGGCAAGAAATTCCTGTGCCTTCTTCTCCGCCTCCTCATTATCAGGAACACTCATCACCGCCGAATTCATCACCTTCAGCGCCTCGCTTCTGTTCGCCTCAAAGGACTTCTCTTCTGCGATATAAGATATGGTGTAGGCATAATAATTCTTACCGTAGAAGCGCTGCAGCGCCATTGTTTTTACACCGTTCTCTTCATATTGATAAATCCACTCATACCATTCATCATCCTGCACCATAACCTGCACAGGCTCTTCCACATCCTCAAAATTCGTATACCCGGCACTGAGCTGCCGCGAAACATTGATCATGTCAAGGGGATGCTGATAAAAGCCCTCCCGTGAACAGGAGATCCCCAGCAGCGAACCGTCCTGTGCCGTAAAGGCAAGGCTGGAATCACTTCCACGACTCTCGTCATAAGTCCAGACCGAATCATCATACAAAAGCGCCAGACCGCCTAATCCCGCCTGCTTAAGACTTGCCGCATCAGTCTGCTCCGTCCCGGCCCGTTCCGGTGCCTGAGCCCCGTCACCGCCCGTTGCCGCACTGCAGCCTACAAGCATCGACATTGCCACGCCACATAAAATATACTTCACTTTTAATTTTTTCATTATTCTCCTCCAGACAGCATCGCCAAAGCATGGCTTACCAATAGTCATTGTATACTAAAGTTCCCAAAATAACAATGTTGCAGACTATGTTTTACAATTTTTTCACAAAATCACCACAAAAAACGGCATAACCGCACTGGTCACGCCGCTTCTTGTTTTCATCGTTTTCAGATCCGCCAGATTTCGTCCCTTAGTAGTTGTTCTTCTGGTTGTCCTGCGCATTGCTGCCGGAATTGTTCTTGGAACTGTTCTTCTGGTTGTTCTGGCTGTTAGAGTTGTTTGCCTTGTCCTGCTGCTTGTCATTCTGTGAGTTCTGGTTATAATCATTCTTAGACATCTCAAGTACCTCCTGATTGATTTTTGTTACAGAAATAGTATTGCATCATCCATAACAGAATATTCAGAGGTCATATAGTTCTTTAGTACTATTTTTTTATATAATATTACCAAAATAAATCATAGGACTTTAGTACTATTTTTCATTGCATTTTTTTAAATAAAGTATATAATAATAATTGTAAATAGAAAAACCCTTCAACTTCTATTTACAGACCCTTATATAATTATTTATATACTCCCCTCAACAGACCATTTACCCAAATGGTCTGTTTTGTTATCTCCTGCGCCAGTTTCCCTGAATCAGCTTGATGATCAGCAGTACGATCAGCACTGCCAGAATCACCGGTGCAAAAATAGCAATCAGTGAAGTCAGCAGTCCGATGATCAGCAGAACCACCACCGTTACGATCAGCATCACGAGCCATCCCGGAAGCACGATCCGTCTGCTTTCACCTGTACCGCCTTCTCCGTTACGCCCCCAGGTTTCATCCGTCACTTCCTCATCAAATTCCTGATTGGATCCGTAACTTGTTCCGGCGCGCTTATTCGCTTCAATAATGCTTTTCGCAAGCAGTCTCGGATCTCCAAGCTGCTCCATCACCTGACGTTCGGTTCTTCCCCGGCGCATCTCGGAATCAATATAATCCTGATAATATCTTACATTCTCCGCAACCTGCCCGCTGGGAAGCCCTCCCGCAAGCGCCCGCTGCAATTTTTCGATAAATTCTGTCCTGTTCATCCTACTCCTCATTTCTGTCGACACTTACTTCTGCGGCCAGCCATCTCAACGGCTTAGACCACACGCTCCGGCTGCCTTCCGCCTGTTTACACATCTGATTCACAGCCTGTCCATTCCCATCCCCTTATCCAGTCTTCCCAGAAAAGCTTCCGGTTCTTTCTTCATCTTTGCCAGCGTCCAAAACGCCTGCAGCATCATTTCTTCCTTATTACAATGTGCCGTATTCTTTCCGGAATCCCCGCGCAGGTTATACTGCTCCATCTGCCATACATACAGATCCGTCAAAGAATATCCCTGTATCCTGATCAGATCTCCGGGTACATGGTGCTCAAGATAATAGACAAATTCTTCATATAATTCCCTGTCGCTCAATATTTCCTGCCACAGCTCATCGCACCATTTAGATGTTCTTCCGGTATATTCACATATCCTCAGAAGACCGTCATAAGCACGAATGGTTGAGGTACTGTAAATGATATTGGACATTCTGCCGTAACCCCGCTTTTCTTTCTCTTACCGCGTACATTTTAACACAGTTTTTTCCAAAAAGAAAGCGCGCCTCACCGGCACGCCCTCTTTTATCGTTATCTCCCCTGTTAAAAAAACCTTCATAAACATTTATCTTATGTGCTCCGCACGGTCTGCCAAATCACGTATAAGACAGCCTTATCGTCAGATTTCGCAATGCTCGGGCGCATAACAACCTCATTACTCCTTCACACCACCCAGCGCAACACCGGCAATGATGTACTTGGAAAGAAGGAAGTACACAATGAAGATCGGCATGATCGTCACCACCAGACCTACGTAAATAATACCGTGGTCGGAACGGAAACGCTCACCTCTCATCTGCTGTACAAACATCGGCAGTGTGAACTTCGCCTGGCTTGTAAGCAGCATGGAAGGTGTATAGAAGTTATTCCATGAACCGATGAATGCGAAGATACACTGTGTCGCTACTGCCGGTTTCATCAAAGGCATAGCGATTGTATTAAAGGTTCTGAACTCCCCTGAACCATCAATTCTTGCAGAGTCCAAAATCTCAAGTGGCAGTGCACTGATCATATACTGCCGCATAAAGAACACTGTCGCAGGTGCCGCAATGGCGGGAATAATCAGCGGAAGGTAATTGTTGCCCCATCCGATCTGATACATAAAACGGAAGAAACCGATGGAAGAAACCTGTACCGGAATCATCATGATCGCCATGATAAACGCCCATGCAAAATTTGCTCCCTTAAACTTATATGCAGTAACGCCGTAAGCCGTCATCGTGGAAAAATATACTGCCAGGATCGTAGAACCCGCCGCAATGATAAGGCTGTTGGTCATATACTTCCATAAAGGCACATTCTGGCTCGCCTGATAGAGCAGCTTCTCCCAGTTCTCCATCAGATAGTGAGACGGAATCAACGAAAAGCTGGACTGGATATCCACACTTGTTCTGGTGGCATTCACGATCATGATCCAGAACGGGATCAAACTTAATATACAAAGGAAAATACAGATCGCATTACGGATAATCTGCGATACCATAATTCGCGCATGTAATCCGCCGTCTTTCTCTTTATTCATAATCAGTTAGCCCCCTTTCTTGCTTTCTCTGCCGCCTTGATGGCCTTCTTCTCTCTGATCGCATCCTTATCCCTCATGATATAGAACAGGACAAGTGAGAAGAATAATGTTACTACAAACAATACAAGGGAAACGGCTGACGCCTTACCCATCTGTCTTGCACCACTGAAGGCCAGTTCTCGTATGTACATCGTCATCGTTCTTGTCGTATAATCCGGATCTCCGTATCCGCTGGTCGTCAACAGCTTCGGAATATCGAACATCTGCAGACCACCGATCGCAGAGTTTACTAACGAGAAAAGAAGAATCGGACGAAGCAGCGGTAACGTCACGCCCTTAAAAATCTGCCAGCTCGTAGCGCCGTCCACTCTGGCCGCTTCAAACAGGGAGGGGCTGATACCCAGCACACCTGCCGTCAAAACAATCATCGTATTACCATACCACATCCAGAAGTTGATAAAGGAAATAATGCTCCTCGTCGCCCACTTTGTATTCAGGAACTGATACGGTTTATCCCAGATTCCTGCATTCACCAGGAACTGATTGATCGGGCCGTTCGGATAGTCAAACAGCTTATAAAACAATACGGAAATCGTAGCTGCAGTAATAATATTAGGCATAAACACAAGAATCTTGTATGCACCCTGCGCTTTGATCTTAACCCTGGTATCCGTAAACCACACTGCCAGAAGCAGTGCCAGCAAGATCTGCGGCAGGAAGTTCATCAGCCACATGATCAGCGTATTTCCCAACGCCCGGAATGTATAAGTATCAAACAGTGAGCCGTCACTGCCCACAAAAATCGTAGTAAAGTTTTCAAGACCGTTAAAAGTAGGACCAACCTCCACGTTCCACATTGTATCCGTATAATTCTCACAGAACGCCAGACCCAGCGTATAAATCAGAGGCCACAACTGGAAGATTGCGAATACAATAAAGAAAGGAGCAATGAAGTAATATCCATAACGGCCGTATTCCACTGTCTTATGCTTTTTACTGTTACTCTTTGCCATCTCACCACATCCTTCTTCTTTATTTTCTGCCGGAATGGCCGGCAGTCCATTGCCCTTGGCCGCGCCACAGGCATTTGACAACTCTCTTTTTACAGGAACGCTCTCAAATATCCGTGTCGCGGCCCTTTTGCTTCAAATGTTTTTTACAATATCTGTACCGGCCCGCAAGCCGGTACAGAATAATTATTTCTATTGTTTCATTACGATTGCTTACTCGATTGTCAAGGAAGGATATGCTTCTGCAACTGCTGCCTTGAAGTCTGCGATAGCTGTCTCTTTATCCTTGTTGCCAAGAGAGTACTCTGTATTCTGTGTACCAAGAAGGTCACCGATTGTCTTATCATATGCACTCATGAAAGATACGTCTACGTTATCTGCCAGAGGAGAGAATACTGCGATAAAGTCCTGTCCGCCCAGGAAGTCATATGCACCCTTTCCTTCGTCAGAAAGTGTCTGCATAGCGGTCTTGTTGTTTACATAGTCCAGAGTCTCGGAAGACATCTTTGTCATGATCTCTGTATCGCAGCACAGACTCTTCATGATCTGTCCAGCAAGTGCTGTATCAGAACATCCTGCTGTTGCACCTAACCATGTACCACCCCAGTAGTAAGGCATCGGGCCCTGGCACATGTTCCAAAGACCATATGTACCTTCGCCTACTGCAGAGCCGCCGCAGTTAGCTTTGATTGTCCAGTGAAGGAACCATGTACATCCGAAGTAACCGAATACAGCGTCTGTGGAAGGACCAGCGTTCCATTCATCAGACCATGTGGTTGTCTTCTGTGTCAGGTCTTCCTGCTCAAATGTCTTGCAAAGTTCCATATACTGCTCCATGATCGGATCCATACGGAATACGCCGTTAGCATCTACCCAAGGATTCTCCATGTTGGAACGGAATACTTCCGCGATATCACCATTGGAAGAAAGAATTCTTGTTGCATCGCCGGATTTATCTTTGATCTCATGTGCTGTAGCTACGAAATCATCCCATGTGCTGATCTTTGCCTGCATTTCTTCAGGAGTCTTTACACCCAGTAAGCTCTCAGCAAGGTCTGTTCTGTACATAAATGCACCGGGACATGCCTGCCAGGAAAGACCCTTCAAAGTGCCGTTTCTCTTGTCGGTTGCAACGTCGATGGTGTAAGGATACATCTCGGCAAGATCTGCATCTGTGATACCAAGATCTGTAACTGCCAGTGTCTGGTCAGAGTTCGTATACTTCATGATATACGCTGCCTCGAAAGCGATCATATCAGGATAGTCTGCTGCATCAGGAGCCTGTAACAACTGGTCGATTCTCTCCTGGTAAATAGCGGAGTCACCGATGTTTACATACTCGATTCTCTCCTCCATGCCAGGGTTAGCTTCAAATACATATGCCAGTCTTTCCTGTACCTCTGTGTTCCAGGAGTAGATGTAGAACTTGTCGCCTGAAGCTGCACTGTCTGCTGCCGCTGCATCATCAGCCGGAGCCGCATCTTCTGCAGGTGCTGCATCCTCAGCCGGAGCTGCGTCTGCTGCAGGAGCATCTGTTGACGGAGCTGCCCCCCCATCGTTGCCGCCACAACCTGCAAGTACGCTTGCAAGCATAGCTGTTGAAAGAACTACGCTAAGTAACTTTTTCTTCATAGATAATTTTCCTCCCTTTGAGATTTTTTGATATTACTATCAGTTACTTTAACTTTGCATTTATTGAAATACCAGTGTGACTGATATAAATGCCTTACTGCAATTCGGCCACCGAACCGCCCACATACACTTCACCTTCCACAACGATCTGCTCGATCAGGGTTGTCTTTGGATGTTCGATCAGGCTGATCACCTTCTCGGCCGCCTGTCTGCCAAGCCGTGCCGTATCCTGTTTCAAAGTTGTAAGCTTCGGTTCTATGTGTCTTGCAATTCTGATTCCGTCAAACCCGGCCACCGAAATATCCTCCGGAACGCTCAGCCCTCTTTCACGGATCGCATTGATCCCGCCGTAACAGGCAAAATCATCAGGATACAGAATACAGGTAGGACGGTTCTTCAAATCCAGCAGTTTTTCTGTCTCGGCATATGCGCCCTTACTGTCACGGTAAGCCGCCTGCCTTATGTATTCGTCCGGAATGTCCAGCCCCAGTTCTGTCGCTGTCTTATAAAAAGAAGACAACCTGCTTTGTGTAACCGACGAAACGGTTTCATAAGAATTCGTACCATGTATATATGCGATCTTGCGATGTCCCTTGTCGTATATAAACCTCAGAAGCTCATGCATTCCTTTCACATTATCCGACATGACCGCGCATACATTGTTAAACAGATGATCAATGGTCACCATCGGTATATCGCTTCTGGCAAGCTCCATCACTTCCGGATCGTAGAAATTGACACATACGATGATTACCCCGTCAAATCCTCTGTACCGGCAATGTTCCAGATAAGACATCCTGTTCGGTCTCGTTCTGCACCCGTTAATAAAAGTAATGTCATATCCTTTCTCCTCGGCCGCGTTCTTCAGACTGTCCAGTACATATGCAAAATAGTCATGTGTCAGACCGCTGTGGTCTTCTTCCTCAAAAAGCACTCCCAGATTATGGGTACGGTTTGTCTTCAATGCTTTCGCTGCAGAATTGGGGAAATATCCCATCTCTTTCGCTGCCTGTCTGACTCGTTTCTTTGTCTCTGCTCCGATGTCGCCATGGTCGTTTAACGCTTTGCTTACAGTTGCAACGGAAACGCCGCACGCCACCGAAATATCTTTCATTGATACCATAAACTGTAAGCTCCTGTCTCTTCTTACATTCACGGCTGTTTCACGGTTCTTTCTTTTGAAGCCTGTCTTTTATGTTTGAATATTGTGTCTGCCCTTGATCTTCTGCCCGCTTTGACTGCCTGCGCCGATCCCGGTTCTGATCATCCCGTTCAACAAGCCTTTTTGTTTCTTAATCGTTTTCGTATTTACAGTCTATATCACTTTTGATAGTTTTGCAAGGGAAAATTTGTTTTTTTTGGGCATAATATATATTTTTGTATATTTTATACATATTTCTTATGCTGTTTTTAACCATTTATTACAATTTAATTCACACTTTGTTCATAATCTTACTTAAGCTCAAGTAAACGTTTTCGCTATTAAGCTGCTTTTCACTTTCTCTGTAATCTGTAAAATCCAACCTTTTCTTTTTCTTAACTTTTTTGCAGCAATTATGATTGCAATTACATGTTTTATTCTGTATAATTGCTTTAACTTCATATTCTGCGCTGTTTTGCCATATTTTCCATAGATATTTTACAGATATCTGCTGATGGATTTACGGGTAAAAAGCCTGTTTTCACCTGCGGGCACGTGCACAATATGCAGTCTCACACTTTTTCTTAATCGTTTTCTATGTTTCGTTTCGTTTTCGTTTTCGTTATTGTAAGAACCTTCGTGCATGTAATAGTTTTCGTATACAGCAGCTTCCATAATGTAACAACCTTTTATATGTATGATCCTGTCATTTATGCAACAGCTTTCCACAAACACCACTTGTTTATTTTTTATTATAAGAAGAAGGAGAATGTACTATGAAATTTGGTTATTTCGACGACGCAAACCGCGAGTACGTCATCACCACCCCCAAAACCCCTTTACCGTGGATCAACTACTTAGGGTGCAACGAATTCTTTACGTTGATCTCCAACACCTGCGGCGGTTACACCTTTTATAAGGATGCAAAGCTGCTGCGCATGACCCGCTACCGCTATAACGACATTCCTGCCGATATCAACGGCAAATATTTCTATATTAAAGAAGGCGGCACCGTCTGGAATCCGGGCTGGAAACCCACGCAGACAGAGCTTGACAGCTACGAATGCCGCCACGGCATCGGCTACAGCCGTTTTACAGGCAAAAAGAATGACCTGGAAGCATCTGTTCTCACTTTTGTCCCCATGGACGACAACTGCGAGATCAGCCAGGTGAAACTGACCAACTTAAGCGGCTCACCTAAGACCGTATCCCTTTTTTCCTATGTAGAATGGTGTCTCTGGAATGCCGACGATGATTCCAGAAATTTCCAGCGTAACTTAAGCACTGGTGAGGTTGAAGTAATCGGTTCCACCATCTACCATAAAACAGAGTACAGGGAGCGCAGAAATCACTATGCTGTCTACTCCGTAAATACGCCGGTGGACGGATTTGACACAAGCCGGGACGCTTTTCTGGGGGCATACCGGGGCGCGAATGATCCTGAAGTGGTAGCAAACGGACAGGCCACAAACTCTATGGCAAGCGGCTGGTCTCCCATCGCTTCCCACCAGATCAACGTAACCTTAAATCCCGGTGAAGCCAGAACTTTCGTCTTCGTGCTGGGCTACATCGAAAATCCCGAAGAAGAAAAATGGGAAGCTCCCGGTGTCATCAACAAGAAGCCGGCCGAGGCAATGCTGGCAAAATACCAGACCGATGCCGACGTAGACCGGGCTTTTACGGCACTGAATGCATATTGGAGCGATCTGCTGTCCAGATATACCGTAAAATCTTCCAACGATAAAGTTGACCGCATGGTAAACATCTGGAATCAGTATCAGTGTATGGTGACCTTCAACATGTCCCGTTCCGCTTCCTATTATGAATCCGGTATCGGCCGCGGCATGGGATTCCGGGATTCCTGCCAGGATCTTCTTGGTTTCGTGCACCTGATCCCCGACCGTGCAAGACAGCGGATCATTGATATTGCCTCCACACAGTTTGAGGACGGCAGCGCATACCATCAGTACCAGCCTTTGACCAAAAAAGGCAACTCCGATATCGGCAGCGGCTTCAACGACGACCCGCTGTGGCTCATCGCCGGCACTTCCGCATATGTACGCGAAACCGGTGACACATCCATTCTGACGGAACAGGTGCCCTTTGACAACGACATGAGCGTGGCAAAACCTTTGATGAACCATCTGAAACGGTCCTTCGATTACATCGTAAACCATAAAGGCCCCCATAACCTGCCGCTGATCGGGCGTGCAGACTGGAATGACTGCCTGAATCTGAACTGCTTCTCCAAGCAGCCTGGTGAATCTTTCCAGACTTTTGGCCCTTCCGAGGGACCCGTTGCGGAGTCAGTGTTTATTGCCGGCATGTTTGTGAAATACGGCGAAGAATATGCTCAATTATGTGAGTTGACAGGTGATCAGGCCGAAGCGGACCGTGCCCGCGGGGAAGTGCAGAAAATGTACGACGCGGTATTAAAAGACGGCTGGGACGGCGATTGGTTTGTACGTGCCTACGATGCATACGGAAAGAAAATCGGTTCCAAAGAATGCGAGGAGGGTCAGATCTATATCGAGTCCAACGGCTTCTGCCCGCTTGCCGGCATAGGCGTAAAAGAAGGTCTTGCCGAGAAGGCTCTTGATTCCGTTAAAGAAAAACTGGACACCAAATACGGCGTTATGATTTTACAGCCCGCTTACACAAAATATCATCTTGAGCTGGGCGAAATTTCCTCCTATCCTCCGGGATACAAGGAGAATGCCGGTATCTTCTGTCATAATAATCCCTGGGTTTCCATCGCCGAGACTGTCATCGGCCGGGGCGACAGGGCCTTTGAGATCTATCAGAAAACCTGTCCCGCCTACGTGGAAGAATTCAGCGAAATCCACAGGACAGAACCTTACGTGTATTCCCAGATGGTTGCCGGCGCAGATGCCAAATTCCACGGTGAAGCAAAGAACAGCTGGCTGACCGGTACAGCGGCATGGACCTTCGTCAACGTATCTCAGCATATTCTGGGCGTATATCCCACACATAAGGGACTGAGCGTCGATCCCTGTGTACCGAAGGGATTCGGTGACTTTGAACTGACCCGTAAATTCCGTGAAGGCACTTACAACATCAAAGTCGTAAATCCCGACAACGTGGAGAAAGGCGTAAAGTCTGTCACCGTGGACGGAAAAGTTCTGGATGGCTGCGTTGTTCCTTATGAAAAAGGAAAAGCGGCGTATGACGTTGTAGTAACCATGGGGCCAACCTAGTCCTTCGGACTAGGTTGGCAAGAATCTCGCTTTGCTTTGATTCTTGCTGATTATCGCTACGGTATTGGATAGGAGCTTGCTTTGCTTTGATTCTTGTTGATTACCACTACGGTATTGGATAGAAGCTGGTTTTGTTTTGATTCTTACCTATATTTTTAAGTAAAGACTATCAACTTGAGAATCCGCATACAATATAATGTATGCGGATTTTTTATGGACACTAGTTTTGTGAAAGGGGTTGTTTTTGTTGGTGAGTTGTGACAAAATATGACTTGGTATAACTCTTACATCGGGTTATAGTTTTATGAATATATTTTTAGATCTGCAAGGGAGTATTTACCGGAATGAGTCAATATATGTCCATCGGAAAGATATCGAAACTGAAAAATGTGAGCATCAAGTCACTGCGCTACTATGACCAGATCGGCATCTTAAAACCGGCCTTTGTCAACACGGAGACGAACTATAGATATTATACGGAAGAGCAGCTTTATCTGCTGGACGCAATCACCCTCTGTATCCGACTCGGCATTCCTTTAAAGGACCTGAACAATTACGTGGACAACAATTCCATCAATCTGCAGAAGCTTCTCTATGACGGCAAGATTCTGGCCGAGCAGAAGATTCTGGATATACATAACTGTCTTGCCGCATTGCAGGAGACTTTGCAGAAAATAGGCAGTTCCGTCACCGGCATGGCCAAAATTCCGGAAAGCAAAAGCGGTATCCTGCTGCCCGACGGCTTCTACCACAGCGTCATAGAAGAGCGTTGTCTGCTCACCGTGCCCCTGGACGAGATGGATACGCCCAAATATTACGGCCAGCATATCCTGAAGCTGTTTGTCACTGCACAGCAGCAGGGCATCACGGCATCCTATCCCTCCGGGATCCTGCATGATTATAAAGATGGCGCATATCACCGTTATATGTTCCTGACCATTACTGAGGCTGTTGCAAGCCAGCCTGCACAAACCGGGACATCCCAGCCGCGGTCTGCTTCTGATGCTGCTGACAACCCGAAAAAACATGCGGAAAATCATGCGTTTTCAAGGACACAAAATAATTCCGGGCAATCGTCCTCCGACCACCCGGAACCATTTATCATTCTGGAAAAAGGCAGCTATGCCTGCCGTAAAATCTCTACCCACATGTCAGACTTTTCATCGCTGAAAGATGAGATGAAAGAAGTATTGCGGGATGAAAATTTCTGTATCATCGAAACAGATACCCTCTCAGAGCAGAATAAGAAGGACGGGTATCCTTTTGAGCTGGAATATTTTATCAGAGCCTAGTACCCGCCGGTCCCTTCCGCGATATAAACTCTTTTCCCTTCAAAGGCAAATCCATATTTGCGGATTCTTTCTCCTGCGATTCCGCGTGCTTCCAAAGATGCTGCATACTGCATCTTTTCTATTTGCTGAAGCGCCGCCTGGGCCGTTTCTTCCAGTGATGCCTCTTCTCCCGGATCTCTGACCTTAAATTCCATAATAATAGCATCCCACCATGCGTTACAATTCAACACAACATCCTTTTCCTGCCCCGCCAGGCCGCTTACCGAACCCGCTCTGGCTTCTATCACTACATCATATCTGCCAAACCCACTCTCCCGATTCGAAATAATCAGATATCGATCTGCCAGTTCCATAGAAAGCCCAAGTACAAAACCATGGTAAAAGCGCTCCGGTTCCGCTTCCGCAGAAGGTTTCTTACCACTGTCAAAATAACTGAACGTTTCCAATGCGACCTTATTCATATAGGCATTCATAGCCTTAACATCACCTTGTAATAACGCTTTGATAAAACCATTGTAAACCGTTCCCGAACCGGCAAACCATTTTTTAATCATCTTGCGGAACATAAGCTGTACTTCCTTGTTCGTCAAAGATAATTCATACAACTCTTCCCCCGTATCCTGATTAAATGTGAGATTTTCCACTTTCAGATAACCGCCTGCCAGAAGCAGACTCCATATTGCATTTTCGTCCCCGCCCAGCTGGTCAAATATAATCTGCTCATCTATTTCCTTACATAAATGCTCTCCCTGTAAAAGTTTTTCCATGGATATCTTTATTTCCGGACTTCCCTCACGAATCAGCTTATCTACCAGATTGTTACTGCTGGTATTCGCCCAATATGCTGCGAGACGCTTTTTATCCAGATAGTTTATAATAGACCATGGATTATAAATATCCCGTCTTTTTCCGAAACAGAATCCGTCATACCAGTCCCTTACCTCTGCGCGGTTCTCGTATAGTCCACATTCCTGTAAAGCCTCCCACACCTCTTCTTCCGTAAAGCCGAAACAATCTTCGTATTTTTCCGAAGTAGTTGTCACCACTTCCGGATTATTCAGGTCTGAAAAAACTGATTCTTTGCTCACTCTCGTAATACCGGTCATCACCGCCCGTTCCAAATACGGATTTGTCTTAAAAGCAGAATTGAACAATCCTCTTATAAATTCCACCATTTCCTGCCAATATCCGTTTACCCATGCTTCCTGCAGCGGAGTATCATATTCATCCAGCAGAATAATGACTTTTTGATTATAATATCGCGAGAGAAATCCTGACAGATTCTTTAAAGAATATGAAATAACAGAATCTGGCATTGTCGAAAAGGCTGCACGGAAAAGTTCCGGTTCTCCTTCTTTCAGCGTCCCGCCGGTCAGTATATAATCATGTCTGCTGTACAAATTCTTTATGAGCATACAAATCTTTTCTTTCGCCAGGGCAAACGTACCCGCTTTCACATCGGCAAAGCTCAAAAAGATAACCGGAAATGTCCCTTGCAGAGCGCGGTATTTCTTGTCTTTCCATATGGACAAGCCCTCGAAGACTTCTCCCCGTCCTGCATATTCTATCGAAAGAAACCGTTCCAGCATGTCCATGTTCAGTGTCTTTCCGAACCTTCTCGGACGGGTGATCAAAGTCACATCATCTCCGCTTTCCCACCATTCCCGTATAAAGTCTGTTTTATCAATATACAGATACTTGTTTGCTATTATTTTTTCAAAGCTCTGAATCCCTATTCCCACGGTTCTTGCCATTATGTCACGCCTCCATACAGCCGTTTTACATCTATGAAAAACATATCATATCGCGCCCTGAAAGAAAAGCTCAGCCCAAAAGCCGGTTCCAATATTTCTGCATCCGGTCAAATGTATCTGCCGCCTCGTTTAATGTATAATCTCTGAAATCCTCATCCTGACTGCCGTCTGTGGCATATCCGGCGTACATTTCTTTCAACTGTTCCCAGAAACTGTTTCCGCCTGCGGTATTTTTCACATAGTTCTGAAACATCTGAGAAACATCAGCCCGGAACCGGTCTTTCTGCTCCTGTGTTTTCAAAATCCTGGCCCGCATGACCACAAACTTGTGATCCTCCGAAACCTTGCGCCCTATCTTTTCCGTATAAAGAGCCGAATCCCCATACATCCCGGATTGCACATCGCGGATTCCCCTTTCCACCCCTTCAAACGGATGCTCATAATCTCGGGTGATCTCCTCATTATGGGCATGATAAAGGTCAATCAGCTTTCCGAACGCCTCCTGCTTATCGGAGGAAACATATTTTTCCGCAAAATATCTCAACGCCTCTGTCGATGATTCCAGTTCCATCAGAGCCTCTTCGTTTCGCATGACTCTGTCGCCACTGGTGTAGTTGCTGAAACACATTCCTGTATCATACTGCCATCTGCTCACAGCATCCATGCCTGCAGTAATCCGTGCAAGTGTCTCCTCCATCCCATCGACTTCTTCATCTGTCATGCCGTCATACATGCCGTTTTCATACAGATACTGGCTGAAAATCTTCCACTGATTGCCTGTATCTGTCCAGAAAACATCATCCTGGTCTCTTCCTTCGGCAATTTTTTTCTGCTGCTCCAAATGCATGGTCCATAAGTCGTCACCACTGCGCCGGATCTTTTCCTGTCCCTCTTCCGAAAAGAAACAATCATAGCTCTCCGGTGAAATGGAAAGCTTCGCGTTACCTGCATCCACAACAGTGTATCCCGCATTCGCCATCGCCGCATCCGCATTCTGTTTCACAACGGTCTTTGTACCGTCGTCCATTCCGCGTCCGTCACCGCTATGCACGAAATGCTGCTGGTTTCTCTCAATATTTGCTCCTAAAAAAATATAATTTCCGTTGATGACCATATCGTTTTCCTCCTGTGCAGTGTAACATGCGGCACACCTGTACAAGCGCGTCCGTGACCTTCTCTCTAAAAACAATATATCATATCGGGAAACCAAAAAGCAAACTCCGGTTTTATCCCAAAGATCATTTAAATCCGCACAAAATATTTCTGTCGTCAAAACATTGGAAAATCCGGTGACTGAATCAAAGCCGCCTTCAATATTCCTGTGCATACATTTAAATGAATCCCTCAGAAAAACCGGAGTCCGAAACTTCTATGGAGCAAAGCCATAGCTTGTATGGTTAAAGGATTTTTTGTCAATTTGAAATCCTTTTTCTTAAACACTTTTATAAAAAACTGCTATTAATGAGGGCATACCTCGTAAATAACTTCCTTTATTTTACTCCCAACATACGTTACACCACACTTATAGCATCTTCTTGCTGAATAGACTTTAAGAGAACATCCCCCATTGTCATTCTTATTATGCTGATTCAACGTACCTTCCACCAATTCATGGCTACAGCTTCTGGCAAGACCGGCATCCTCTGCCCCCAATTCATACTCAATGCACTCTTCATCCTTCACCGGATAAATATTTCCATTAACATCTACAAACTGTTTAGCAAAACATACATCAATATCATCTTCCGTATATTCCGCAACATCTTCAAACTGCTCATCGCTCAATTCATCCGGGATAAACATTCTCAGATCTGCTTCCATCACCTCATCCATTTCCTCTGGTGACACCACTTCTTCTTTGACATCATACGTCACATCCTTATAAGCCAGCACTGTCAGCGAATTAGCACATACCAGCACAGTCGTCACAATCCCCGCCGTGATCCTGCTCCACTTCTTTAATTTCATAATATTTTCCATCCTTTCCTGTACTCTTTTTGTCACACTGCTCAACTCCACACTCCATCCGGCAGCGTTTACCGCTTTTCCCTGTTCTTTCTTTGATTCGGCGATCAGCATACGCAGGTACAATTTAATCTCTTCTTTCGGCCTTCCCTGTACCAAAAGTTCATCGTTTGACCATTCACAGACTTTCTCGAAATGAAAATACAACAGCCACGCAACAGGATTCCACCAATGCAGCAGAATCATCATTCTCTTCAAGAGCTGCCAGAAGATATCGCCCCGCTTGATATGAATCATTTCATGCTGTAGGGCAAATTCCGCTTCCTGGCTGCCGATCTTCTGACTGCACAGGATCACGGGACTGAAAAATCCAAAGGACATCGTCTTTTCCTCCGCTCCTACCTGGCAAACTATTATTTTCGATTTCAGGCCATACATCTGCCTGAGTCTTTCGACTGACCGATCTCTCGTTTTATCCATTCCTCTGTGCATACAGAGCAATATTCTTTTTCTCGTCTTCACGTAATCCACCAGCCCGCAGCTTAACAGCACCAGGGCTACCAGAAGCCACACTGCCAGCACAATGATCTGGGTCTTCATATAAACATTGATATGTACGTTTCCGTTCGCATAAACGGCATAGTTAGACCATTCAGGCGATATTCCCACCGCTTTATTCTGCTGCCGGGGTATCATTTGTAAAGCCATTCTGTCATACCAGCGCTTTAAAAAGGGAAGTGGAATCAGGTAATACAGAACAGCCGCCTTTGCCAGCAAATACTGCAGCCGTGCCGGAAACCTGTTCCGCATCAGACGTCTGCAGATCAGATACAGAAGCATCATCGCACTCCCCGACAAAGACATTACTAACAGATATTCCATTTTAACCTCTACATGGACACCGCCGACTGTCTCTGCAATATCCGTAAATGTGTATCAACTTTGTTCCTAATAGTTCTCAAGAATCTTTTCCAGCACCTCCACACCCGCTTCGTCAACGCCGCTCTCTCTGGCAAGAGACGCCACGAAATTGCACAACTTTCCGCCGTACATATGGTCGATTGCTTTCTTCATCTGCATACAGTTGTACTTATCCCGGCTGTACACAGCATGAACCATTCTCTTCTCTCTCACCACCAGCCCCTTTTCTTCCAGCCGGGCTAAAAAAGTATTCAATGTCTGTCTCTTCCAGCCTCTTTCCTCCGCCTCGAAAATAGCCAGCAGCGCGGACTGCTTGATCGGTTCCGTCTGATCCCACAGCTTCTCCATCACTTCCCGCTCGGCATCCGGGAGATTGAACATACTTTTCACGTTTGACTCGCCTCCTTTCATTGTAGACTAATTTCCGTAGTCTGTATATCAAATAGTATACTACCATTTACATTGACTTGTCAATTATCTTTATAGTTTCTCTCAAAATTCCCCCGAAATCCCCTATACTCAAAAAATGTAAAAACATTTTGACGCCTGTTTTTCTTTTTGTAAAAGCCTTTTGATAGAAAAACATTCCGGAATTTGTTAAACTCAAAATCGAAGGAGGACACAATCGAAAATATCAGGCATCTGTACTTACCTTGTGCCTGAACGAAAGGAATGGACTTAATCATGAATATCGGAGATAAAATTAAAAATGCCCGTGAGGAAAATGGACTTACGCAGACACAGGCCGCAGCAAAAGGCAAAGTAACGCAGCCATATTACGAAAACGATCCGGTCACGCTAATCCCGCTTCAACTGATACAGCACATCCTCAAAGCACACCCCGTCCGTCCTCGGAATCTCAAGTTCGTCCGAACGCAGGATGCATTTTTTCACAAAACCGGATGCCTTACGGACTGACTTGTGAAAAGGGATCCCGTTCACTCCGTCAGCCGCGATAATCGAGGAAAACACGTCTCCTGTGCCGGATCGCTCCGCCCCCACTCTGTGGGTACGGATCACCTGCGGCTCTTCTCCCCGTTCATAGACATAGTTGGCGATAAATCCCCCCTGGGGAATCCCGGTAATGACGACTCTCGACGGTCCCAGCGCACCGATCTTTTCCGCCATCCCATACAATTCCTTCTGCCGCCATCTCCCTTCCCGGTAAGGAAGATCCGCCAGCCGGCAGGCCTCTGTCAGATTAGGCGTGGCAATATCAGCCTGCCCGATCAACTCCTTCATCTGCGCACACAACTCTTCCGTGTAAGTAGCGTATAATCTGCCGTGATCGCCCATGACCGGATCCACGATCACAAGCGTATCTTCTTTTGAAAAAGTACGGATAAAATGTTTCACGATTCCGATCTGTTCTGCCGATCCCAGAAATCCGGTGGCAATTCCATCAAACTTAAGTCCCAGCTTCTGCCAGTTGGCAATATAAATGTCCATCCGGTCAGTATAATTGTCCATAAAATAATTCGGATATCCCATATGGTTGGACAGGACAGCCGTAGGCACGGGACAGCACTGTACTCCCATATATGAAATGATCGGGAGTGACACTGTGACAGAACACCTTCCGAAACCGGATATATCATTGATGACCGCTATTTTTTTCTGCATACTCTATCCTTTTCCTGTACAATTTGTCTGTTTTCGGCGCGTATCCGCCGTTTTGCACGACAAACTACACTGCAAAACCTGACAAACACGTTTAAAGCAGCCCGCCATACGGATCCTTCCGTAGTCAGACTGCTTTTCTTCTGAACAGTAATGCTCTTTTTACAATCAAACCGAAGTTATTCTAGCACAAATCCCAATGAAAAACAATCATCTCCATTGTACCTTTCAACTTCAGATTTCAAATTTTCATTTTCCTTCTTTTCGGCGCCTTCCGCCCGCTCCACCGGAGTATTCTTCGTATGATCAATCTCCCGAAGTGCGTCCCGTGCCTGCTTCACTTCCGTGATCTTACGTATGATGGCATTAAGATCCTCTGGCGAAAACATATCCAGACAATTCATCAGGCTCCCCGTATCATTCATGTCTATATAGACAGTTCCCACAGAGGTGCTGACAGTGATCCAATCGGGATTTGCACTGCCGCCAATGATAATGCGGTTACCATGCACAGGATCTTTTGTAACCTGTACCCTGGCTCCATTGTGATACACTTCTTTGGTGACCGATTCACCAGCCTTCGGCTCTTCCATCTGCCGCAGGATAATTCCAATAGAATCCGTTGCCCCGCAAGACTCCCCGGACTTCCGGAATTCATCTGCCCGCTTCAGCTGTGCCGCAAAGGAGATACCAGCCTCGCCGTCTCCTTCCAATCCCATCTGTTCGCGCAGCTTCACCTTTTCGCTGTACTTTCTAAGCTGCTGCGCAGTATTACTGTTGTCTGCCACTCTTGCAGGATAAAATGAATGAAATGGATTACTGCCTATCATATCCCGTCCTCCCCTCTTTGCATGTAATATCTCCGGTTACTGCTTTTCTGCTCCTGCTGTCTCCAACGCAAAACGCTCGATTCTGTGCTGTGTCTGTTCCTGGACCTTAGCCATATCTACGTTATAAGCTTCGAATCTGCCATCTTCATATTTGGCTTCCACGTACACCTGCCGGCCTTCCGCCTTTCCTTTCAGCGTATATCCTTCCGTCACGGCGATTTCAATGTTATCACTCTCTTCATAGCTCATATGCCTTACCTCCGCAGGCTGTACGGCTTCCCGGATGACCGCCTCACTGACCCGGATACGGGATACTTTTCCGGCAACACCGACACCGGCCCGATCATCCTTCCGGTTTGCCCTCTCTTCATGCTCAGGCCGCTCACTGCTTCGTATTTTGTCCGCCGTATCATCATCGTTTTCCTGATCCCGGCACTTAAGATTCTGGATCAGGCTCTGCTGAAACATATCTCCGCGCTCCGGCTGTCTTTTACTCCGATACTCTTTTTCCTGTATATTTTCTTTCCCTTTTCCGATGATTTCCTGTATGCTCATTCACTCCCCGGCCTCCTTTCCGTAAGAATTTTCTTCACTTCTTCTCTGCCGCGCCTGAGTCTTGTCTTGATGGTTCCTTCCTTCTCGTTCAAAACCCCCGCAATCTCTTGTATGGAATAGTCTTCATAATAAAAAAGATAAATCGGATTGCGGTAATGCGTCGGCAGCGCCAGCACCGCTTCCAGCGTCCTGTCATCTTTTACCTGATAAGGCAGATAAACGTTCCTTGTCTCTGCCGCCAAAGATTCATCAAGCGCCACTGTTTTCCGGTGCCAGCTGCTTTTTAAAATGTCCAGACATATATGAATGGTAGTCCTGATCAGCCACGCTTTCTCATGCTCCCTGCTCAAAATCGGCTTTTCATCCTTCATATAGCGCAAAAATGCTTCCTGCACAGCATCCTCGGCATCTGCCCGGTTTTTCATATTAGAAAAAGCGATCCTGTACAGCATCGTCTGATACTCATCTACCAGATAGTTCCATCGTTGCTCCTTCTCAAATGTATGCTCCATCCCGTCATAATCCCTTGTTTTATTTCCGTGCCTCCATAATGAATACGAATGAACCTCCGGAAAAGTTTCACGCCCGGAAAGTTTTTCGGATTTTCCTTCAAAATCCTTCAAAGTGCCGGTGCAATTAGTAATCCCTCTTCTCAGTCACCTTGACACACAACTCTATCGCCGCAAGAAATACCACCATCGACAATACTGCGCTTCCCCATGCAAGCACCCGCAACCAGCTGCCGATGTTCTGCATAATGTAGGCTATTTTCTCCGGTTCTTCCATGATTGCCGAAGATAAATTCGCGGTGGCAAAAAAGAAGCACATTCCTGGAAGCGTCCTGACAATGCCAAGCAGCTGCTGTCCCTGGTTTTCCCCGAACAGATAGAAAAAGACAAATTCTGCCGTCATGATCAGCATACCCAGCGCAAATCCAATCAGACACAACGGAAAATCCAGGCTTGTGGCCGCATATCCCCGTGCCCGGTATATGATCTGCGTACCGATCCCCATCCCGGCCGCAATGCCCATCATCGTAAAGCCATAGAGAAACCTTCCTGCCACTCTGTCCCGTGTATCAGCCGGAAGAAGCCGGAGAAATCCCGACTCCTGCTGCCTGCATGCGCCGAAAGCCTGTGTGGAAAATATCGTCATCATAAATATCATGTAGCAAAAAAGCGTCACACCATTCACGTTCCCTTCTTTCGATATTTCCATTATGGTCACTATCACCAGAAGCAGCACCGGCAGCATTACCATCTGCTGTTTCGTCTTAATATAATCTATTTTTGCAAATTCCCATGCTCTCATTTATTTGGACTCCCTTCTTAATCTTAAAACTTTTCCTACTCTTTGTCTTTAATATAATGCACTACAATCTGGTCGATCGACGGCTTCTCAAAATAAAGTTCACTGGTCAGCAGATCTGCCTTGTCGCTGGGCAGAATCGCCTCAAAACCATAAGCGTTATCCACCATCCCGATCAATTGACGCCGCAGCTCTGCTGTTACTGCCTTCCGCTCTCCTTTAACAAGCAGATAGCTTTCCAAAAGTTCGTCCTTTGCATCATAGAGCACCTTCTTACCGTCGTGGATAAAAAAGATATAATCTGCAATCTGCTCCAGATCGCTTAAAATATGTGTGGAAAAGATAACACTGCGTTCACCGTCCGCAATATACTCCTGCATCAGCCTCAAAACTTCCACGCGCATGACCGGATCTAACCCATTGGTTGCCTCATCCAACACCAGAAGCTTCGTATCTCTGGACAGCACCGATGCAAACATCAGCTTCACCTTCATGCCCCTTGAGAAGTCCTTCACCTTCATCTTATCCGACAGCTTCCACTTCTTCACTAATTCATCAAATTTCTCCGGCGAAAATGTTGTATAGAAATTTTTCAGGATACCGCGTATATTTTTCACGGTAAAATTATCCGGGTAATAAAACTCGTCTCCGATATACCCGATATATTCTTTATACCGGACTGCATCTTCCGCACAGGTAATCCCGTTTACATAGACCTCACCCTCCACACATTTGCATATATTCGTGATAATATTAAGTGTAGTGCTTTTGCCCGCGCCGTTCTGCCCCACATATCCCATAATGTAGCCCTTCGGCAGTACAAAATCAATATTTTCCAAACTGAAATTTTTATAATACTTTGAAACATTACGTACCTCTAACAGTTCCATATTCCCGCTCATTCCTTTCTGTTCATCTCCATCATGCTGCCGGAACATAATCCTTTCCGGCACTACCCATGAAGCAGATTCTGAAAAATTCTGTTCAATTCCTCTTCCGGCAGCCCCATCACACGTGCCGTCTCAATAGCAGTAGTCAGCCCTTCCTCGATCCGCAGCAGATACTGTTCCTGTAACATGCTGTTATCCTTTGACAACACTACGCTTCCTTTTCCCTGCATAGTGGCAATGAATCCCTCCGCCTCCAAATCGCTGTAAGCCCGGGCGGTAGTGATCACGCTGACTCCTATTTCCTTGGCAAGCTGCCTGATGGACGGCAGTGTACTTCCCTCCGGAATCTGTCCGTTTAAAATCTGTTCCTTCAACTGCTCTTTGATCTGCGCATAGATCGGCAGTTCGGACTGATTAGATATGATGATTCTCATTGGTTAACCTCCTCGCAGCATACTGTCGTCACAGTATCTGCGGTTTTAAAGTATATACTGTTTATATATCATTATATACAGTATATGCAATTTGTCAACATCAAAATTTACACAGCCTGGCAATAAGCAAAAAACGAGCAAAGCTCGTTTACGAGATTTGCTTCGCAAAATAACAAATCGAACAAGTTCGATTGCGAGATCCGCTTCGCGGACTCGGATAAGCGGAGGAATTTCCTATACCTAAAAAAGCAGCGAAGACTCATAAGTCTCCGCTGCTGCCAGGGGTTTTTAGTATCAATCGATATCTATCATAGCCGGAAAATCCACAACGGCTTTCGCCTCTATGATATCCACTATGTAAAAGATACCGTCATACTTTATAACATTTTCTTCATTTCGTCAGCAACGAACTGTACTTTCGTGCCTACGATGACCTGAACAGATGTCTTACCAGGTCTCATAACGCCGGCAACGCCTGCCGACTTGATCTTCTTCTCATCCACCAGTGTATAATCCTTGATTTCCATACGAAGTCTTGTAATACAGTTATCAAGAGATGTTACATTGGCTTTACCGCCCAGACCTTCCAGAATGATTGCCGCTACTTCTGTATAATCACTGTTGGAAAGAACTGCTTTCTTCTCTGCTTCTACATCATCATCTTCTCTACCGGGTGTCTTCAGATCAAATTTCACGATCGCAAAACGGAATACCAGATAGAAGATAACAAATGCTGCCGCGCCAAGAGGAAGAATCATCCATGTATTTGCCGCTGCAGGCAGTGATGCCGAGAATACAAGGTCTGTAGCTCCTGCTGAGAAACTGAAACCTGCTCTGAATCCTATTAACGCAACGACAACAGTAAAGACACCATATAACAATGCGTAAATTACGTAAAGAACCGGTGCAAGGAACATGAAAGCGAACTCAAAAGGCTCTGTAACACCGCAGACAAATGCACATACTGCTGCGGAAGCTACCAGACCGATTGCAACTTTCTTCTTGCCGTCCTTCGCTGTATGAATCATAGCCAATGCCGCGCCGGGGATACCGAACATCATACAAGGGAAGAAACCGGACATATACATACCAAGGCTCCATGTAACGTCTGCACTTGTCTTGCCTGCCCAGAAATTCGTCAGGTCACCAAGACCGATCGTGTCAAACCAGAATACGTTATTCAAAGCATGATGTAAACCTGTCGGGATCAACAGTCTGTTCAAAAATGCATAAATACCTGCACCTACCGGGCCAAGTCCTACGATTCCCTGTCCGATTGTGATCAGTACTCCGAATACAACCGGCCATACAAACAACAGAACTGCTGACGTAACAATAGATACCACACCCGAAATAATTGCTACACAACGTTTACCGCTGAAGAATGACAGCCAGTTCGGTAATTGAGTTGCTTTGAATTTATTGTAGCACATTGCGCCGATCACACCTGCGAGAATACCGATAAACGGGTTCGCAATCTTGTCAAATGCCAATGTCTTATTAACATTGTCTGCGATAGACGGCATTAATGTTGTAACTGTACCTGTGGAAAGCAGATTCGTGATCATCAGCCATGATGCCAGTGCAGCCAGACCTGCCGTACCGTCATGGTCATCCGCCATACCAACACCTACACCGATTACAAACAGGATCGCCATGTTGTCGATCAAAGCGCCGCCTGCTTTTACCAGGAAGAATCCCAGCATTCCCAGGAAACCTGAAACTTCACCACCCTGCATGGTCTCCGGACAAAACGCATATCCGATACCCATCAAAATACCGCATATAGGCAGACACGCTACGGGAAGCATCAAAGACTTACCTAATTTTTGTAAAAACTTCATACACATTACCCCCTTCTCTTTTTCTGGTTCCGCCCCAGCCTCGGAACCACTCTTTCATGATTTATATTCTATGGGCTTATGCCCCTGAATACCGTTACTGTCTCTTCAGAACACATCCGGGCCGGGCCCGTAATGCCTCTGTTCTCTCTATATCCGTTGTAGCCTGCTAGAGATTCTCCCGGAAGAATTTCTCCAAAGCTTCTGCCGCTGCTTCTTCATCTTCGCCTTCGATCTGGCAGGAAACTTCCATCCCCTGTTTGATTCCCAAGCTCATGAGCATGATCAGTTTTCTGGCATCAGCGCTCTTGCCGCCGCTGCTCACTGTGACCTTGCTCTGAAAAGCGCCGGCCTGTTTTACCAAAAGACCTGCCGGTCTTGCGTGTAATCCGATTGGATCCTGAATAACGTATTGAAATTCTTTCACTTTACTACCTCCTGTTAATTTGATGCAATATCGCGTACTGCCTTGCGCACTTTTAAGATTGCGGAAGCAGATACACTGAGTTCATCTACCCCCATATCAAGGAAAGTCTCTGTCAGATCGGTATCCGCTGCCAGTTCGCCGCAGATTCCTGCCCAGATTCCTGCCTTATGCGCATTGTTTACTGTCATTTCTATCAGCTTCAGCACCGCCGGATGATGGGTGTCACAGGTGCTCTCAAGTTTCTGGTTCTGCCTGTCGACCGCCAGCGTATACTGTGTCAGATCATTGGTTCCGATACTGAAGAAATCAACTTCTTTCGCCAGTTCCTCCGAGATCAGCGCTGCTGCCGGCGTCTCCACCATAATTCCCAGCTCTACCTCTCCCAGTGAATAGCCCATCGTCTGCAGATCCGTTTTAACCTGCTCGACAATCTCCTTGATCCGCCTCACCTCGGCAACCGATACGATCATCGGGAACATGATCGCCGCCTTTCCGTAAGCGGAAGCCCGGTAGATCGCCCGAAGCTGCGTAATAAATATTTCCGGCCGTTCCAGACAGATGCGGATCGCCCGATATCCCAGCGCCGGATTCTCTTCCTCATCCAGATTGAAATAGTCTACTTTCTTATCCGCCCCGATGTCCAGCGTTCGAATGATCACCTTCCTGCCTTCCATCTTCTCAAGCACGGCCTTATAGCTGGCGTACTGTTCTTCCTCTGTGGGGAAACTGTCCCTTCCCAGATACAGAAACTCACTCCGGAATAATCCGATCCCGCCGGCATCCGCCTGTAAAGCCGCCTCAGCATCACTTACATTACCGATATTAGCGTAGATTTCCACCCGTCTTCCGTCACCGGTAACATTTTCCTTCCCTCTCAGCTGTTCCAGAGCTTCCAGATCGGCAACCCATTGATTCTTACGCTGTATCATCTCATCCAGAAGTTCCTCTCCGGGATCAACGAGAAACTCTCCGTTAAAGCCGTCCACTACGCCCACCTTGCCGTTCCACTCTTCCACCGGCTTCATTCCGGTATTCACCAGCGCCGGAAGATTCATGCTTCTGGCAAGAATCGCCGTGTGAGAATTGGATGAGCCACGCAACGTCACAAAGGCAAGAATCTTGTTCTTATCCATCTTGATCGTCTCGCTGGGTGTCAGATCATCGGCCACCAGTATGACCGGTTCGTCCGTCGGGATACCATCCTCGGCAACCCCCATCAGAATCCGTATCACCCTCTGCGAAATATCCTTGATGTCTGCCGCTCTGGCCTTCATATATTCGTCATCCATAGAAGCAAACAGTTCTGCGAACTGGTTCTGCGCCATCTCTACTGCATACTCTGCATTGGTTCCGTCCTTGATCTCCGAATTTATCGCTTCCAGATAATCATCGTCTTCCAGCATCATCCTGTGGATATCAAAGATCATCGCGTGATCCTCGCCCACATTGACAACGGCCTCGTCATAGAGATTTGACAACTGTACCTGTGCCGTCTCCACAGCCTGCTTAAACCGGCCCAGCTCGGCATCCGTATCGGAAACCGGAGTTTTGACAATCCTGTAATCCTGCTTCTGATACCAGTAGATTCTGCCGACGGCTATCCCTTTAAGAACACTTTTACCGATATATTTCTCCATTCCAAAACCCCTTTCTATTTGCGCAGTGTCAGAACATCATCGCCCTGTGCCACATCGCGGGGATCTTCCATCTTGATCTCGGCAAAATCATCCGAATTACATATAACCATAGGCGTGATCACATCATATCCCTCTGCTTTAATCTGCTCTATATCCGCCTCAAGAAGCAGATCGCCCTTCTTAACTTCCTGACCTTCTGCAGCATGAATGGTGTAATGCTTTCCGTTCAGTTTCACAGTGTCAAGCCCTACATGGATCAAAATCTCCGCTCCGTCGCCTGTTGTGACTGCCGCCGCATGGCCGGTGGGAAAAACCGTTGAAACAACACCATCCGCCGGTGCACAGATCCGATTGTCCGTGGGAATAACCGCCACACCTTTGCCAAGTATCTCATCAGCAAACGTAGGATCATTCACCTCCTTGATGCTGACCAGCTTTCCCGCCACCGGAGCACCGATCTTCATGCCGTCTTTTGCAAATAGATTCTGAAATAGCTTCATAAACTGCCTCCTCTCGTCGTTAGCATATATTTTAGTATTTCACAAACATCCGTCAGCATGTATACAAATCTTTCATACGCTTGATACTGAGTACCAGATAAACTTTCTCTTCCGGTGTCATGGTACATTGATACTGCCGTTCTATATGTTCGCAGACCCGGTCAAGAATCCTGTACTCTTCCTGATATTTTTCCTTCACAAACCGATACAGTTCTTCGTCCTCCCGTCCGCTGATCGGTTCCTCCGAGACGAGCCGGTTCACAAGCTGTTTCAGATCAGAGATCAAACGTTCTCTCGGATAGGCCGCACCCTCAGGGATGGTGATCTGGTTCTCAATAATCTCCATCATCTCACGCATCATCTGTACCATAACGAAAGTAGTTCCCATGGCCGTATTCAATTCTGCGTTAATGATGTGGAGCGCTATGCTGGCTGCCTCATCCTCGTCCAGCCGGCATCCCAGCCTCTCCTCAATGAGTTCCAGTGCATATCTTCCAACAGAATACTCCAACGGATAAAACAACTTTATCTCATCATATAACACAATATTGAAATCCATTCCTTCCCGATGCCGGTTCAGCGCAAAGCTGATATGATCCGTCAATGTCAGGTATACATTCTGGCTGAGCGTCAGCCCGAGACTGTCTCTCGCATAGGAAATGATATCTGTCGAAAGCCTGATATACTCTAACGGAAGTGATCCCAGCAGTTCTTTGAAATGTTCCTTGTTGTCCATGTTCTCCAGTCTGAAAATTTTCTCAACTGCTGCATCATCGATCTCGCTTCCCGGCTTCTTCTCAAAACCGATGCCTTTTCCCATGGCAATCAGCTCAACACCCATACCGTCCCTTGCGGAAATAATATTATTGTTGATTACTTTATCGATACGCAATTTTACATCCTCATTGTCTCCGCACAGACTATGTATCGTCAGGGAACAGGCAAATCCGTCTGAAGCATCTGCCTCGCGCCCACGGAAAGCCGTCTCCACTTCTTATGGCATAAAAAAAGTAAATTTACTTCGCAAATTAACTTTGCGAGATTCGCTTCGCGAACTCGGATAAGCGAAGGAATTTCCTATACCATAAAAAAAGTAATTTGCTTCGCAAATAACTTTGCGAGATCCGCTTCGCGGACTCGGATAAGCGGAGAAATTTCCTATACCATAAAAAAAGTAATTTGCTTCGCAAATAACTTTGCGAGATCCGCTTTGCGGACTCGGATAAGCGGTGGAATTTCCTATACAATAAAAAAAACCAAATTTCATAATTCGACCATACAAGTAAAATTATAAAATTTGGTTTTGCCTGCCTTTGTGCAGTAACAACCCAAAAATTTATTAAATAACTACTAATTGCACTTATCATAACAACATGCACAATAAAAGTCAACACATATTTTGATTTTTTAGAGGATTTTCGTTGATTTTAGAATGCAGTCCGCTTTTTTCTGACAACTTACACAAAATCACGTCCCGCATTATAAGATTTTGTAACAATTTGTCGCTTAGAAAACACTACCGGATACCACTTCCGAAGTGAGATTCCATGGAATGAAAAAAGCGAAAACACTTCATTTATCAGCATTTCCGCCATCATACCGATCTCATCCGGCTGCACCGAAAAATGCATCCGGCTGATTTCAGACATATATTTGTGCATAAAAAAACGTGCGCTAGAGGATTCGAACCCCCGACCTTTTGGTCCGTAGCCAAACGCTCTATCCAGCTGAGCTAAGCGCACATGTTGTAAAAGGTTTACAACAAAAGTTATTATATAGACTTTCCTCTTAAATGTCAATAGGCTGCGCCAGAAATTCACGACAAACGCATGAACGTTTTTCATCCCTCTGATCACATCTTCTGTATTTTTTAAAAAGATAATACTTCTTCAAG
>ERZ808035.496-NODE-496-length-33942-cov-9.346818_pt1 | contig 33942 bp, 27 predicted proteins | sample MGYA00380189_ERZ808035 | MGnify/ENA primary metagenome ERZ808035 (study PRJEB31490, sample SAMN06133407) | mouse gut metagenome | isolation source: M5_1 | host: mice | place: China: Chengdu | collected 2015-05 ...
AAAAGCAAGCCGGACCGGTTCGCGGGCGCTGTCTTTCAAACAGGGCTCCTTGTGTTCGTCTTGTACGCCGTTTTCTCTACGGGCGTTTTTCTCCATGGGAAAACACTCATAAGGGCTATGAACGCAGACGGCTTGGATCTTTCCGCCGTCTGCCGCTACCTCAATCTGGAGACCGCCGCATTCATGATCGGGATTGTAGTAAGCTTTATCCAGGTGGTATTTGTCGTCGCTGAAAAGCACAAACACGTCTACATTTTTCTGGCTGTCAGAACACTTCTATCTTTGATTGCGGACTTTTTCCTGATCCCTTATTGGGGCGTTTACGGAGCGGCGGTTTCCAATATTCTTGTAAACACAGCACTTGCGGTGACCGGTCTTGCGTTGCTGCAAACGCAAAAGCACATCCGAATCTGCCGGTTCAAAAGCACTGACTTCGTCATCCTCAAGGAGTGGTGCAGAACCGGTGCTTTTTCAGGCCTGCAGCAATTTGTGGATAATCTGATCTACGCGGTGATGATCTGCAAAATGGTCAATCTGGTGGAGGAGCAGGGAAGCTACTGGCTTGCAAACAATTTTATCTGGGGCTGGCTGCTGATCCCGATCACGGCCCTTGCGGAAGTGATCCGCTCCGACTGCAAAAACGGATACGCAGAACTGAAACGGTTCCCTTACTGTTTTGTTTCATGCGCCTGCGTGGTTTTCTGGGCGCTCTCCATTCCCCTCTGGGAGCCGTTTTACCGCTTTGCCGAAAACCTGTCCAACGCAGATGAAATCTTTGCTATCACCATAAAGCTTGTCCCCTTTTATATCGCTTACGCGGGATATTCCATCATTGATAATATTTTTATCGGGCTGGGGAAGACGGCCTATAACATGATCAATTCCCTTCTGGTCAACTTGGTCTATTACGGCGTCTTTTATGGGTTGTACCTGACCCGGGCCATTGTTTTTGACATGGATACCATCATCCTGATGTTTGGCTTTGGAATGGTATTCCATCTTGTTATTTCTCTTGTGGAAGAGAAGGTCTTTCAAAAGAGAAAAGCGCAATTCCTCGACAGGTATTGAATGTGTGCAGAGGCCATCGCGGCCTTTGCTGTTCAGTAAGGAGGCGCAAGCATGGTACTCTATTTCACCGGTACCGGCAACAGCCGGCACGCTGCCCAGCGCATCGCGGATGCCCTGGGCGATCAGCTTCTCAGCATGAGCGACCGCATTAAGACAGAGGACACTTCGCCAGTCAAAACGGATGAGCGCTTGGTGATCGTCACGCCCACCTACGCCTGGCGCACCCCCCGCCTGGTGGAGAACTGGCTGCGCCGGACGGAGTTTTCCGGGACCAGGCAGGCGTGGTTCGTCATGACCTGCGGCGGCGAGATCGGCAATGCCGCCAAATATAACCATGCGCTTTGTCGGGAAAAACAGCTCTCCTATATGGGGACAGCGCAGATCGTCATGCCCGAGAATTACATTGCCATGTTCAACGCGCCCCAGGCGGAGGAGGCGCGGCAGATTGTTGCCAAGGCGGAGCCGGACATTGACCGCACAATCTCCGCCATTGCGGCTGGTCAGGCATTGCCGCCGCCCCGCAACAACCTTTACGACCGCTTCATGAGCGGCCCGGTGAACCCAATCTTCTATTCCTTTTTCGTCAAAGCGAAGGCGTTTGCGGCCAGCAATGCCTGCACCGGCTGCGGCCAGTGTGCCAGGCTCTGCCCGACCAACAACATTACCATTCAAAACGGCCGGCCTGTCTGGGGCGGCGACTGCACCCACTGCATGGCGTGTATCTGCCATTGTCCTGCGGAGGCCATTGAGTACGGCAAGAAGAGCACCGGGAAACCCAGATATCATTTCGAGGCGCTTTGAAAACTTTTCTTCCCCTAAACGCCAACGAGGGGCCGGCACCAGGCATGGTATCGGCCTCTCGTTCATTTTCCGGGTCATCCATACCCCACCATCTCCCGGATCTGCTCATAGTGCTTCGCCGCCGTATGCCGGTTCACCCCAGCCCCTCTGGCGATGGCGCTCAGGTTGGTCTCTCTGGGATGGAACATCATATATTCCCATATCTGCTTCTGTTTTTTGGTGAGCTTCTCCGGCGGGGTGATTCCCCGTATCTGATCCAGGAGCAATTTCCGCTCCGCCTGCATCTCCCGGATCAGTGCATCCAGCTTCTCCTCACACTCCGCACGGGTTTTGGCGTAGACGTTCTTGGCATGACGCTTGCCGTCCGGCCAGGTGGGAGAGTAGCGGCCCTCAAACAGGTGGTCATTGATCTCGGTGATACAGCCGGTGCCGGGTCTGCGGATTCGGCCTTTCACGGGCTGGAAGTCGGTCATCAGCGGTTCATCTGACGGCCCAGTCTCCTCCACCTTATTGCCCAGCCCGCGGTCGATCCTGGCCGCCGCCTCAGTCTGCATCGTATCGGTGACATGGGCATAGATGTCCAGCGTGGTGGCCGCCGACACATGGCCCAGCATGGCGGAGAGGGTCTTTACATCCATCCCGTTCTCCAGGGACAGCGTGGCGAAAGTGTGACGAAGGTCGTGGAAGCGGACGTGCTTGCACCCTGCCCGCTCCAGAATCTGCTGGAGCCGCCGGCGGGCCGCGCCGGGGGAAAGTGGGGTGTCCTCCTTGATTGGTGAGGGGAACATCCAGCGAGAGTCCACGCCTCTCCGGTACTCCCGCAGCACCTCCACCACTCCCGGCGGCAGCACCAGCCTGCGGATGGAGGCCTTGGTCTTGGGCACGCTCAGCTGGAGCTGGCCTTTGACCGCATAGACCTGCTTTTCCACCGTCAGCGTCCCGGCGTCGAAGTCCAGGTCGCCCCACTGGAGGGCCAGCAGCTCCCCGCGGCGCAGCCCGGTACACAGATCCAGCAGGAACAACTCGAAGCAGCCCTCCGCCTGAGCCTGGAGGAGAAACCGTTGGAGCTCCTCCCGACCCAGCACCTGCATCTCCCGCCCCCGCTTGGGCGGCAGCTTACAGCCGGCGGACGGGTTGCTCCGGATCATGCCCTCCTGCACCGCTTTCTCCAGCGCCGCACGGCAGGTGATGTGACAGCCCCGCACCATGCTGTCGGACAGCCCCGGGCCGAACTGCTCCGCGCGGATGAGCCGCCCGCCCTTTTTCAGCCGGGTGTAGAACTGCTGGAGGTCCTTCTGGCTCAGTTGGTTCAGAGGGATTTTACCCAGCTCCGGGATGATGTGCCGGTAGATCCGCCCCTCGTAGCAGGCCTGGGTGGTGGGACGCAGCCCGGGCTTGACGTAGTTCTGATACCAGAAGTCCAGCCACTCTCCGAAGGGCATCTCCGGGTGCGTTTTCTCCCGTTTGGCACTCCCCAGAGTCTCGATGAGCTGTTTCAGCTTCTCCTGACATTCCCGCTTGGTTTTAGCCAGGACATTTTTCGTCTTGGGCAGGCCCTTCTCGTCGTAACCTACTACCGCCCGCCCCTCCCAGCGGCCATCCTTCCGCTGCCTCACGGTGCCGGTGCCGCTTTTTCGCCTGTTTGCCATGGTCTCAGCTCCTTCCCCAAGAGATTCTCCAGGAAGCCGCCCACGATACCGCTGGCGGCTCTCTGCATATCCGGCGTCACATGGGTGTAGGTGTCCAGGGTGAAGCTGGCGTTAGTGTGCCCCAGGATCCCGGACAGCGTCTTGGCGTCCACCCCGCTGGTGAGAGCGTGGGTTGCGAAGGTGTGGCGCAGGTCGTGAAATCTGATCTGCGGCAGGCCGGCCTCCCGCAGAATGCGCTTCATCCAGTAGTAGGCGGCGCTGGGACGAACCGGCTTCTCCGGCGCCAGCGGCTCCGGGAAAATCCACTGACTGACGGCGTGTTTCTTCCGCTCCCTCAGCCGCGCCGCGGTGCTGGGCGGGAGGCGGATGGTGCGCCGGCCCCGGTCAGTCTTGGTCTCGCCGATCTCCAGCACCCCGGCTTTGGGTGTATTCACCGAGCGGACAATTTTCAGCGTTCCGGCGCGCTCATCGAAGTCCTGCCACATCAGTCCGCAGATCTCACCCCGCCGCAACCCGGTGGTCAGCTCCGTGTAGAAAAAGTCCCGCCAGACCTCGCTGCCGTCCACCGCCGTCAGGAAGGCCTGCGTCTGCTCCCTCGTCAGAATCTGCTTAGGGCTGTGGTCGGCCTTTGGCAGCGCGGCCCCGGCGGCGGGGTTGCGGGGGATGACGTGGGCGGTCTCCGCGTCCCGCAGGCAGCGGTGGAGCATGGCGTGGATGCGGCGCACCATGGTGTCGGACAGCTCGTGGCCGTACTCCGGGTGGTCGTGGACCCGCCCCTCCCGTTTCAGCTTGGTGTACAGCTTCTGAACGTCCTGGGCGGTGACGCGGGAGACCACCTTGTCCCCCAGGCAGGGCTTGATGTAGCAGCGGATGTACTGCTCGTAGCTGCGCAGGGTGTTGGGCCGCAGAGTGTCCGCGGCGTAGTCCTCCATCCAGCGGTCCAGCCACTGGCCCAGCGTCATGCGGCTGTCCTCGGTGAGCTCCACATCCTGATAGAGCTCCATATCCCGGTGGAGCTTGTCCAGCAGGTCTTTCTGCGTCCTGGCCAGCGCGTAGTGGAAGATGGGCCGGCCATTCTCCTTGTGGCCCACCACGATGCGGCCCTCCCACCGGCCATCGTCCCGCCTGCGCACCATGCCGTCGCCGGACGGTCTGCGCTTTGCCATCTGTTATTCACCTCCGGTTTGAATATCGCCGTCGTTGTCATCCATGCACTCCGCCATCAGGCGAATACCGAGGCGGAAGCCCAGGATGAAATTCTCGGTTGCTGTGATGCTGTTGATCTCCTGCTGGGAGCGGGTAAGCCTTACGAGGATGTGCCGGCTCTCCTCATCGAGGAGGGCCAGCAGCTGCTCCTCACACTTGGCGGTACGATCCACCGCACGTTTTAACTCCGAGCCATGTACCATTTGCTGTTCACAGGGTGTGATATTGCCGTAGTAGAGATCCTCCAGGATTTTTCTCATTTCCACGTACCTCCTTTGCAGCAACACACAATACCCCAACTCCGCGCCAATAGCTACCCCTCAGCCGAAACTTTTTTCAGAACTTTTTCCAGCGGACTTTTATCTTTGTATTGATGTGACAGAATTTAGCCTGCCCGCTTATGAGCTGTTGCCTGTATCAGCTCATATACCACCATTCTGGTATTCCACCGCCTTGTCCAGCGTGACACAGCCGTTGGTCTTCCTCACGTTCTGGACACACCGGCCCCGGAGCGCATGGAGCGTGTCCTCGCTGATCTCCATCCCCGCCGCCAGCACATTCATCACCATGTCCTGCTCCACCGCCAGCTTGAACAGCAGACGGCAGATGCGGTTCTCCGTGTCTTGCACAGTACCGCGAATAGCGGACAGGTACATAGGCGCTACGGCCGTGCAATCGCTGGCATTTAGATAGTCGCAGTAGAACCGCAGAGCCTTCTCCACAAACTCGTTTTGACTGCGGCAGTGTGCCAGCGGTATCGCCGCTTTGATCTTCCGGTCTGTGTCCGAATCAATTCTCATCTGAAATCTCACTTTTTCTTCTGCCATGATGGTATCCTCCAAAATCGTATTTTTCGGGGCTTTTGCCACCTGTAATGTCTTGATTTTTCTTGCGGCGCTAAGGCTTCACCGGTATCCCATGCCAAATTTGAAGCCATACCGGAAAAATTGATGCCATTGCGCACTTTGCACAGTTCTTTTCAAAATGTACCGAAAATGGTTTCAAACACCGGCGTTCCCCGTCTCCCGGCCCGCGTTGCGGGACGGTGTGGACCGGCGTGGCGGCGCAAGGCGCCACGCGTTTATCCTGCACTTTTTTCGACCCCTCGGTTCATCTGGCCGTTTGGTAAATCGCTGAAGCCATCCGCTTCGCACACCGGGCCGCACGGCCCCAACACGCTGCGTTCTGCCGCCGGAGGTGTGGTGGGCTGCCCTACGGCCAGAAGCGGCTCCTGCGCCTCGCACAGCCGCGACAGCTTGGCCTGTGCTTTCTGCCGGGCGGCGCCCTCTTCCAGCCGTCGGAGCTGCTGCTCGGTAAACTGATTGATGGACATCTGGATGGGCAGGATGTGATACCGCAGGCACCCGTTCCACTTTCGCCCGTCCTTGGTCATGATTGAGGTGCGCTCTGTGGCGATGAGACCACGCTCCTCCAGTTCGGCCACGTACTTCCGCACCGTGGTTACGCTTTTCCCGATAGCCTCCCCGATCATCCGGTAGCTGGCCAGGCACTCATACGTCTTCCGGTCCTCCCGGAAAAGCAGGTACCCGTAGATTGCGATGGAGGTAGAGGACAGACCCAGGGAGAAAATCTCATTGGGTAGAGGGAAGTAGTTTTTGATGGGATCACGCTTGGGCCAATGCTGTTTCCTCATTTGGCACCTCCGGACTGCTCCTCTGTCCACCGCATAAACTTTTCTTTTGGCACCACCATGCGGCTGCCGACGCGCAACACAGGGAAGCCTGGCTCATGCATCAGCTCGTAGGCGGTGGACGAGGAGACGCCCAGCACCTGTGCCACCAGGCTCGCGTTGAGGAATAGCGGCAGGTCATCGTAGCTCTTACAGTTTGACATTTTCATTACAGTACCTCCTGAAAATTTTTCTTGCGTTTCGGAGGCCACTCTGATAGACTGTTTTCAGATCAAGCTGTGTTTTCCGAAACGCGGCGGGCCGTTGAACTGTTGCAGCAGTTCAGCGGTCTTTTTACATTGACTGCTCTTTGATCTTGGTTGGCCATGCACCGTACCCGTTCCTGCCCTGTGGCCTTGTTTGACCCCCACGGCGTTTTCTTCGACCTTGGCGCGCTCAGCTGATTCCAGCGTCCTGGCGTCGCTTCCCCGGTGAGTATCGTCTCCGGTGATGGGTATTCAGTTTTCAAGGTTCTCCTGGGTGCTTTTAGATATTTCCCATTGACAAACTGTCTGTTCAATAATAGACTTATATCAAATAATAGTTGACAGCTTGTGCGGATATCGTAACACGCTAAGCTGTTCTTGTCAAGTCTATTTTAATATATTTTTATGATTGTCCGATTTTTTGGAGGAGACGAGTATGTGGTATGTCAAAATGTATTTCTCGGAAAAGAGGGAGTTCTTTCAGTGCGATGCCTCCGGTACACAGGGCGTTCCCTCCGTCTATCGTGAGCTTCCGTTTCTGGAGAGCCTGCTCTCTTTTCTGGAGATGGACTGCGAGGAACTGGCGCCCATGCTCCAGCGGATTACCGAAAACTGGAGCCGTCTGATTTCAGAGGATGACCGGCAGGCCAGGACGAACGCCATGGTAGAGCTGGGCCAACTCAAGCAGCGGCACATCTACCTGGAGCTTCTGTATATGCGCTGGTATGACCGCTTTTCCAGGATGGGAGCTTTCGGCGACCGGGGCAGTGAGGAGGACCGGCAGATGCTGGAGGAGCTGCGGCGTCTCCCGGAACAGCTCCCCCTGTACCAGAAACAGATTCAGCGGTTCTTCGAGTTGGTCCTGGATGTGGACAGCGCGGGGCGCGACCCTCAGCAGCAGGCGTCCCGAAACTATCTTTATGACGCACCGAAGAACCCGGAGCTGTTCATCTTTCATCCCATCCCCCTCGGCTTTGAGCCGGTGGAGCCGGGGCGGTGTTCGCCGGTCTTGTACTCCGGCACGATCAAGGACATGATCGACTACTCTCTCCGCAGCTGCGTGGAGCGGGGCATCACCGTGCGGCGCTGCAAGAACTGCGGGCGCTGGTTCCCTCAAACCGGGCGGGTCAGCGCGGAGTACTGCGAGCGCCCGGTAGCTCCGGGACAGCAGACCTGCCGGGAGATGGGAGCTTTCCAGCAGTGGACGAAGAAGCAGTCCGATGATCCGGTGTTCAAGGTCTACCGCAAGGAGTACAAGCGGCGCTTCGCCTGGATCAAAGCAGGGCGTATTTCCGACACCGATTTTTACGCCTGGAGTGAAAAGGCCAGGGAAGAAAAGAAGAAGTGCGACAGCGGCGCCCTCTCCCTGGAGGATTTCACGGCGTGGCTGAAGAACTCCTGAGATTACAGGACAGAAAATACGGGACCGGCCACATAGCCGATCCCGTATTCTTTGTCTATGGCGAGGCAGTTTCTTGCCCACTTTCTCTGCGTTATCACTGTCTTGGCGTGATTGTCTTTTCTTCCTGTCTGTGCTATCCTATCAAATATCACACCGTTCCCGTCACGGGAAGCAGGTATCGGAGGCACATATTATGACTCGAGACATTATGAAAGACGAGACCTTCCTCTCTCAAAAAGCAGAGCCCGCCACGCCTGACGATTTGTCCGTTGCCCAAGACTTGCTGGACACCCTGACCGCCCACAAGGATGGCTGCGTGGGCATGGCGGCCAATATGATCGGCGTCAACAAGCGGATCATCGTCTTTGACAACGAGGGCACATACATGGCCATGTTCAACCCAGAGATCGTGAAGAAGTCCGCCCCCTACCAGGCGGAGGAGGGCTGCCTTTCTCTGACCGGCACCCGGAAAGTGAAGCGCTGGCGGTCCATCAAGGTGCAGTATCAGAATGAAAAATTTCGGGTTCGCCTCAAGACCTTCACCGGCTGGACGGCCCAGATCATCCAGCACGAAATCGACCACTGTGAGGGGGTGCTGATCTGATATGGACTTCGACGCTTGCATCGCCCGCCTGACGGGAAAAGACGCCAAGGGCGCTTATGCTTTCACTCAGCAGATCGTAGAGGAGAGCCGGGTTTCTGATGCTTGGTATCCTGGGTTTGACCATTTTGCCGAACTCTTGCAGCATAAAAACTCCCTAGTCCGCAACCAGGCGATTGCCATTCTGGCCGCCAACGCCCGTTGGGACGAGGAGGGGAAATTCGACGCGCTGCTGGAGGAATTCCTATCCCATGTGACCGATGTGAAACCTATCACAGCCCGTCAGTGCGTGGCGGCGCTGCCGGAGGTGGCGGAAGCAAAGCCGGAGCTGATCCCCCGTATCCGAACGGCGCTGGAGCAAGCCGATTTGAGCGGGTACCCTGACAGTATGCAGCCTCTGATTTTGAAAGACATCGTGGAGGCTCTGCGGAAACTGGAGCCCACCACATGAGCGCTGAACTGGGCCTGACTATCCCACTCCAACGGCATTTGAAGATCAAGACACTCCTCTACGGCCAGGAGCCAGACCGCCGATTCTGCTGGGACCTCCATGTAATCTCCCTGCGGAGACGGCCCAGCCTGCTGGCGGTCCACTGTCACACCCGATACACTTTCGTGCTGTACGACCTCAGCCATCTGGAGTGGGTGCGCCTGCCGGAGGTATTTTCGGAGGGACTTCGCCGTAGCCTGTCTGATGCCGGGCTGCCGTCGGGAGCTACGGAGTTTTTGCTGAAAAAGGAAGCACCGCAGTTCACCAGAACCCATGGTCGCCGGGAAGTCGCCTTTTTGAACCGGGTCTGGGAGGACGTGATGGCCGCGGACTTGGCTTTGGACGAGAGCAGCCGAAGCCAGCCGTTGTTGGACCAGACCGTCAACGCCAAACCCAGCCGCTGCGCAGGGATGGACGGGCCGGAGACGGCAGCGGAGCGGCTGTGGGAGGCGGTCATGAAATCCTGAGAGGAGGTCCCGCTATGCGGATCATCATTTCTCCAGCCAAGAAGATGGTAGTGGACACAGACAGCTTCCCCGTAGACGGCCTGCCACACTTCCTGGAGCGGGCCGAACAGCTGAAAGAAGCCCTGCAAATCTTGTCCCCCAAGGAGCTGCAGGACCTCTGGAAGTGTAACGACGCCATTGCCAAGCTGAATGTGGAGCGGCTAGAGCACATGAACTTACGCCGCAATCTTACCCCGGCCATTCTCTCCTACGAGGGCATCCAGTACCGCTATATGGCCCCCGGTGTTATGGAAACAGTCCACTTGGACTATCTCCGGGAGCACCTGCGGATCCTCTCTGGGTTCTATGGTCTCCTGCGCCCGTTCGACGGCGTGACGCCCTATCGGCTGGAGATGCAGGCCCGTCTTGCGGTGGACGGCTGCCGGGACTTGTACCAGTTTTGGGATAACCGCCTGGCCTGGCAGCTGGCCTCCGAGACAGATTTTGTGTTGAACCTGGCCTCCAAGGAGTACAGCAAAGCGGTGGAGCCCCATCTGCCTGAGAACGTCCGCTTTGTCACCTGCACCTTCGGCGAATGGAAAAGCGGCAAGGTCATTGAGAAGGGCACCCAGTGCAAGATGGCCCGGGGCCAGATGGTGCGCTGGATGGCGGAGAACCGGATCGAACGGGTGGAGAAGCTACAGGAGTTTGATCAGTTGGGGTATCGATTCCAGGCGGACCTGTCTAAGGAGGACCATGTCGTATTTCTCAAGGAAGCGGCTGGAAGCTGTTGACAGGTATCGTTTGTCAATCCTCGCTCGACGAACAACAGAACATTTTGAACAGGTTATCCCGCAGAGCCAGATTTGGTCCCTGACGGTATTCTGTCTGTATTTTCCGTCCACATACCAAGCAAAACCCGACAGGAAAAAAGTCAAACTTGGCTTTAGATGAGAATTTCTACAGAATAAAGCAGATCCGTCGCCGATCCTCCTTGGTAATATTTCGTTCCGCCGACCAATCCGCAATATGTAGAAAATCAGGCCGAAATAGTACCGCTTTCAGCTTTTGCCCTGAAACTGTCAACGGGCCTTTTGGACAAGGTGTATCGTACCTCTCCGGTTACCAAGGATTCCAAGATTAAAGTTTCCAGGATTTTTCAGCACCATTTTCACTGCACATCCTTGTAATAATAAAGCTTGGAACTGATTATGTCCATGTACTAGTTCTCTCTGTCAGCCTGTGCCCTGGCATCCATCGATATCCAACAGGAAAGTGATAATCCGGGAACGAATACGGGTTCTTTTGGGAGCAAAGTGGTGGCCGGCGCTCTACCACCGATTACTTTCTTTCCCACATGTCCAAGGCCCTAAGTTTCCTGAAGCAGTTGCTTGCCAGCGCACCGCTAAATCTGCTCGCGATCTTTACTGACGATCTTTTGCTGAAACCAGCGCCGGTGTTGCCATACCCAGATAATCGTGTTGTCTATTCTGTCTGCCTGATGGCATCAGCCAAATCATGGAGTGTCTTTTCTGCTGTTGAAGGTCTTAATTCACACTCCCACACTACGATAACTCTCCATCCGAGTTTTTTGAGAGCATTGTTGTTTTTGACGTCACGTACAATATTTCCGCCGATTTTCTTTTTCCAGAACTCCGCATTATTTTGAGGCCACACAAAATACCTGCAATTTTCATGTCCGTGCCAAAAGCATCCATTCACAAAAACTACTGTTTTATATTTTGGCAGGACCACATCCGGTTTCCCGGGCAGGCGAGGATCGTTCTTCCTGTAACGAAATCCCTGGGCAAACAGATATTTGCGAACGAGTTCCTCTGGTTTGGTATTTTTCCCGCGGATGTGAGACATATTATAGCTTCGTGTTTCGGGTGAATGGACGTCTGCCATAAATAATCTCTTCTCCTCATTTATTCTTCGTAATAGTCTCGTAGTCTCTGGTGGCATATCTCAATAATTTCTGCTTTGGCCACCGCATCTGCCATACGCCATATCTCCGGGGAAACAGAAAGCATTTGAGCGCTTTTGTCATAGGAAAAATATCCGCTGCCGACGAGTGCCGCCACAGGATTGGCAATGAGATTCGATATAATTGCATTATCAGTTATATCGTCCCTGAGATAAATACACGGTTTTTTCTCGGCAGGCAGATTCTGTGCCTTTCTGGCCGAATAAAAACTACGGAAACAGGCAGCAGCTGTTTTCATTGAAATACTGCCGTCCTCATTTCCAGATTGAAATAATGCCAGGATCAAAACAGGTTTATAGGAATATATCATCTGCGTGGTTCTGCAATAATTGAGAAAGGCAGAGAGTTCTCTGCCGGAAGAATCTGCCGGAGAAGAACCTGTTGTCTGTCCGTTTTCGTTTTCCCCGCCCGATGCAAGAGCTGATCGGCCAATAGCAGCTGCAATACTCTCAATGCGATATATCGCAGAAAAATCGCCTTTAACATAGAATTCTTTTACTGCAGATTTCAATTTATCTTTTAACATATCGACCGAATCAGCATCAGTGATTTCCGGAGCCAGGTTGATATTGGCAGCATTCAAAATATAATCGTATGCCTCCCGGGACAAAGGACGGACGGAACTCTGCCAGGGTGGATTGATATTATTGCGAACAGATCTATAGCCAAGCTGCTCAATATATCCGCCATCCGGAAGATAGATTGGAATTTTTTCTTTGAAATGCAGACAATTTGTTAATTCGGCATAGTAATTTTCGCCATCTATGGTCCGGATTTTCCCAACGGTGCCGGTTCCAAAGTAGTATCGCTGGCTTTTATCGCATCGATTGCCTTGGTAATAGACAAAAATATCGCCTTCATGGAGCTGGTTTTTGTATCTTGCGGGGTAGTGATATGAAACAAAAAGCTCATCTGAGTATAAAGACTCACTATCAACTTTTTGTGACAGGATGACAAGCATTGCTTCACCTCATTTATTTAATATCCCTGCAAAAAAACCTATGGTTTTATCCTCGAGTGTACCAACCACCGTTCCGCGATCCAGCAATCTGTTACCGCATTCGCAACAGGTTTCCGGAAGCAAGGCACAATTATGGCATGCCGCAAGATTGCAGGATTCCGGCCCTTGCCCAAGCGACTGGATGCAGACCGGATCAGAAGAGCACCATGCGGCATTCCGGATCGCATCCCGGATTGTATCTTCGATATGCCCTTTCGTGCCCTGCCGGACCAGGCCGCCGAGCGACCCTTCAGAATCGCCGGATGCCGTATAGATCAGGACACCGTACATTCCATACTGATTACCAGTTCGTTCGCAGTAAATTCTTTCGCGTATGGAAGAGCTGCCATACCCGCATTCAAAACTGAGCTGATTGATCAGCAAGTGGGCAAATGTATGGATCAGCACAAATTCAGGCCGCAACTCACCAACAGAGTCCGCTCCAAAGCGGGACGCCTTGTAAGCATCCTGCAGGTTCCTCAGCCTTCCAAGGACTGCGGGATTTTGGGCCCATTCCGTCACAGCTTCTTTGTCGAATTCAAAGAAAATACCCTCACCCTGTACCTGAACTGCGGGGAGCCAGCTGTCGTCACCAAGACGAAGCATTTTTTTGCGTTCTGAGATCGGCATTTCTTTCGGTTCAATACGGGAAAAGCCAACAAGGGCACGGGTTTCCTGCAATTTATATACAAGAGAGATACTCTTGAAATATGTGCTCAGACACGAATCATAAAAGGTGATTGGATAGTTTTTCGAATGGAAGCGCTGCTTATCGCTGCCACTGCTTTTTGTGAGCACCTTATACTCGGCCAAACGATATTCGTCCTCGCTTATCTCTTCAGTGACATTGTTGATTCCTTCCAAACCCTTATCGCGCCGGATAAAGGCCTTGTAAAGTTCATCCGGATCAACGTGGCCCTGTTGTGCCAGCATATTGATAAAATCCCGGTTCCATTCCCCATCTACACGGGATGAGCTGAGCGTCTCGAAAAAGTTGTCCAAAATCGCAAGGATTTTCTTTGAAGTCAGCTCATCGTCAGTCGGAATATAAATGGAACTTCTGGTATCAGCAAACCACACATTGGTCGCACCACGAAGCACAACACAGACCTCGTCGTTTCCGCAACTGTTTTCAGCACCTCCCTCAATTCCAAGCCACGGCATGGCTCCACGGCATTTATAATTGATCCGCTTAAGGGCACCGGGTCTGGTTGCCCCCGAAAAGCTCTTTTTGGCACCACAGGAACACTCATAGAACACGCCACTCAGTGAAGCAGAGGCACCGCCAGTGCTTCTTCTGATTTTGCAGGTATCAGGATTGTATCGATGACTGGCGTCAGAATGCAGCCACTCAGCAACAGGAAAATCATCAATATGGCCATTCGGACAAATAACAATAAACCGCTCGGGGATCAGTTTCTTTTTGTGGCGGGAAACGGAGTTGCATTTTCGACCATTGGGCCACGGATAACAATCGCATTCAGGCTGTTGCTGATACAGCGTGGTTTTTTGCATTGTGCCGCAAAATGGGCAGTAGTGCCAGGTTGGAAAACGGACCGCCGGAATTCTCAAGAAGCAGTTCTTCGGGTCTGCATTGTTTTCTCTGAAATCGGGAGGCCAGCGAAGTTCCCGTACACCCAATCGACGCTGCAGACGCTCATCTTTGATAATGAATGGCGTAGCGTCATTGTAACGCCACATATCCAGACCTGCAATCATCAGCGATTCGTCATTCGGGAACGGAACGATCGCTCCAACACCCCAGGGGCTGATCAGGGCACTTCTTCGCACAGGTTTATTGGAATATGCCATCGTCGCCCTCCTTATTGTGTAACTGTATACCTGTTGGTCAGAACTTCCGCCTCACAGGAGGCATCCACACTTCGCATCGATGTTGGCGTTTCAAGGCCACGGTCCCCCCATGCCTCATTGGGATGGCTTCCAGCTGAGTACATAAGCGGCGTCGGATCAGCGTAAGACCAATCCGGATTTCTTCCAGCCTCCCACTTTCTGGGATTCCAGTCTTCCCAACACTGAATGATATACTCCATTTTTTCCAGGGTGGCATCCAGTTCTTCCGGATCAATATCCTCTACACGTCCCCCGATAATCCTGCGAACTCTCTCATAAAGCTTATCATCCGGAACATGGGGTGGATCTTCGTTAAATTCATCAGAACCTTCCAGGCGCATCATGCCAACTATAATCGCGTGCAGAGCCCGCTCCCGAACAGGTGCAGAGAAGGGCGTAACACTGGTGGGCTCGACATTACAGTACAACCTGGAATGATAGGATCTGAAGTGTTCATAGTGCGACTTGTCCCTGGGACGCCCCGGGCGATAGAGAACAAACACGATCCCGGGAGCGGCGCTGGCATCCCGGCCGACCCGGCTTGTTGCCTGGATATATTCCGAGGTCGTTTTGGGTTGCCCGGCGACAGTCATAAGGCCAAGTCTTGGCACATCCAAACCAACAGAGATCATATTAGTTGCGAGGCATATATCAATGGGGCGCTCTTTTACCCGGCCTTCAGCATCTTTTTCGCCGGGATAACGGATTCCGAGATTGGCAAGACTTTCCGTGACTTCACTGCCTGAAATCCGGCTGGTGAGTTCTTCATCCCGCCAGATATATCGTCTGCTCTCACGGTACTCCTCTTTTGATGGGTATCGCTTGTCATCAAAACGGCGTTTATACATAACATCCAGATACTGATCAATATCTGCCCGGATCCAGGTGGCAGCCTGTCCCAGTTCCCGGATGCTGTTATAATATCCCATGTTGGTCCAATAGGGGTCACGATCCCGTTCATCATCAACTTTCATTGCTTTCGCTCCGTACAGCAGCGCGGCAAACAGGCGAATGGCGGTTGTCGCTTCAGAGGAGGATCCTGTTGCCAGAATACCCACATACCGCCGCCCATTTTGTTCACGGGCTTCTGTTGCAAAGAAAGAATTGCCGGCATCCAGACCGGAAGGCGGAAATTGAAAAACATCATCCGTCCTGCAACCGTACAATGCATGACACTGCGCCTTGGCGCGGCTGATAGTGGCTGTCGATGCAATTATTTTGGGATGTATTTCACCGGACGGAGTTCTGGTGGTACAGAGTTCATGGATCAATGTCTCGTAGTGTCCCACCATGGATCCCAAGGGACCCGAAATCAAATGAAGCTCATCCTGAATAATCAGATCCGGCGATGAAACTTTTTTGCCATTATCATATCCGAACAAGCTCTGTGCCTGCGGCCGGAAGGGCAGCATGGCAAACTTATCCACAGTTCCCAAGAGCAGAGTGGGCGTTTCCTTATAGATGGTCTCGTCAACTACAAACAGCGGCAAATCCTCCTTTGAGAAGTCACAGCGGCTGTTACGGCACCGGAAACCAAATCCAAACGTCCGGTGAGGTCCGGGAATCTTCCGGTATCCCGGAATATCCCATTTGTTTCCGCTCTTGGCAACAGGTCCCATCTGTGCGCCGCACCAGGGGCACTTCAGTATGACGAATGGATTCCTTCCGCCTCCGTTATACAGCCTTTTATAATCCTTTATGGCCGCTTTGAGAGAGTTGGGGGTGGTAGATCCTCCTACCCACAAACCAATGGTAATTCTGTTTTTCCCAAACAGGTCTTCGTGTTCTTTGCGGATCAAATCACATGCGCAGATCATGGCAGATGCACGCTCGTACTGCTGCGCAGTCAAAAGGCGCAGTGTATAGCGCATAAGGATCGCCGTACCCTTATCTTCTTTGTTTAAGAGCCGCCGGATGAAAATAGTAAACGCGGACAGGCCCAAATACGCCTCTGTCTTACCACCACCGGTGGGAAACCAGATCAGATCCACAATACCACGTTCCTGACAATCACGGTCATACATGGAATGAAGATTCATCAATATGAACGCAAGTTGGAATGGACGCCATTTTCCATATCGGGTCACATCGCCATACCAAGTATCAGGATCCGTTGTCACAGGGAGATTGACCGGATTAACAAGGCAAATATCGTTGTTTCCATCATCCTCCCAACGTTGCAAAGGAAGATTATAGTGCAACTGCTGCATCAGCATAGCCAGATTCATATACTGAAATGCTGTCCGTACACTTTCATTCTGCTCCAACAGATCTATGCCCTTTTCCATGCGGGAGAGGCAAATCTCACAATTCCTGATATGGCGACCCGCTGTGGCGGTGTGTTGAGCAGCCAAATCTTTGCGGACAGTGCGCAGATCATCAATCCACAGACGATATTTGCTGCACATCAGCCGAAGTTCTTTGACAGTATCCTGAAAGCTTCCATAGGGGCTCATCTTAAACATTTCAAGGGAAACGCCCTCAATCCGACTTGGAACAATGGGTTTGATATCATACTTAGGGAAAATGGCCGTGGAGATCCAGCCGACTGTTTCCGCTTCCTCCCAATCAGCTGCGCAACCATGCCCTATCGCATAATTGTGGACATTGCGATACAAGAGAAGATTGGAACGGTAGTCCTCATCCTCGGTGATTCGTTGTCCTTCGGGAAGCGGAGAAAAACCTTTTTGGGAAAACAGCTTGAACCTGACTTGAAAGAAGCAGTCTTCGTCCCTGACAGAATCCCCCTTTTTGGGGTTCGTATTTTCCAAGGTAAATGTATAAATTGTGCTGTCCCCAACACGGTAGCGATATGTAATATCAAGCTGCAGGCCTGTATCCTGGACATGATTTTTTTGTACCGGTTTTACCGGCACAGGCAAAAGGAGGGGGGTTCCATCGTTTTCCCAGGAAAGTGCTGTCCGTGGATAGGAAGTGACCTTTTTTCCGGTCTTTGGGTCAGTGACTGTCAAATTGTCATATGTGCCAGCAGATACTTCAACACGGATCTCATCATTGTCTTTGATCGCAACCGTAATACTCATCGCTGATTGCCGATACGCATTGGAACGGTTGATCAATTCTTCTGCATTTTCCAGAAACTCTGTGGATTCTCCCGCGTTCTTTACGGGCGCAGTATCAGGATCTTCCTCTTCAGATTCTTCCAGAGGTATACTCTCTCCCTCACGGGTATCCGCATCTGTATCGGTGGTCTCTCTTGGATACAGAATGCCGGCAATATAGCGGGTACGGGGAGGGTCTGTTGTCAGGATCTCTTCGCCATTATTTTGCGTCATATCCGGCCAATCAATGGGATCCGGTCCGATAAACTCGTTTTCAATATATTCAATCAACTGATCCCGGCGATCATCCTTCATTGAGCACCCTCCTCATCAAAAGACTGTCATATTCGTTCTTGGCCGCAGTGGTTTCCAAAATGAATAAACCGGAACGAGCACGGCTTAGCCCCACATACATCAGCTTGTTCATGGAAAATCCCTCGATGTCTGTGAGAATGACCACCGTGTTTTCAAGGCCCTTATATGCTTGGATGGTAGAAAACGTCGTATACATACCAGAAGGTACTCTGAAGTCCTTCACCACGCAGCCCTCGAGCATGGAAACAACTGAGTCCTCTCTTCTCCTGGGCGACAAAATTGTGATTTCCTCCGGGTTGATATGTGCGTCTGCCAATCGCTCCAACAGCGCTTTCAGCTTTTTGCACTGCTCTTCCATTGTGGACCAGGTGATATACTGTACCGGAGGACCATCCACCTTTGTCCAAAGATCATCAGGCACCTTAAACCCTGTTACAGTTTCAATTTCCCTGCAAATTGGTTTCGTATTTCTGCAATTCATTGTAAGCTTAAAGCGAATGAAAGCAGTCCGCTGTTCCAGCTTTTCAATCATCTCTTTGCCGGATACTCCATCTGAATATATAGCCTGCATCGAAAAGTCGCCAAACATTGTCCAACGTCCTCTTGACAGTCCCTTCCCCAGGCAGTCACTCATAACATCCAAATATGCATCACATATCAGATCCTGCGCTTCATCCACAACAATTTTGTCATACTGCTCTTCGCCATCCGACAATACGCTTGCAGCTGCTCCGGGCAGATCATCCTGATAAAACTGCTGTATCTTATTCGGATCACGGGGGTATACCGGAAGAATACCGGCTTTCTTAGCGACCCGGGTCATATATTTATGGAATGTTCCGACATATCCGGGACGCAAAGCATCCGGCATATCAGCAAAATAATTGCTTAACCAATCTGCGAGATTGGCATTAAAGCAAAAAAGCGCAACCCTCTCGCCACGGGCAACTGACTTCTTGACTTCCTCGATGGCAAGAAGAGTCTTTCCTGTGCCCGCCGGACCATAAATCAGACATCTTGGATTGTCGTCCAGCTGATCAAGACAACGATACTGTTCTTTGGTCAACTCAATCAGTGCATTATCTGCATTTCGCAGCTGCACACTCAGTGAGACTGCGCAGTCAAAGTCACCGCGAAGAAGAGATGCCATATATGTAACATCAGCGGAATCCGGCAGTTTGGAGCTGCTGTCGAAGCCGTAAAGCGCCTCCCACTTTGTTCTGGCCCCAACGGAGAGCCGTCTGATAAACTGCTGTACATTTTTCCCATCGCGGGAATCAAATACCTGCCATTGTGCCTCCTCAATATCAGAGGCAGCAAATTCAATATCCGGGAACATAACTCCATATCCAAACAGTACATTCCCAACATGACAATGTTCAGAGCCTGTGCGTTTTTTTATTGCCTCGATAATGCTGAAAATACCGTCTTTCGCCTGCTCAAAAGGACTGCGGGACCTGCTGTTTGTCTCTCCGTATCTGTTGGTAAAATACCATACACCGTTTTCACGCCCGACACGGCCGCCCTTAACCTCAAGAGCAAAAACGCCAAGTCCGGGTGCCAGCACAAGGAAATCCGTTTCTCCATATATCACTTTTCTATGAGTTGTGATCCCGAGAGAGTGCAGGACGATCCATTTATCTGTTCCGGGTGCATTCCGAAACCACCCGAAGATTTTTCGCTCTGCGCTGGATTTTACTTCCGGGGAAATCACGGAAGGTATCATAAGCGCCATAGCAAACCTCCCTACTCTTCATCAATGAGGCGGTTGGTATCTGCGATATCCACTGTCACTGGTGTACCAATATCAATGATCTTCAGAATGCGTACAGTCCCAATCCCATCAATCTGCATTTCAACAGGTTCCCAGATATTGAAAGGATCAATATCTCCGTACTTTCTCAGTTCTTCAACAATCTGGCTTCTCAGCTGCGTTGACAGCACTCTGCCCGCCTGGATATGGGCACTTCTCACCGTCTGTGCTGCCTCATAGATCTGATCCAGCAATTCTTTCAGGACATCGCTCTCTGTTGCCGCAGCAATTTGCTCCAGATCCTGCTTGCTTTGCGGTGCAATAACATCGTCGTCGAATATCCATCCGCGGACAGCTTGGTACCCCTTGGTACAACCCGCTTCCTGAAGATGCCGATAAATCTCCTCGGGTGAATAAAACAGCGTCTCGATGCTCAGTACCTCTTTCCATTTATATGCCGTTTTCCGGAGTTCAGCTTTCCCTGAGCGTTCCAAAATAATATCTGCCATCTCCCGGATCAGATCGCGGCCAGTCTCACGGACGACAATGAAATCTCCCAACTTTAGTTGATCCGGCAAAACAGTGTCTATCCTGTCGGCGTCATTCATAATGATGTTTGTTGCAGAAATGACCTTGTGACCGGCACGATAAAATGCCAAGAAGCCGCCAATGTAGTTAACAGGGAGTGCCTCTGTTGTTTCATTTGCTGCTTTCTGCCCGCCGTTGGCAACGTACTGCCGGTACTTGTTTTCGCGGAGTGTCACCTCAATTTCAGTGAATTCGTCTGTCGCAGGAATTATCTCCCGAACGGGCTCTGGCGGGGTGAATCGGCTGACAGATATGCGGATATCATCAGTTGTAAATGCCTTTTCAACTGTTTTCCGGTTCTGCGAGTGATCCAGCGCCGTATTCCATCTGGCAGTATCGTAATTCTTCCAACGCTTTTCGTAATCATACAGGAGAACTGTATACGTTTGTGTGTTGAAGCTATAGAGAATTTTTCGCATGATAGCTCGCTTCAACCATCCGACGACAATGGTCGCTGAAAACTGATTTGGCTGTGCAGGATAGTACTCTGCCGGATACAATGCATACACTTGGGTCATAAGTCTTTCTCTGCGACACCACATCTGCCAGTATTTCTGCACATGCATTTTATCGGAACGTTCAGGAACAACAATGCAGATGGTTTTATATTTTTCCTTGCGAAGTCTGTCTGCCAGTGCATCATGCTTTGGGATGGAATATCCCTTCGTAAAGATCTTCTTCAGAGAATCGATAACCGTTGAATAGTCATCAAAAATCTTTTGGGAAAGATACGCCTTCTCAGCAATAAGAATTGCACCGCATTCATCCAGAGCAGATCTTGCCTGGCTCAGTTGGGTCTCTTCAAAGGGAACCGTCTCCCGAAGAGCAGAGAAAGTGAGGGAAAACAGCTTATCGAACAGTTTAAGCATTTGCGCAGACAGAGTCTGTGCCTCATTCCGGTGAGCGTATAGTTTCCGGATCACAACACTGATCTCTTTTCCATCTTCTGTAAGATATTCGACTTCCCGCTCAGCACAATGCCTGATTCTCCAGTCAGAACTCAGAGTGCTGACATTATAGAGCTGGTCGGTAATACTGGCTTCGTCCCACCGCCAAAGATTAAACTGTCTGTTGAGGAACGGCTGCAAGTCAAAAGAGTTAACCGTATCCGTCACGCAGGTGATGGGAACGCCCAAGCGCATTAAACTATCAAGCGCGTCCATTTGGTTAAGCAGCGCATTAGCATTTGAGCCATCTATAATTATGGATTGAATACGATGGTCTTGTTCTGCCATAGCCACAATCATATATAAATCCGACGCAAGGACTATAGCAGGAGTGCCATCAAGCTGCCCGGCGCCAATATTTTTGACAGCTCCTTCATAGTCAGCTTGCCCAACCAGAAGAAGTTCTTTTATATTACGCCCACATAGTTTGCAGGTGGTAAGTAATTTCCTGGCATTGACTACTGATGTCATATTCACGATGGAACTGTCCATGTGAGTTTTATAATTTGTAAGGATTTTCAGGAAATTTTCATCGCCTGTCAGGTAATGTACCTGATCTTCATATTTTTTCTTTTCAGCTGTATACTGTTTAATTGGACTTAAACGTCGCCGTGTATTGGTTGATTGAAACAAGGGGAATAACTCAAGTGGAGCAGTAATAGTCACATCAGATCCCTTGTCCGCAACCTTGATTTTCATCATGCGTTTGTTTTCGATTTCTTCGACACCAACAAATTCAACCACAGCATTTCCAAGTTTAAGCTTTTCTCCGGGCACAAAGGTCTCAGGATCATAGTCCCGCTTAATCTGGCCCTCAGCTATATTGTGGAGCAACTTAACAAGCGTAAATATAAAAATAGATTGGATGCGCTCAGGAAATACCAAAATATTGTATTTTCCCTGATTCTCAATCATTTTGTCAAGCATCAATACGCTGGCTTTGATTATCGGGGGAATACCCTCGGAATGGGCAATGCCTTCAAAAGACAGACTGATCCCATCAAAGCTGCTTTTCTGAGACAGCAATTGCGCTATATAATCACGCCATTCCAAAACAGGTATCCCCCCTTACCATTAACCAGTAAATCCCTTTTCAATGGCTTCCCTATAAGCCTTTACAGCATGTGTAGCCTGCTTGATACTGGGCTTTTGACCCCGGCCAATCACAGTGCCAACAGAAAACAGCAGGCTGCGCTGCCAAGGCTGGAAATTCTTTGTTTCTTTAGCCCAACGTGACAACGCAAACCAAGTTTCTGCCGGAATGGCGGCAGCCTTATCGATCAGCGCCAATTCATCTTTTGTGAGAGAGCCAATGCTGCTGGATGCGGGTTGATTTTTGACCACAGGCCGGGTTACGGATAACAATTCTGATTGCAGCTCGCTACTGAGTACAAAGTCATACTCGCGGATTACCTGCCAACATTTTTCTTTTTTACACCATTCACCTATATTCGCTCCCCCCGGAGGATTCGCAATCAACTTTTGTACAAACCGGGAGACCTCAACGATTTCAGATTCCAGTGCAGAAGTGATCGACTGTTCTTTCCAAATCCGCCCCAAATCAATACGCTGCGCAGTTTTGAAAGAGAGAAACGCAAGAGTATAAGTAACAATGTTGGCTCTGTATCCGCCATATTGCTGCTTCTGGACGAGCTTTTCTGTTTGCCGGAATAGAATTGCTTTGGCAATCAGATCCTGATAATATGCCTCGTCAGGAACAAATCCTTTTCGGTCACTCAACCGAAGCATGAATTTGCGGAAATTCTTTTGTGCCCCTTCACTGACCTGCCAGGGAAACTGGTCCCAGGTGTTTTCAAATTTGGCAAGATCTGTTTTTGTGAAAAGCGGATGCGTTTCTTTGTATTCTTTCTTGCGCTTGCTGGTGGATTCCCGGGTGAGCATATCTGCGTATTGACCGCGTGCCCGTTCATAAAACCAATTCCGGGGTTTCATGCCACCCTGAGCAGGAGCCCATATGGTGCGTGAAAGTTCCTCAATCCTTCTGTGGAAAGGATCATTGGCCGAAAAGTCCGCAATCTGAATTTTATTTTGCGTGTTCGCAAAAGTTGAGATCCTGGGGACGATCTCGTCCATGTCCTCTGCGGAATGAATTACGGAAATCTTCATCTGGACGTAAACCTGCGACAAATCGGCAGCAATCTTCCGGTCATTCTTTGCATTAAAAATGGATGCGGTAGTCTGTCCTCCATTGACAATTTGCATATCACGAATGCGCTTAATAGACGGCTTGCCATTTTCATCGCGAACAATTTCCACACTTTCAGCAGTAACTGATATGCCATTGTTATAAGCGAGAAACATATCCGGTTCATCTTTCAGTGTATCCCGGATACCCTTATTGACATTGCCCTTTACCTGCAGGAAAGAACGCACATTTTTTTCCAGCAAACGATCTCTGAACTCATCATAAAGAGTTGCCAACAAATCGCCGTTGATAATCGCCAGATAGACGCTGTATTTGCTGCTGGTGCTATTCTCGATACACGGGATCGTTGTTTGAAACTTCTCTTCAAAGTTGATCTCTATCGTTTCCCGCATTTTGCCGGAAGTAACGCATCGATACAGGCGATCGATATCCCACAGCGAAAAAGAGACTTCCGCATTTTCAATAGAAATATTCTTTAGTGTAATGGGTTTTACGAGGCCATTTGTCAGTGCACAAATCCGGACGTGCTTTATATTCTCTCTGTTTCTATAAAGCGTTATAGCAAACTCATAGGTATCGTTGTCTTTTTGGAACGATGTATACAGGTCATTGATGGCCTTATGATATAGTTGAATCGCGCGTTTGATGGCTGCATCAACATCCGTTTGCGATACTGAGCGGGGCTTCTCTGCATCGGAATAGATGCTGACGAAAATATCAACGGATTCGCAGCCTTCGGAGATTGCATATGCGTTCATCTGGATACCGTATCCACGGAAAGGGCAGATAATAGGATCTGCTACTTCTCCCGCATCCTCCAGATATTCCAACATTACATTTGTGAGAAAATCTTCGGTTGTCCAGCCACTGGTCTCAGAATCGCTGGCACACAGGACCTCTTCTCTGAACGCATCATAGAATTCATCAAGTGTTTGGTTTTTTGCCATTTTCGTCACCCTCTGCAAATTGATCCATCAACGCCGCAGCTATGCTATATGACAGACAAACCGGGACCGCATTCCCTATCTGTTTATAGGCAAGTGTCCGTGATGGCCGCCCTGTTACGGATTCAAAATAGTAATTATCCGGAAATGTCTGAATTCTGGCAGCTTCTCTTGGTGTCAAAGAGCGATTCTGTTTGATATCCGGATGGATAAAGTAATGGCCGTCTCTGGAGATATGTGCCACAACAGTCTGTGCATATGTCAGATTTCCGGCAACGACTTTAAAGCGGTCTAAGAAGCTTTCCACATTTTTATGAGAGCGTAAACGTTTGGGTAAATCCGTATATGTCACACGCGTTTTGCTCCTGTTCCATTTCCTGACCACTTTGCGATATATCTCTAAATCCTGCTCAGTATTAGGTCTTGCCTGATGGAACGTGACGGGTTCCTTGTTGAATTCCTTAATTTTAGAGGAATATAGATATTTCCCTTTATAGGAGGCTGTTTCTACCGGGGTAATGACGCCTTCCCCGGCTTTGATTGCCGGGAGATCACGAAAGAGTTCGCGGACTTTATATTTCTCTTTAATCACAGGAATCTCCGGATAAAAATTCTCCTTGTCTCCATGGTACCCGATTAGAATAATTCTCTTTCTGTTTTGAAGAACACCGTAGTCCGATGCATTCAGTATACGAAAATCTGTAGTGTAGCCATACTTTTTGAAAAGGGCTTGCATATTTTCGAAATGCAGCGTTCCATCCTCATCTCTTGCAGACAATAACCCCAATACATTTTCAAACACAAAATATTGTGGCTGATACTTCTTCAGAAACTCAGCGTAAAGTTTATACAAATAGTTCCGCTTGTCTCCAACCATCCGGTTTTCAGATCTGGCACGGCCTACAATTGAGTAGGCCTGGCAGGGCGGCCCCCCTACAATCAAATCGAGTTTTTGATTGCCAAGGAACATATCAATATCTTTAAAAATAGCAAGCAAAGTTTCTTCCGATATCTCATAGTTGAGAACGGAATTCAGTATTTTCTCAGGGATCTGTTTATAGAATTCCTCCCGAGAGATTTCTCCATTGAGATAACGGGTATATAGTTGAACGTCTCCCTGCTTCTTAAGCCAATGATACGCCGAGCGTGTTTTCAGTGTATAGCACGCCGCAACATCCATCTCCACATGGGCAACAGGCTCATAGCCAGCTCTGACAAATCCCTCTGACAAGCCTCCCGCGCCCGCAAACAGATCAAGATATTTTGGCATAGTGATTCACCTCGTTTTTAGATGCGTCAGGAGTTAATTGCCATCAGATACAAATTCCAGGATGTCGCTAATCCGAGAGTCTGAAGCAGCACAAATCCTCCGGCTGGATCTGTTGTCATATGACCGTTCCTGCCTGCCTTCGTTACAGGAGCAGCGCGTATTCCCATCTTTACTCACAGATTGCCCTTAACCGAATCTTTATCCTTCATCAATTTTCAAAGTCTTCAGCAGCTGAAAACCATAGAATTTGCTCTTTGCAAAACAGAATAAAAAGCAAAAAGTGCCCTGCCATATGGCAGAACACCCCATACATCTATCTGCCGTAGCATATAGCGCAACACTGGACGGCGTTATATATTTTATTATCATATCAGACTCGAAGCCGAAACTCAAGGAAAAATGACGAATTAAGGAACCACTAATTTAACCCCCCGGTGCAAAAGCCATCAGAGCAAAAGCGAAAAACGGTAAGATTGTGCAAAATCGCAGAGAATATACGCCGTTTCTACGTCCTGTTTTCGCCTGGGGGATGCAAAATGCAAGCAGGCGGAACACTCCACTTGATGCAAGAAATTCGCCACTGTTCTACGCCTCCGTCTCATAGGGCCAGGTCTTGATGCCGCCGAATTCGTAGATGTTGGTATACCCCAGCGCTGCCAGAGCGGAGGATGCCGTCTTGCTGCGGTTACCGCTGCGGCAATACACCAGGACTGTCGAATCCTTCTCCGGGATCACCGCGGCTGCGGTGTCCTCGTCGATAGTCCCCACCGGAAGCAGAACAGCGTCTGGAATGTGACCGCTGTCGTACTCGTCCTGCTCCCGCACATCCAGGATGATGACCTCCTGGGTGTCCATCATCTCCTTGGCCTCCTCCTGGCTGATCTGCTGGTAGGAGGCCTCTTCTTCACCTCCGCCGCATCCGGCCAGCAGCAGGAGGGCGAGCAGGACAGGGATCATTCGTTTCATTTGAGAACCTCCAAAAGTCCGGCGGCAAAGGCCCGGTGGCCTTGCTCCGTGAAGTGTACGCCGTCGTATGCCATTGGGATGTCCCAGTCCCCGGCGTCGGCAAAGCGGACGCCCAGCTGTTCGGCCAGACTCCGACAGCATTGGGCAAACGTGTGGGAGTCATCAATGAGCTGCTGGTTCGGCACCCACTCCCCGGGTTGCATCGGCGGCGGGGCAATCAACAGAATCTGATCCCGCGGCAGGGACAGGCCGGAGAGAAAGCGCTCCAGTTTCCCGGCGGCCTCCTCCGGGCTATGACCTTGAAGCAGATCATTGCTGCCCAGCATGACAATCAGCAGATCTGTGTCAGGTGGAAAGCCGGGGGCTGTTCGGGGAATCTCCCGGCCATTGAGGCCCATGTTGCGGACCGTCCAGCCGGTTTCCGCAGCTAAAATGTCCACCCAGCGGCTGTCCGCGTCATAGCGCCCGCCCAGCCAGGAGCGGGGATCGTAGCCGTAGGTGTTGGAGTCTCCAAAGCAGATGACGTTCATTCCATACCGCCTCCCATGTCCGCCTGATATGTCCCATCGATCAAGGTGTACTCAATGCCGTATTTCCGACACTGCTCCAACACCCCGGCATTGTCCCGGATCAGGCTCTCCAGGGTGCAGTCCTCATCGTCCATCCTTTGTTCTATGGCGCTGGCGTATGTCTTGATGTCGTGGTAATGCGTCCGGATGTACGCCTCGCTCATGACCAGGCAGCGGTATTGAATCTGGGTGCGGTACGCCTCTTCAAAATCTCTGGCCCAGTCGAAGGGAATATAGCAGCCTTCCACGATGAGATTCTGCCGGTTTTCAATGGCCGTCTTGATGATCTCCCGAACCACAGGCCACAGGTAGTCCGTCAGCTCTCGGTCGCGGCTCTCAGGGGTGAGGGAGGTATAGCCGCTCCGAATCAGCCCCATCTTCAGATGGTCAATGGAGAGATAGGGGTATCTGTATTTCTCCAGCAGCCTTTGGGCCAAAAGCGTTTTCCCGGTGTGAGACGCCCCCGCAATCAGAATAATCATATCGTTACACCACATTCTCCACGATGCGTTTGCCCAGCGATGCAACCCCCGCGGCAATCGCGTCCAGCTTTTTTGCAATATCGGTGAAATCACAATCCAGGTCCAGTGTCTTTACGCTGATCGTATTCCCGCTGATCTGATAGTCATTGTCCGGCTGGACCTCATCGTCCGTTCCGGCGTACAGCAGCATCCCCGCCACGCTCTCGTCAGGGGCGGTGGGCCAGTTCTTGACATAGGCGAAAATCTGATACAAGTTGTTGGAGTGGACCGTCCGGGTCATATAGGGCGCTTTCATCTGCATATTGTGGGAGTAATATTTTGCGTCGATAATCAGCGTTTTCCCGGTCTCTCTGCTGGATAATACGATATCCGTCTGCATGGCGGGAAGCTGCGCCTCATGGCCGTCGGTGACCGCCCACTTGATCTGCGGCGCGTACGCCTTGAGCGCCGGATGCTCCCTCTGATAGTAGCCGAGAATGAACTTCTCGTACAGCTTCGCCATGCTCCGGTCATCCAGATACTCCATCATCCTGAAGGCCCCGGCGGACTCCGTCTGGAGCATCCCCTTGAGGAGCATCTGACAGACGGCAAGAATCATGCGGTAGGTCTGGTTGTTCCGGTTATATGGGATATTCCAGTTGATGGTGTGAATATCCAGAGGGGTGACCCCGTCAAAAAAGGGCAGCAGGCTGCGCAGCTCCCTTTTCCTGGGCCTGGACAGGTTGGACCGGAGCAGCACAGACAGGGTGGTCTTGATGACCCGGTTTGGATAAGAGTCCACGGAAAACTCATCGCAGGCACAGACCAACTGCTTTTTCCGGATGGTCAGCGTCCGGATGGAAGCGTTGATTTCAATCTTTCCCCGCGGGGTGGACAGCGTCTCCTCCCGCGTAATGTACTGCCGGGTCAGCCCGCGCTTGATCTGGGTGGAGACGCCCCGGCAGAGGATGGCCGCCAGCAGCTCCAGCCCGTTTTCAAACTCCTCTGATGCCACATCCCGGTAACCCTTTTCGTGGAGCACTTGGAAGGCATAGGCCAGCATATAGTAAATGTTCTGAACCCTGCGGATCATTTGACGGCCTCCCGCAGGACATGGCTCCAGTCCTTGACCTTCGCCGGTTCATCAAACCAGTACTCCTTGAGCAGCGGGATCAGTTCAAACTCCACCACGGAGCGCAGCCACTCATCACTGATGTTGATATTCGTACAGAAATAGCTGTGGCCGATGCGGAAGCCCTCGCCCAGAGAATCGTCTTCGGTGATCTCTCTGTTCAAACGTTCCACGGTCTCCACAAGGCGGCTGAATTTGACGTTGTTGATCTTCGCCTTGTACGCCTGGAACCCGGCGGAGGAGAACGCCGGCGGCATCTCAAAGAAAGCGAAGCGGCGGCGCAGGGCATAGTCCAGCATGGCAAGGCTGCGGTCCGCTGTGTTCATCATGCCGATGATGTAGATGTTGCTGGGAATGGAGAACTGCTCGTCCGCATAGAGAAGCTGCAGCTCCACGCCCCGCTTGTCGCTCTCGATCAGCATAAACAGCTCTCCGAAGATCTTGCTCAGATTGCCCCGGTTGATCTCGTCGATGATAAAGAAATACGGCCGGTCATCCTCGGCGGCCTTCCGGCAGAACTCGTAAAACACACCTTTTTTCAAGGTGAATCCCGTCTCGGTGGGCCGGAACCCCATGATGAAGTCCTCGTAGCTGTAGCTCTGGTGGAACTGCACCATCTGTACGCGGGAGGTATCTTTTTCCCCCATGATGGAGTAGGCCAGCCGTTTGGCGGTGAAGGTCTTGCCCACGCCGGGAGCGCCCTGGAGGATCACGTTCTTCTTGGTCAGAAGAAGCGCTTTGAGGGTTTGATAACGTTCCTCGTCCATATAGACGTCCTGGAGGAAATCCTCGGCAGTGTAGGAATCATAAGCGGCTGCTTCTTCTCCGGCATCAAGGGAGTCCTCCGGTTTGCCTTCGTCGAACAAAGCCTGCATTTTCTTCAAAAAGTCCGTGTATGGGGTCATATCGGTGAGGGTTTTCATCACATATTGGTCCGGATGTTCCCACTCGCCCTTGTCCGTCCATCGAACCCTGCGGATATGGCAGAACTCTCCCCGCTGTTTGTCATAGATGTATTCGCCCTGGACGACGCCCCGACCCACGACCTTCTTCAGTCCTCTTTTCACAAAAACCACATCGCCCGGCTTAATCTCGTTGGCAAACTGCCAGGTTGCCAACACCTGGTTCTTGTAGGAGCCGGTACCGCCGTACAGCTCACGCATTTTGGCCCGCATTTCCTCTTTTGAGCTGTAGGCCGACAGGTCTCCCATCCCCGGCCATCCGATTGCCATGACGCCCTCGGCGTAGTCGCTCTCCCAGTTGGCGGAGCCGTCTCCCGCGGCGTAGAGCCAGTAACGGGTAGCGGCGGTGTCCGCGGCCAGCACGGTGTCGCTGGACTCCTTGGGGATGATCCCGTCAAAAATATCCTCCTCAAAGGAAATATCTATATGATTTTGCTCGGCGATCTTCCGGCAGCTCCGGCGGATACTTGTGGATTTATTGCCGGTTTGACCGTAGTAATACTTGATGTTCTCCAGTGTCGCCCGCAGTGCGTTGCCCAGCTTGTCCCGCCCATAGTCCTGACCGATGTGGGTGATGAAATAGGCGGTCAGCTCCGTGTTGGCCTTCCAGGTATAAACCTTTCCACTCATCATGGCGGAGAACAGGTTTCCAACCGTAAATTTGTGACTTCCCTCTCCGAAACAGGGAACCTCTTCCCCCAGGGCTTTCACCGCGTCTTTGATCCCCAGCTCCCCGTCATACACCCGTTTGGCGTATTGATAAATTGTAGCCTCGCAGTCGTACTCATAGCCGATGTACTGCCGTACCCCGCCCTTTGAGTCGAGAAACTCCTTGAGCATGGTCAGATCCCTGTCATATCCTTTGGCCCGTTCCTCGGCCCGATCCGACATGACCTCATTTTTCAAATAGTCCAGCAGATCCTGCCGTGCCGCCGCCATGGAGGCATCGTCCGCAAAGCATTTCCAAAAAGACAGAGCAATCGTATTCTGGTACAGATAGAACGCATCGGAAACATGGGTGCTGACCGTGCTGTCTGCCCAGTCGGGATGTGTCTGCCGCAGGTAGTCTTTATATTCGCCCTTGACTCTGGTAACGGTGCTTTGAATATCCATTGTGTTTTCACTCCTCACCCAGCAGTTTTACGCATCATTCCATCTATATGATAATACACGATCCGGCGTATCCTATCAACTTAATTCTACGGGATCAGCGGATGATCTTGCAGAAGTCTCGCTGTTTCGATAGGCGGTAGGATGGCCCGCCGCCGGTATTGCATGTCTCCCGAGCGGATAGCGCGCCCTTACCGGAAACTGTTCTTTGCCAATATCGGCAAAATATCTTCCGTCATATTAATAGTATTCTGTTGTATTTTTGCCGATAATGAGATATAATATAGCTACCATGATCCCTGGAGGCTATGCTATGGAATATCTCTCTGTTGCAAAAACAGCGGAAAAATGGAACATTTCACAGCGCAGTGTGCGTAACTACTGTGCCAAAGGTCGTGTACCAGGCGCGTTCCTCACCGGCAAGACCTGGAATATTCCCGCCGATGCGGAGAAACCTGGCCGCGCAAAGAGGAAGGACGCCGCTCCCGCGATGCTGCTGGATATTCTGAAGGAGGAACAGTCTGCAAAGCGGACGGGCGGAATCTACCACAAAATCCAGATTGACCTGACCTACAACTCCAATCACATGGAGGGCAGCCGCCTGACCCATGACCAGACCCGATATATTTTCGATACCAACACAATTGGCCTTATGGGTGAAAGCGTCAACGTGGATGACGTGATTGAAACCGCGAATCATTTCCGCTGTGTCGACCTGGTGATCGACGCGGCGAAAGCGCCCCTGACAGAAAAGTTCATCAAGGAACTGCATGCCACCCTAAAAGCCGGTACCACCGACAGCCGCCAGAGCTGGTTCGCCGTAGGTGATTACAAAAAAATGCCCAACGAAGTGGGCGGTATGGAAACCGCACTGCCGGAGGAGACAGCAGACAGGATGCGGGATTTGCTGGCGGAGTACAACAGCGGTCACGCAAAAACGCTGCGTGACTTGATTGATTTCCATGTCCGTTTTGAGCGGATTCACCCGTTCCAGGACGGCAACGGTCGAGTCGGGCGTTTAATCCTTTTCAAGGAATGCCTGAAGTGTGGAATCGTCCCATTTATCATCGAAGACGATTTGAAGTTGTTTTATTATCGCGGCCTGAAGGAATGGGAACATGAAAATGGCTATCTCACGGATACAATCCTGACTGCTCAGGATCGTTTCAAAAAATATTTGGATTATTTCCGCATTCGGTACTGACCTATTCTTTGGATATAGCATGTTAAAATCTGATATATCCGCATCACGAAGAAGCCGTCCAGATGCACCACAGTAGCGTGGGGCAATTTCTCAAAGAGACAACAAACCCTTCGGCTGTGCCGAGGGGTTTGTTGTCTCTGAGGCCGAAATCAATTCGCCTCGGCCGCTTCCTTTTTTGCCCGAACTAGCAACATCATAGGCCGCCGCATTTCATCTTTCATACCTGGCATTTCCAGCATTTCCTCTGATGGTTGAACCTCTTCCACCACCTCCAAGGTAAATCCGCAGTTGAGGAGCCCCATGAGGATCTGCGTCAGGGTATGGTGCTGCTTGATTACTTCACAACCCAAAAACCGGGTTACCCGTTGTCCGGGGCAGTAATAATCATCCACAGGCCAATACTTGGGGGTCCCATCTTCCCCATAGATCCAGTCCTGGTGGACACCGGACGTAAAGACAGGATGCTCGATATTAAATAGAAATGTGCCGCCGGGCCGCAGCGTCCGCCAGACATTCCGGAATACCTGCTCCATATCCTCAATGTAATGCAGTGCCAGATTGGACACCACCACATCCCAGGCGCTTTCTGGATACTCATACGCCTCAATTCCGCAGTGCCGGTACTGAATCTTCTCATCACAGTTTCTCCGCGCTGCCTCTGCCAGCATCTTCTCACTCAGGTCAATACCGAGCACTTTGGCCGCGCCATGATCCGCGGCGTATTTGCAGTGCCAGCCGTAGCCGCATCCCAGATCCAGCACGGCCATACCATCCAGAGGCGGAAACAGCGGCTTCAGCTGATGCCACTCTCCGGCGGCTCCCAGTCCGCCCTTGCTTCGATCCATCTGGGCGTATTGGGCAAAGAACACCTCGTTATCATACTCGTTGGGCATAGCATCTCCGGCCTTTCCGTGAAAAGTAAAATTGTCAGTCAGTGCGAAATGATTGTGGAGTTCATTGTACCATTTCCAATCACAAGGCACAACTGCGATTCTGGCAACGGCGAAAAAATGACTTGCATCTCCGCCCCAACAGAGCTACAATACCGCAAACTGAAAACCCCAAAAGAGCCCTTCCCTCCAGGCGCGGCACTCCTGCTGCACCTGGTCGAGAAGGGCTCTTTGACCACATATTTGACCACACCCAGCGCCGGAGCACCTGGAAACAGTGGATTTAAGGCCGTCAAAGAGTACCGGGAATCGAACAGAAAACAAGGGAAACCACCACAAACAACCACAAAAAATTTGGTTCAACCGTTTGGGACCAAGGTCAGGCTGGTTCGACTCCAGTCACTCGGACCAAAGGCCCTCTGAAACCAACGATTTCAGAGGGCCTTGATGATTCATTACAGCAAAAGCCAAGGCATTCTGCCGTGTTTTATACTAATTTCAAATAAAACTATTTCGTTTTATTTGAAATGGAAACGCATGTTGCGTTTCCGTTTTGCGCCATCCTGGCGCAAAACACGTCGCATAAGAATCCAACGCGCTTTCGGCGCTATAAAAAGCTTTTTAAAGCTTTTTAATGGATTCTAGTATTAGATACTGTTTGTCTTACTGATATGCCTTTCCTGCTTTCTCAAAAAAGAGCTTTTCAAAAATCCTAAATGAATTCGCAAATATCATCAGGATTGTTTTTGTAGTATTCATTTCGATACTGCCCCAATCCATCTAGGCCTTATTTGAAAATTGGCGGAATGCTGGATTGCGGCAGATTTTTTTGCCGGGCAAGGCGATTTCCCGCAGGAATCCTGACGGATTTTAAGGGAAATCAACGCAGCCCTGGCGAAAAGAGATGCCGTAAGACGGCGTTTCGACATTTTTCAAACAGGGCCTAATACCGGAGAAATGCTCTTTTCATTGATATATTGATATTAAGAAAATCCATCTCTCTCGCAATATCGTATTTCGATTGGACAGCTGCTTGTTGTGTTCTCAGGAAATATCCGGTATAATCAGCTTATGAGAGAGAAGCTGCTGCAATTCAAGAACTTTCACTGGCGGTTGTGGATCGCCTTGTGTTCCCTTGCGCTCATTCCTGCCGTCTATCAAACCATCCGGACCTTCCTGATCTCCGCCGGCAGTCAAAGCGAGGC
>ERZ808035.509-NODE-509-length-33363-cov-5.445352_pt1 | contig 33363 bp, 23 predicted proteins | sample MGYA00380189_ERZ808035 | MGnify/ENA primary metagenome ERZ808035 (study PRJEB31490, sample SAMN06133407) | mouse gut metagenome | isolation source: M5_1 | host: mice | place: China: Chengdu | collected 2015-05 ...
TGGAAGCAATGGGGCTCGAACCCATGACCTCTCGCGTGTGAGGCGAACGCTCATCCCGGCTGAGCTATGCTTCCGTGCTTTTTATTATAGCACTGTGAAAGAAAAAATCAATCATTTTTATACCGAAATGGCAACAAACAATTTGTGCAAAACGATTTGGTTGAAAATGATCCTATTATTTGAATATGCATCTTATCGTTCAGAGACCATCACATTTAGGGTGGTCTTTTTTTGTTGTGATTTATCTATTATAAGGACTAAAAATGAGGTATAGAAATGTAAATACGAGTATACCGGTTCGGATCTGCTTTATACAGTTTTAGTCTGTATTGATTAGTAATTATATAGAAAACTAAAATATTTTAAGTTTATATGATATATTTTTGCATCTGATATATCGCACAATTAATTATACAGTTATTTAAAATATTATAGACAAATATAAAAAATAAGAATTGACAGAAAATCTGAATTGCTGTACATTATACATTATAAGGTACTGGTTTTGGAGTGTAAAAGTATAAGGTTTGCACAAATGCAAATTTTTTAGTTGAATTATTTCAATAAAATTTATACATTATTCCATTCCTAAACTAATTTACAATATAATAAAACAGGAGGTATAAATGAAGAAGAGAACTGGTAAAAAGATTTTGTGTGCTGTGCTTGCAGCGAGTATGATTCTTGGCAATGTCGGACTTCCTCAGGGAATGAAACAGGTTCATGCAGAAGAGACCGATATTGACAGTATCATAAACGGAAAGACACAGGTTACCGATACAGAAATCGAAAATCTGTATCGTAAGATGTCTTATACGCCTCAGTCTGTGCATGATCCGTCTGTGATCAAAGAAGGCAATAACTGGTATGTGTTTGGATCACACAGAGCCGTGGCAAAGACAAGTGACCTGCAGAATTGGGAATCTGTTGACATTAATGGACTTTTTGGGGATGGAAATGGTAATATCCTTACTCCGGACAAGGCTTTTGTCAACAGTTTATACAAAGGAACTATTCAGGTCGGTGAAAATGTTCAGATGGCTGCCAAGGCATCTGTAAAAGATTTAGAAAACGACATGTCAGAAGAGATTGATACAGACGAATCGGAAGACGAATCAGATAGTGAAAATGAATCGGATACCGAAAATGAATCTGACACTGAAAACGAATCGGATACCGAAAACGAATCGGATACCGAAAACGAATCGGATACCGAAAACGAATCTGACACTGAAAATGAATCAGATACCGGAAACGAATCTGACACTGAAAATGAATCAGATACCGGAAACGAATCAGATACTGAAAATGAATCTGATACCGGAAACGAATCAGACACCGAAAATAATTCAGAATCCGAGAACGAATCAGACTCTGGAAACGGAACGGGAACCGGAAATGAAACAGATGCTGAAAGCGAATCCGGGAACAACTCTGAATCCGGGAATGAATCGAGCGCCGAAAATGGAGCAGGCTCCGGAGAAGAATCAGAAACAAAACCTGAAAGTGATATGATACCGGAGACGGAACAGAATCAGAAGATGGTATCAAATGCAGGAGTGGGATATCGTTTGTACGTAGAAGTTACAACAGAAAACAATATTCCCGAAGAAACAACTGCCGGATCAGAAGATGCTTCGACGGACGATACAGACTCAGAACAGGAAACAACAGGGCCTGATACGGAGTCTTCAGGTACAACCGGGTCAGAAACAGAACCTTCGGATACAACAACCGAAGAGGAAACGAAACCGGATACAGATCCGTCAGATACAACGGAAACGGATACGGATCCGTCAGATACAACCGAACCTTCGGAAGATCTGACCGACACCGAAACAGATCCCGAAGAAACTACGGAGGAAGATGAAGATTTATTCGGAATCAAATTAAAACAGATCAAAAATGTGAAAACGGCTGCCGACAAAACGGAAGTAAAAGCAGCTGACGGCGAAGTTACCTTTGGCAGTTTTGATGCAAATGCATGGTGCACGGCATCGGACAACTGGAAAATCTTCGAAGGCAACGGCAGTAACATGTGGGCGCCGGATATCATTTACAATACTGCTATGCAGAAGTATTGTATGTATCTGAGCTTAAACGGAGAATATCAGAATTCTGTGGTTATTCTGCTGACCGCGGATCAGATCGATGGACCTTATGCCTATCAGGGACCGGTTGTGTATTCAGGATTCTCTGCACAGGAAAATGCACCGATCAACTATCAGGAAACAGACTTAAAGTATATCATCGGAGAAGGCGCTGAATTGCCGGCACGGTATCGGAAAGTTCCGAACGTAACTGTAGACGGAAACGGAAAAATCACCGACATAACAGCCAAGAATGAATGGGCAGATTACTGGCCTCATGCCATCGATCCTGCCGTATTTTATGATGACAACGGAAAACTCTGGATGATTTACGGTTCCTGGTCAGGCGGTATCTATGCACTGGAACTGGATGAAACGACTGGACTCAGGGATTATACCGTGTCCTATGCCAGTGATTTTGATGAGAAACAGCAGAGCGTGACAAGTGATCCCTATTTCGGTAAGAAGATCGCAGGCGGCTATTATGTTTCGGGTGAAGGCCCTTACATAGAGAAAATAGGCAATTATTATTATCTGTTTATGTCCTATGGATTCTACGCCCCCAACGGCGGTTATTCCATGAGAATATTCCGTTCTGAGCATCCGGATGGTCCGTATGTGGATACCACCGGAACCAGTGCGATTTTTGAAGAATTCAAGCCCAACTTTATAGCCGATTATGCACAGGAAGTTGATCTGATCGACACAAGAGGAATGCGTCTGATGACGTATTACCAATGGGATCATATGTCGAAAGGTGAAGTTGCACAGGGGCATAATTCCGCGATTGTGGACGGTGACAGAGCGTATGTGGTTTACCATACGAAATTCAATGATGATACAGCAATCCATGAACTCCGTGTACATGAATTATTCAAGAACAAAAACGGATGGATTCTCGCATCTCCGTTTGCCTTTGCAAATGATGATAAATTAGATTATAATGCAGAACCAACAGACGTTGCAGGAGAATATGAGATCATCGTAGGCGATTATTCCAGAGGCTATGATAAGAACAGCGGCGGCGGTAATCTGGCTGGAAATTACTCAGGTCCCCTTGCAGAAATTGTAACCTGTACGCTTACTTCAGAGGGTAAGATCACGAAGGATGGACAGGAAACCGGTACATGGACGGTAGAGAGCGGGCAGGCGTACGCAACGCTTACCATTGACGGACAGGCTTACTCCGGTGTTTTTGCGGAAGTGACAAAGGATTCCGCCGGAATCAAGACAATGTGCTTTACAGGTGTGGATGAACAGACGGGCGTTACCCTCTGGGGTGCAAAGAAACTGGGCGGCAAGGCGATCATTGCAGATAACGTGTCCAATCCTGCTTATGTAGTACCTGAAAAAGCATATGGCAGCTTTAAGCTTCCCTCCAAAGGCGGTGAGGGAGTTGACCTGTACTGGCAGTCTTCCAATGAAAGTCTGGTCGCAAATGACGGTACGATATCCGAACTGCCGGAGAACGATACAGACGTGACCTTTACCATGACAATGGTAAGCGGAGATTACTATTATCAAAAGGATTATACTATTACAATTGTGAAAAAAGACAGTCTGACGGATGGCAGATATCTGGTAGGAGAGGCATATACGAACAGCCCTCTGACACTTCCGGATTCATCAAGACCGTCGATGCCCAATCCGTATTATATAGCGAATACGGCAGGCATAGAGTTTTCCGGCGGCGTCAGCATGGAATTTGATGTGAAACATACCGGTGATGTGCAGGCGCTTGGAGTCCTGTTTGCTTTTAACGGGCAGTCCGGCAAGCTGCATTTTACACAAGGCTCCTATCTGGGCTATAATGCAACGGGCGGCTGGTATGATGCAAACCTGAATAATTATAATCTTGTAAAAGATTATATCGGTGACGCAATTGCAGAAAGCGGCAAAGAGACGGCGCATGTTACCATAAACTTAAGCGGTACGGGATTTGAGGTTCTGGTAGATGACAAACTTGCATATGACCAGACAATCCGGGAAACGGATAACGGCGACGGAACTTTAACAGACTATTCCAATGTTCTGGAATGGCTGCAGGAACAGGCATCAACCCTGTGCATGGGATTTGGTTCATTCTGGGATGATGTAAAGGCAAATGCTGCCATCTCGAACATGAAGTTTTATGTGAATCAGGCTGATGACGCGAGTGTTGTAGACAGCGTGATTGCGGCGCTGGGTAATCAGATTCCAAAATCTACGACAAAAGATATCACACTGCCGGTGGAAGGCGGATTTGGCGCAACCATTCAGTGGACAACCTCTCATCCGGACATCATTGCGAAAGACGGTAAAGTTACCATACCGGAAGAAGAGACAGAAGTAACATTGACGGCCGAGGTAACAAAAGGAACAGTCACAAAGACAGCAACGTTCAAAGTGCTTGTAAAGATTCCGACAGCACCGTCAACATCAAAAAATGTAGTGCTGAAAAAAGATCTTCTGGAGTTGACCAGCGCGGCACAGATTGAATTGATTGAAAATCCGTTCTATGGAAAAGATCTGGATTCTCTGATCGTAGACTATGATATTACGTTTACGGAGGGTGGATATAAGACCGGATTTGACGGAATTTTTGCTTTCTTCAATTCGGCGACAACGGGAAGGGTTTCTTTCCAGACCAATCCCTATATCTGTCTGAATGAAATGCTGCCGGCAGAGCAAGAGAATGTCTTCCTTGACATTAATCATCCTGAGAAAAATAATCTTGCAAAGGATATGAAGTTCGGGCAGGAATATAATGTCAAAATTGTAATTACCAAAACGGAATGCAGAATCTATCTGGATGGTAATCTTGTTGTAAATGCAGATGCAAATACGTTATCCGGTAATGGGGATTTTGCGGAACTGCTTGCTTACGTCGGGAAATGCGATCAATTTGCATGGGGTGTTGGAGACAAACATGCCTCTTTCTGGGGAAGCGAACTCTCCACGGTAAAGAATATCAGCATCAGCAGCAATGAATACAAAGCTGACAGTAAGGAAGAAGTTGTGCTGGCAGATGCACCGACTGTTATGGATAATCCTCTGTACGGGAAAAAGTTGGATGAAGCGGTACTTGATTTTAAAGTAAAATATGCAGAAAGTGCCTTTATGAACGGCTGGGACGGTCTGCTTGCGTTTTACCAGCCCGCAGAAGGAGCGGCAAACGGACGCGTCAGCATCCAGACGGCGCCATATATCTGCTATAATGAGATGGAAGCTGATGTGATCAACAAGTGGATGGATCTCAACAATCCTAATGAATTAAAGGCGGCGGGTATTGAAATACCTGTCACGAAACTGGACAGGGCGGAAACGCACCACTATTATATCCGTATTTCAGCGGATGAAGTTGTGATGGAAGTTGACGGGAATCCGGTAGAACAGGTCAAAAACGGATCTGCGTCAGTATCCTATCAGGATATTCTGGACTATATTTCCAAATGCCAGAAGTTCTCGTGGGGTGTTGTAGGAGCGAACTGTTTCTGGGGTATGGAGAAATGTACCTTAACAGACGCTTCGGTCAAGGGCTATTATACGAAAGAATATACAGATGTAGAGGAAGATAACAAGAAAGTCACAGTAACTTTACACTATCCGGATGAAACAACCGAAACAGTGATTCTGAGAAAGAACCACAAACTGAACAAGCCGGTATCAGAAGGTGAAGATGAAACCGGGAAATATACCATCGACTGGTATACGGATGAGGCGAAAACCGTACTGTACGATTTCGAAAAAGCTGTCTCGGAAGACCTGAACCTGTATGGAAGTAAAAAATATCAGCAGGATGGTGATGAAAACAAAGTAACAGTAACGCTGCACTATCCGGACGGAACAACCAAAACAGAGACGCTGGAAAAGAACAGCAAACTGGACAAGCCATTATCTGAAGGCGAAGATGAAACCGGAAAATATACCATTGACTGGTATACGGATGAGGCGAAAACCGTATTGTATGATTTCGAAACAGTTGTCTCAGAAAATCTGGATCTGTACGGAAGTAAAAATTATCAGCCGGGCGGCAGTGATAATAAGATAACTGTAATGTTCCACTATCCTGATGGAACAGTGGAAACCAAAACAGTGGAAAAAAATACCAGACTGGAACAGCCTGTATTTGAAGGAAGCGACACAAACGGAAAATACGGAATCATCTGGTACGCAGACGAGGCAAAAACGTTATTATATGATTTTGATACAGATGTCTCAGAAGATCTTTCCCTGTATGGAAGCTACTATTATTATTGTGAAGAACCCGGAGAAGGTGATGAAGGCAGTACCGGACCGGTTAAGACCGGTATCTGGGTAGAGCGGATCGAAGATCAGGCGTACACAGGTGCAGCGATGAAACCGGCGATCACGGTTTATGACGGTACGAAGAAACTGACAGAGAAGGTCGATTATAAAGTCAGCTATTCCGACAACAAAAAGGTAAGTACTCCGGAAAAACCGGCTAAAGTCACAATTACACCTTGCGGAAATTACGAAAAAGCAAGTAAGTTTTTCATTCATTTTAATATTGTACAGAGAAAGCTTACAAAGGATAATGTGACGATCAAGTATAAGCCGGAAATGAATGTACGGCGTAACAGCAAGGGAGATCCGTTGGAGCAGACCCAGAAGATTACTCTGAAATACGGAAAGTTGACTGTTCCTGCAAAAGATTATACGGTTACTTATAAGAAGGGCGAAGAGACCGTAGAGAAGCTGACGGAAGCAGGAGTGTATCAGTTAATCATTAAGACAAAGGAAACCAGCAGCTTCGACGGAGAATTAATTTATGATGTTGTTGTGACAGATAAGATTCTGACGAGTGCCCTTAAGTTCAAAGTGGCTGCACAGAATTACACCGGAAGTCCTCTGACACCGGATATTGCAGTGACATACAAGGGTAAGAGTGTTGTTCCTGCAGACAAGAAGCTGAGTGATATTTTTGATATTGAATACAGGGATAACACCAGTGCAGGCACGGCAACAGTGATCCTGACCGCGAAAGCAGACAGTGATTACTGCGGTAGTAAGACGCTGAATTTCAAGATCAACGGCACGGCAATTCAAAAAGCTGTTATGGAAGGATTCCAGTCATCAATCCCTTATACAGGAGAGGCTGTCACACAGAATATAAGCTTGAAACTGAATAAGGGAACAGCGGATGAGAGAATTCTTGAAGCGAAAGATTATGATATTGCTTATACAGCTAATATCAATGCCGGAAAGGTAACCATGACGATCACCGGTAAAGGTGAATTCAGCGGAACTGTGAAAAAGAATTTTACCATAAGCAAGATCAATCTGGCACAGCAGACAGGCGGAGACGTAACAATACAGTTTGCAGAGACAGATGCCCAGCTCAAGGCGGCACAGGATAAGAGTGGTGCAAAACCGGCAGTCAAAGTAACCTGGAAAGATAAAGTTCTTGAGCAGGATAAAGACTACACTGTAACCTACAGCGGCAATAAGGCGGTAGGCGTGAACGCAAAAGTAACTGTAAAGGGAATCGGAAACTATACCGGAGTACGAAAGAATGCTCTTACTTTTGAAATCACACCGAAAGAAATTTCAGATGCGTCCATTACAATTGCGGCCGAAGATCTGAAATATGCCGCAAACGGAAATTATAAAGCAAAGCTGAAAGTATATGATAACGGTGTGAAGTTATCTGCCGGTGAATATACTGTGGGTGCAGTCGAAAACATAACACTGGAAAAGGATGAAGCCGGAAACGATACCCAGTGCGGAACGGCAACTGTACAGTTAACCGGAAAGAAGAATTATACCGGAACAGCGGCTGTAACGATCCGGATTAAAAAGGTTCTGATTTCTTCGGCAAAAGTAACCGTGAACGGTACTTACTATTATGCAAACGGAAAACCTGTATGTCCGGCAAAAGATAAGCTGACAGTTACGATCGGAAGCGGAAAAAATAAAGTTACTTTAAGTCAGGATGAGTTTGTGATCGAAGGCTACAGCAACAATACCAAAAAAGGAAATGCAACACTGACCATCAGAGGTGAAGGAACTTATGGCGGAACCAAATCCGTAAAATTCAAGATCCTGCCTAAATGGATGAAGAGATCAAATTAATATTTCTATGAAAAAGGGCTGTGCACGATGTGCATGGCTCTTTTTACAATAAGCTGTCTCGCAGAGCGTGGCAGCGTTTGTTTCGGATAGCATATTCCGCCTGCGGGTTAAGGTAGCCAAATGCAGATTTCCGTGGTATACTATCGGGAAAAGGGTCTGTTGTGATCCTGTTTTAATAAGCGGAGAAAATTCAGATTCTGTGAAGGAGGATAATACAGATATGGGAATGACAATGACGCAGAAAATTCTGGCGGCCCATGCAGGACTTGATCACGTGGAGGCCGGTCAGTTGATCGAGGCAGACTTGGATCTGGTACTGGGCAACGACATTACGAGCCCGGTTGCCATCAAGGAGATGGAGAAAATGAACGTGGACGGTGTGTTCCATAAAGACAAAATCGCCCTTGTACCGGATCATTTTGTGCCGAACAAAGATATCAAATCGGCGGAGCACTGCAAATGTGTGCGTGAATTTGCACGCCGCAACGAGATTACCAATTATTTTGAAGTGGGTGAGATGGGAATCGAACATGCGCTGCTTCCGGAAAAAGGCCTTACAGTAGCCGGAGATGTGATCATCGGTGCAGATTCCCATACATGTACATACGGAGCGCTGGGCGCTTTCTCTACGGGTGTGGGCAGTACGGACATGGCGGCAGGCATGGCCACCGGCAAGGCGTGGTTTAAGGTTCCGTCCGCGATCAGGTTCAATCTGACCGGAAAGCCCTCTGAGTGGGTGAGCGGCAAGGATGTGATTTTACATATCATCGGTATGATCGGAGTGGACGGTGCCCTTTATAAGTCCATGGAATTTACAGGAGACGGCATAAAGAATCTGTCTATGGATGACAGATTTACCATTGCCAATATGGCGATCGAAGCAGGCGGAAAAAATGGAATCTTCCCGGTAGACGATCTGGCCCTTTCTTATATGAAAGAACACTCTGCGAAAGAGTATAAGATTTATGAGGCAGATGAGGATGCTGTCTATGATGAAGAGTACACCATCGATCTGAGCACTTTAAGACCTACGGTAGCATTTCCGCATCTGCCGGAAAATACGAAGACAATCGATGAGATCACAGAAGATATCAGAATCGATCAGGTAGTGATCGGATCCTGTACCAATGGCAGACTGGATGACCTGCGTGTCGCGGCCAGAGTTTTACAGGGCAGACATGTGGCCGGAGGGATGAGATGTATCGTGATTCCGGCAACTCAGGCAATTTATCTGCAGGCCATGGAAGAAGGGCTTCTCAAAACGTTTATTGAGGCGGGAGCTATCGTCAGCACGCCTACCTGCGGACCTTGTCTGGGCGGTTACATGGGTATTCTTGCAGAGGGAGAACGCTGTGTATCCACTACAAACCGTAACTTTGTAGGACGGATGGGACATGTGAATTCCGAGATTTATCTGGCAAGTCCTGCTGTGGCGGCGGCAAGCGCCGTAACAGGTAAGATTTCCTGTCCCTGTCAGCTTGCATAGTGTGTCCGGCCTGTTGCGAAATGATTCGGAACGGTGAGTGATATAAGCGTTGACAATCTGAATTGATACGGCATAAATGCCATACTAAATATTATATTGTGGAGCAGATGCTTCAGAACGGAGGAGTCATGCAATCAGCAAAAGGTACTGTTTTTAAATATGGAGACAATGTGGATACGGATGTGATCATTCCCGCGCGTTATTTAAATTCTTCCGATCCCGCGGAACTGGCAGCCCATTGTATGGAAGATATTGACAAGGATTTTGTAAGCAGGGTAAACAAAGGAGATATCATTGTTGCCACAAAGAATTTCGGCTGCGGTTCGTCCAGGGAACATGCGCCTATAGCCATCAAGGCGGCTGGCGTGAGTTGTGTGATCGCGGAAACCTTTGCCCGGATTTTTTATCGGAACGCTATCAATATCGGTCTTCCGATCATCGAATGCCCGGAGGCGGCAGGAGAGATTGAAGCCGGGGATGTGGTGGAAGTGAATTTTGACACCGGCATAATCACGGATGTGACGAAGAATACAACCTACAAAGGACAGGCATTTCCTGAATTCATGCAGAAAATCATTGCGGCGGAAGGCCTTGTGAATTATATCAATCAGAAATAAACAGCAGGCGGCGAAGCAGATTTCGCAATTCCACAAACAGGAATTTCCGGCGGACCGGATAGCTTTTCAGAAATAAATCTGCTATAATGGCGGTATGGTTAACAGAATAAACAACAACGATTATTATGATTATTCAAAATTGAAAATGCCCGACCCGTCGGATAAAGCGGATAACGGTGAGAAATTCAGTCTTAATTATCAGCGTGCCCAGGAAGAAAAGGAAGATAAGGACAAGAAAGATAAGACGGAAGAGACCGAAGAATCCGTCAAGATCAGTCCGCGCTCAGTGACGCAGGGGGGTGTACGGCTGGAATTATCCCGAAACGGCCAGACAGCCTCCAAAACGGAGCAGGCAGCAACAGGGCAGACATCTGCTTCCGGACAGGGACTGATGGATACGGTTCTTGCATGGGTGCGTGGCTTTGCACAGGCAGTTAAGGCTTTTCTATACAAGGTCTGGAATGATGAGGCGCAGCCGGACGTCATGCAAGATGATGCAAGCGCAGAGGATGCCGGTACGATGCCGGGGCCGGATGCCGGCAGTGATGAGAACACAGCGCAAATTGCAGCAGAACCGGAGCGGCTGACGGAAGAATATCTTGCGCAAAAGGAACTTGAGAGTCTGCAGAATCCGGAACTTGCGGCATTCAGGCAGATGCAGCGTGAAGCCGCAAAAAATAAAGAAATACAGAAGTATTTAAGAAGCGGTAATCTGGAACAGGTGCTCAGTATTGTAACGGATAACGGCCGAAAGACAATGGCCAGAAATTCCAGTCTTCTGACTTATTACGACCGGACGGGAAAGATCACATCACTGAGCGCTTCCGATCAGGAACGGATTCTGCACGGGGACAGAAATGTAAAGAAGCTGTGATATTATGTGACCACCATATTTTTTCCGTTTCTTTTGCCGCAGTAAAGATTGTAGTCGGCATTGGTGATGGTTTCTTCCACAGTGTCCCCTTCTTTATGAGTGGCGATCCCCAGCGTAAGTGTGCAGTGGATCCATTTATTATTCAGTTCAAAAACATGGTTGGCCACGTTACGGCGGATATTTTCCGCAATGCGTCCGGTTTTTTCTTTTACGGATCCATTGATCAGGATCAGGATCTCCTCACCGCCCCAGCGGCACACATATCCGGTGGTGCTTACCTGCTGCTGGGTGATCTGGGCTACTTCACGCAGGACAATATCACCGAAATCATGTCCGTAAGTGTCATTGACTTTTTTAAAATTATCTATGTCGCACATGATCAGTGAAAATCCGCCGCCGGATTCAATGGCCTGGTGAAGAAAGACATCCATGCTTCTGCGGTTATACAATCCGGTCAGAGGATCAATACTGGCAAGTTTGTCAAGAATGGCATTCTGATGTTTGAGTTGTGCACTGGACAGGCGCATTTCCGAGATAAAGATCAGGGAAAACGCGATAAGAAATATGAAGGTGCAGGCGGAATTATAAATGTACATCCGCAGTTCCAGATGCGCCGGGTGCAGTTCATATACAGGTGTCGTGTAGAAAGACAGTATTTTGCAGCTGATAAAAGATGCAGTAGCAAACAGGGCTGAGCCGGTGGCGATAACCATTTTGCGGCGCTGTGTGTTCATTGTATAACATATGTAAAAACCCACGGGAATTAATGCGATGATATACTGTGCAAAACCAGACTGCCAGCCGATACAGATTGCTGCCACGAAAGAATGCAGGATGATCTCAAAATATGTGATGCAGTATACTGTCCAGAAATATTCTCTGCGGACAAGCTGTGAGCAGGACAGATAAACGAGAACACTTATACTGTTAAAGGTCAAGAGGGGAATTATCTTGAAATAGCCGAAAATTGCGGCAAGAATAACATGAACCAGTGCCACGGAATAGATGATGACACTGAATTTCTGCTTGTCTGTAATCCGGGCTTTCCCGGTCAAAAATTTCTTTGTATATGAAATGTAATGATTCATCTTCTCATTCCTTCCACTGTACAAAAATAATTTTAAATATCAGCCTATTATATAATAATTTTTTGTTCATGTAAACATTTCCGAAACAAAACACTTGTTCGGTAAATGTTTTTCTGGTATACTGTAAAACAGATGCCAGAATGCAGTAACAAATGAATCACAGGCAAAACATTGACTATGCTGATAAGTTTAAGAGACAAGAGATTTGGAATTCTATGGACAGAGAAGCTTTTGAGCAGGCGAAATTAAAGGTACTTTTGAAACAGAATGATCCGCACGGGTTCGGAACCCTGAAAGAAAAGACGGTACATGCGGTGATGAAGCTGTATTATGAGCCGGATGAAGATTATCATGAAGTGCCTGTTGAAGGTTATATTGCGGATATTTATGATGGAAAGCGGATCGTAGAGATACAGAACGGGAATTTTAACCGCCTCAGGCCCAAACTGGCTGCATTCCTTCCACTATATCCGGTGATGGTGGTTATGCCTGTCCCGCATCGTAAATGGGTGATCTGGATGGACGAGGAGACGGGAGAGTTGTCTAAGAAGCACAAGTCTCCGGTCACGGGCAATGTATATCATGTTTTTCCTGAATTATACAAAATCAGGCAGTATTTGGGAGATCCCAATCTGTCCTTTGCCTTTCCTCTGATTGATATGGATGAGTACAGACTGCTCAACGGCTGGAGCAAGAACAGGAAAAGAGGATCCAGCCGTTATGACAGGATGCCGCTGGAACTGTTTGACGAAGTGGTGATCGAACGGATAGAGGACTTTATGCAGCTTGTACCTGCCAGTCTGGAGGAACCCTTTACGGTGAAGGATTTTGCGAAGACGGCGGGCATCCACAGAGATCTTTCCGGCAGTGTGCTGCCTCTTTTGACGCATATGCAGATTCTGGAACGGGCCGGGAAACGAGGAAGAGAGTATTTGTATGAGGTAAGGGAACAATGAACTTGTTTCCGCTCATGTTCTCCGCTATAATTAAGAAGATGTACGAAACCACGCCACAAGTGGGATACCGCAGGCTCTGAACATGAAATGCACAGGGCGCTTAGAGGATGATTATGAACGTAATGACAGGAATACACGGAGCAGGCATTATTATATGCTTTCTCATGGTTTTGCTGGTTTTTGTGGCAAAGCCTTCGGAACAACAGAAAATATTATTTGCGGGAACGCTGTTTACGCTTCTGGATGTGATGGGCTACTATTTTGAGCTTCGCAGCAAGAGCATAGAAGTGACGCGCCTTGCAGTCAAGATGGAGTATATCGGTGCTACCATGGGGCTTTTGTGCTTCCTTTATTTTGCCTGTCTGTACAGCAATCACCTGCATGATAAAAGCATCCGGATGATCAAAGGGCTGTACACTGCCATACATATCTTTATTCTGGTACTCATTTTTACCATAGACTACAATACGCTTTATTATGAAAAAATAGAATATACGGTGGAGAACGGGATTTACCTGTGGATTTACCATCCCGGAACTTTTTATTATGTATGGATCGTATCCTCTACAATATTGGGAATTTTAATTGCACTGATCATGATACAGTCTGTTTTGGAACACAAGGGGGAGAAGCGGCCCGAACTGCTGCTGATCTTCGGAGCATCGCTGATTCCTGTCGGATTGTGGGGCATGAAGGTGCTGGGGATGCTGGGCCATTATGATTCTTATCCGATCTCCATGTTGATTACGGAATCCTTTCTTGTGTTTGTCATGTACCGTTACCGTCTGTTTGATGCGGTGGAGAATGCCAAGGACAGGGTGCTGGATGAAATCAGGGAAGGTATTCTGGTGACGGATGACTCTGATCATATCATTTACTACAACCACGAGGCGGGCAGGATGTTCCCGGATGTAGACTGGAATGATAAGCAGACGGTGGCGGAACAGGTATTTCAGTTTATGGAAGCCCGTCCGGAAGGTTTTTTCCTTAAGAACAGTTTTTATAAGTGGCAGAGAAGTGAGATCTATGATGACAACAGCCGCAAGGCCGGTATTCTCTACCGTATAGCTGATTCTACAGATAATTATCTCTACACGAAACGGTTGATCGAACTGAAGGAAGAGGCGGAACGGGCAAATGAGGCAAAGAGCTCCTTTCTTGCGCGTATGTCCCATGAGATCAGAACCCCAATCAACGCGGTGCTGGGAATGAACGAGATGATCCTTCGGGAAACGGAGTCGGACAATATCAGGGAGTATGCCGTCAATATACATAGTGCGGGAAAGATGCTGCTTTCTATCATCAACGATATTCTGGATCTTTCCAAGATCGAATCCAGTAAAATGGAGATTACCGGAACAGATTACGATTTGGGCAGTCTTTTGACGGATATTGAAAATATGATATCCATGCGGGCGGAGGAGCAGAATCTGAATTTCAGGATCGAGGCAAAGGAAAGTCTTCCCCGTATCCTGCATGGAGACGAGAAGCGTATCAAACAATGTATTACCAATTTGTTGACTAACTCAGTCAAATACACAAAAGAAGGAACGGTCACATTACAGATTGATTTTTCCGTTTCGGAAACACCGGATGAAGAGGACAATACTATTCAGCTTCGTGTGACGGTATCAGATACAGGCATCGGGATCAGAGAAGAAGAGATCCATATGCTTTTTGACCCGTTTACAAGGCTGGATCAGATGAAGAACAGGAGCGTTGAAGGTACCGGGCTCGGACTCAGCATTACCAAGCGGCTGATCGGTATGATGGGTGGAGATCTGACGGTGGAAAGTACCTATGGCAAAGGAAGTACTTTTTCCTTTGTGCTTCCTCAGAAGATCGTGGACTGCGAACCGCTGGGAGATTTCCGGTCCGGGGCGGTTGATATGAGCGAACTGGAACGAAACAGCAGACGTACATTTACCGCGCCTCATGCAGCGGTGCTGGCGGTGGATGACAACAGAGTCAATATCACGGTAGTGAAAGGCTTGCTTAAGAGACTTAAAGTCCGGTTCGATTCTGCTCTGAGCGGACAGGAATGTCTGGATAAGGTCAGGCAGAAGCATTATGATATAATTCTGCTGGATCATATGATGCCGGAGATGGACGGCATTGAGACGCTGCGGCGTATGCGTCAGATGCAAGAGTACCGGATGAACCCGCCAGTGGTAATCGCGCTGACCGCAAATGCTATTGTGGGAGCGAAGGAAGAATATCTGAGGGAAGGTTTCCGGGATTATCTCTCGAAACCCATTGATTTTATGAAAATGGAAGAAATGATCTGCCTGTATCTGCCGGAGGAAATGATCGAATATACGGAGTCCTGACTGGCGTTTTAAGATCACTGTACTGCGTAAACAAGCTTTTCAATATACTAAATATATGTTAGAATATGATTCGGCGCAAAGCCGGTTAAATTAAGAGGGATGACCACATGGCAAAAACAAATTCTGCAAATAATTACGATGCTTCCAGCATTACTGTGCTGGAAGGGCTTGAGGCGGTCCGTGTCAGGCCGGGAATGTATATCGGAAGTGTTTCTACGAAGGGATTAAACCATCTGATCTACGAGATCATGGACAATGCGGTGGACGAGCATCTGGCGGGATTTTGTTCTACCATAAAGGTGACACTGGAGGCAGACGGCTCGGCTACGGTATCAGATAACGGGCGTGGTATTCCGGTGGGAATGCATGAGAAAGGCATCAGTGCGGAACGACTTGTTTTTACTACACTTCATGCCGGCGGTAAATTTGACAATGATGCCTACAAAACCAGCGGTGGTCTGCACGGCGTGGGTTCTTCCGTAGTAAATGCGCTTTCCGCCCATATGAGCGTGACAGTCAGGACAGGCGGGTTTATTTATGAAGATCGTTATGAGAGAGGGATTCCCGTGATGGAACTGGATAACGGGCTTCTTCCTGTGGTGGGTAAGACGAAGGAAACCGGAACGACTATCAATTTTCTTCCGGATGATACGATCTTTGACAGGACAAGGTTTAAAGAAGATGAAGTTAAGAGCCGTCTTCATGAGACCGCTTATCTCAATCCTGAGCTGACTATAATTTATGAAGATAAAAGAAAAGAAGAAACCGAACATATCGAGTATCATGAACCGGAAGGAATCGTTGGCTTTATCAAGGATATGAACAAATCCAAGGAAGCCATACATGATGTGATCTATTATAAAGGCGAATCCGAAGGTATTACGGTGGAGGCGGCATTCCAGTATGTGAATGAATTCCATGAAAATGTGCTGGGATTCTGTAACAACATATATAATGCCGAGGGCGGCACCCATCTGACAGGTTTCAAAACCATGTTCACCAACGTGATCAATACCTATGCCAGAGGGCTTAATATCCTGAAAGAAAAGGATGTTAATTTTACTGGTGCAGATGTGAGAAACGGTATGACTGCCGTGATCTCCATTAAGCATCCTGACCCCAGATTTGAAGGGCAGACGAAGACCAAGCTGGATAATCAGGATGCTGCGAAAATTGTGAGCAAAGTAACGGGTGACGAGATCGTAAGATTTTTTGACCGGAACATTGAGACATTAAAAAGTATTATCGGCTGCGCGGAGAAAGCGGCCAAGATCCGCAAGACAGAGGAGAAGGCGAAGACGAATATGCTGTCAAAGCAGAAATTTTCCTTTGATTCCAACGGTAAACTAGCCAACTGCGAGTCAAGGGACGCCTCTAAGTGTGAGATCTTTATTGTGGAGGGGGATTCTGCAGGAGGCAGCGCCAAAATGGCACGCAACCGGATGTTTCAGGCGATCCTCCCCATCCGCGGTAAAATTTTGAATGTGGAGAAGGCAAGCATTGACAAGATACTGGCAAATGCCGAGATCAAAACGATGATCAATGCATTTGGCTGTGGCTTTTCCGAAGGATACGGCAATGATTTCGATATCAGTAAGCTGCGCTATGATAAAATCATCATTATGGCCGATGCGGATGTGGACGGGGCACATATTTCAACTCTGCTTCTGACATTGTTCTATCGGTTTATGCCGGAACTGATCTACGAGGGACATGTATATATCGCCATGCCTCCGCTTTATAAGGCTATGCCTTCCAAGGGACAGGAAGAATATCTTTATGATGATAAAGCGTTGGAGAAGTACCGTAAGAGACATAAGGGGCCGTTTACTTTACAACGGTACAAAGGTCTCGGAGAGATGGATGCGGGTCAGTTATGGGAGACGACCCTTGACCCGGATACGAGAATGCTGAAATTAGTAGAGATAGAAGATGCGCGAATGGCATCGGAAGTGACAGAACTTCTGATGGGAACAGAAGTTCCGCCGCGTAAAGAGTTTATATACCGGCATGCCCAGGATGCGGAACTGGATGTGTAAAAAGTTAATTTGCAAAGCAAATTAACTTTGCGAGATTCGCTTCGCGAACTCGGATAAGTGGAGAGAAAAAGAAATGAGTGTAAATGACAGGATCATCAAAACGGAGTATTCCGAGGTAATGCAGAAATCTTACATAGATTATGCCATGAGTGTTATCATTGCACGTGCACTGCCGGATGTGCGGGATGGATTGAAGCCGGTACAGAGAAGAACTCTTTATGATATGTATGAACTCGGTATACGCTACGACAGACCCTATCGTAAATCGGCTCGTATCGTGGGAGATACCATGGGTAAATACCATCCCCACGGTGACAGTTCCATCTATGAAGCGCTTGTGGTAATGGCTCAGGATTTTAAGAAGGAAGTGCCCCTGATTGACGGCCATGGCAATTTCGGCAATATTGAGGGTGACGGTGCGGCGGCAATGCGTTATACGGAAGCACGTCTGGCGCAGATCACGCAGGAGGCTTTTTTGTCTGATCTGGACAAAGACGTGGTGGATTTTCTGCCCAACTTCGATGAGACGGAGAAAGAACCAGGCGTTCTGCCCGTCAAGATTCCCAACCTGCTGGTGAATGGATCCGAGGGTATCGCGGTTGGTATGGCAACCAGCACACCGCCGCATAATCTTGCAGAAGTGATTGAAGCCACAAAAGCATATATGCTGGATGAGAACATTACTACAAGAGAACTTATGCGTTATGTGAAAGGACCGGATTTTCCCACCGGCGGCATCGTAATCAATGAGGATGAACTGCCGGATATTTATGAAACAGGAACGGGTAAGATCAAGATCCGGGGAAAAGTGGAGATTGAGAAAGCCAAGGGCGGCAAGACCAATCTGGTAATCACGGAGATTCCTTACACCATGATCGGTGCAAATATCGGCAAATTCCTGATGGATGTGGCAGCGCTGGCAGAGACGAAGAAGACTCAGGATATTGTGGATATCACCAATCAGTCTTCCAAAGAAGGTATCCGTATCGTGATAGAACTGCGCAAGGACGCAGACGTAGAGAATTTCAAGAATATGCTCTATAAAAAGACCCGTCTGGAAGATACCTTCGGTGTAAATATGCTGGCAATTGTGGATGGCAGGCCGGAAACCATGGGGTTAAAGCAGATCATACAGGAAAGCGTAAAGTTCCAGTATGAGGTTGCCACCAGAAAGTATACCAATCTTCTGGCCAGGGAACTGGAACGTAAGGAAATCCAGGAAGGCCTGATCAAAGCGTGCAACGTGATCGATCTGATCATCGAGATCCTGCGTGGTTCCAAAGACCGGGCTATGGCAAAGGCATGTCTTATCGAAGGCAGGATTGACGGCATCAAGTTTAAGTCCAAGGAATCCAAGATCATGGCGGCCCAGCTGATGTTTACCGAGAAGCAGGCCAATGCGATTCTGGATATGCGTCTGTATAAACTGATTGGTCTGGAAATCGAAGCATTGATCAACGAACATGAAGATACCATGGCGAATATATACCGCTATGAAGACATTCTCGCCAGAAGGGATTCCATGGCCCAGGTCATCATCAATGAACTGGACGAGATCAAAGAGAAGTATAAACGTGCCAGAAGGACACAGATCACCACCGAAAGCGAAGCAGTCTATGTGGAGAAAAAAGTGGAAGAGATGGACATTGTCTTTCTGATGGATCGTTTCGGATATGCCAGGACAATAGATACCGCCGCTTATGAGAGAAATAAAGAGGCGGCAGACAGTGAAAACAAATATGCATTTGTATGTAAAAACACAGGAAAAATATGCCTGTTTACCAATACAGGCCAGTTACATACAGTGAAGGCCATGGATCTGCCCATGGGCAAGTTCCGCGATAAAGGCGTGCCCATCGACAATGTCAGCAATTATGATTCTGCCAGAGAAAGCATCGTGTATGCTGCAAGCCAGAGCGATCTGAATCTTTACCGGGTGATTTTTGCCACCAGACAGGCCATGCTGAAGGTTGTGGACGGCGGTGAGTTTGATGTGGCGAAGCGCACTGTTGCGGCGACCAAGCTTCAAGAGGGTGATGAAGTCATAAGTGTGGTAACATACAAAGAGCAGCGCAATATCGTCCTGCAGTCTGCGGAGGGATACTTCCTGCGCTTTTCAGTGGAAGAGATACCGGAGAAAAAGAAAGGCGCTGTCGGTGTACGGGGTATGAAACTGGGGGCAAAAGACAGTGTGGAAGCCGTTTACTATACCCGCACCGCGGTGGAACAGACCATAGAGTACGGCGGAAAAGAACTGGAACTGAACAAATTGAAGCTGGGCAAACGGGACAGCAAAGGCGTTAAGGTTAGAATCTGAGGCTGCAGTACGAATGGATCTGACCGGTAATAGCTGGAAGCACCAGGAAAGAACAGGCAGATACTGCAGTATTGGAATCTGGAGCCGGAACGTAAAAAATGAAAGGTTTTGAGTAAGATGAGAGTCATAGCAGGAACCGCAAGAAGTCTGCGGTTAAAGACACCGGAAGGAATGGATACCAGGCCGACCACCGACAGGATCAAGGAGACATTGTTTAATATACTGCAGCCGGAGCTTCCGGATGCGGTCTTCATCGATTTATACAGCGGCAGCGGCGCTATCGGCATTGAGGCGCTCAGCAGAGGCGCTCGCCATGCTTATTTTGTGGAAAACAACAGAAATGCCCTCGCATGTATTGCAGAAAACCTGCAGTTTACAAAATTTGCGGATCGGGCAACGGTGTTAAAACAGGATGTCCTGAGCGCGCTGGCAGGTATTCATGAGAAGGAAGCAGACATTATTTTCATGGATCCACCCTATGGGGGGGATCATGTTCGACGTACTTTCGGGATTCTGACGGACATGCCTTATGTGACGGAGCAGACACTGATCGTTGCGGAGACTTCGTTGGGAGAAGATTTTTCCTGTCTTGAGCAGGCAGGATTTCGTGTTGTCAGGGAGAAATGTTATAAGACAAACAAACATATTTTCTGCCAGCGCATATAAAGGTTACAGATGTGCGCAGGAAGCTGACAGGTTTTGCATATTTTTTATCAACAATTCCGGAAAAATATGTAAAAAAAGAAAGACATTTTTACAAAAGTGATTTATGATAAATATGGAATTGCCTTGTATGAAAATATTAGTTTTTTTATGAAGATAAAAATTCATAGCAATATGGAAGTTCAGATTGACAACTCCATATGCGGAAGATTTTTCCCAAACTCAAAGGTTGGGCAGGAATGGGGGTTCTATGAAGGCAGCAATATATCCCGGAAGTTTTGACCCGGTAACGTTTGGACATTTAGACATTATCAAAAGAGCAGCTCAGATTTTTGATGAATTAACAGTCAGTGTATTGAATAATAAAACAAAGACTCCATTGTTTTCTGTGGAAGAACGTGTTAAGATGTTAGAAGAGGCGACGAGAGATCTTCCGAATGTCAGGATAGAGTCTTTCAGTGGTCTGTTAATTGATTATGCCAGGGATAAGAATATTCATGTGGCGATCAGAGGACTTCGCGCTTTTACAGATTTTGAGTATGAACTGCAGATCGCGCAGACAAACAGAAAATTTTCCGGTGGTGATCTGGATACGATGTTTCTGACGACGAGTCTGGAATATGCATATCTCAGTTCCTCAACGGTGAAAGAGGTTGCCAGTTTCAACGGAGATATTTCTCAATGTGTACCGGAGTTTGTCGGTAAATTGATCTATCAAAAATATGGTTATGACAGATAGGAGTAAAGATGAGCAGTAGAATCGAACAACTGATCGATGAAATTGAAGATTATATTGACGGCTGTAAGTACCAGCCCTTATCCAAGACGAATATTATTGTTAATAAGGAAGAGATCGATGAACTTCTGCGTGAACTTCGTATGAAAACGCCTGATGAGATCAAACGCTACCAGAAAATCATCAGCAATAAAGAGGCAATCCTGAATGATGCGAGAACGAAGGCCGAGGCACTGATCAAGGATGCGACCGTTCAGACGACGGAGCTGATCAACGAGCACGAGATTATGCAGCAGGCATATGCACAGGCCAATGAAGTGGTCAGAATGGCGACAATGCAGGCCAATGAGATTCTCAGCAATGCTACCGTAGAAGCCAATGGTGTCAGAACATCAGCCATGCAGTATCTGGATGACATGCTTGCAAATCTTGAGAGTGCAATGACTGCAACTCTGGCGACGACAACGGAGCATTATGAGAGTTTTTATAATACAATCAACAGCTATAATGAAACTGTCAAGGCTAACCGCGCTGAACTGCGTCCGGTGCAGGTGGAACAGCTTCTCAAGGAAGTGGAAGGAGAAGGGCCGGCGGAGCTTGATCTGATGTAATATGTGCATTCAGCCTCATGCTGTTTTGCGGGTTATGAGCCGGTTTCTTCGGAAGCCGGCTTGTTTAACATATTGAGATATTTTGGCAGGCTGCTACAGGAAATGATTATAAGATATTTATAAAAAGGAAGTTTTCATTTTGACATATCATAAAATCGAAAAAATATCCAGTTTACTTAAATACAGAAATGGAAATATCATACGAAGTTCTGCCGGAATGGCGGGACGTATGTTTTTTCTTGCTTTCAAAGCGGATTTCATCTTTATCACTATGATTTTGACGGGATTTTTATACAGCCTGTTGATTCCGGCTGTGACCGTGTACGCGGAAGAAGCCGACGGCAGTTTGAAAACTGCTCAGGAACAAGATACGGGGGAGATGAATGATGCAGGAACGGAATCCGGCATCGAGTCAGATCCTGACGGATCAGAGGAGCAGATCATTGTGGTTATAGATCCGGGACATGGCGGCGAGAATCTGGGTGGTGAATATGAAGATTATACCGAAAAGGAAATGACCATGATCGTGGCCAATGCCATGAAAGAAGAACTGGAAAAGTACGATGGCATTACCGTTTATCTGACCCGCAGCGGAGATGAAGAATTATCCCTGGATGAGCGCTGTGCCTATGCTGAGAGTGTGGGTGCGGATTTTATGTTTTGCCTTCATTTCAATCTCTCCGAACATCACACGCTGTTTGGAGCGGAGTGCTGGATTTCGGCATTTGGAGAAAATTACAGCAAAGGCTACAGCTTTGCCAGTGTGGAGATTGATATGCTTCAGGATCTTGGGCTTTATTCCAGAGGCATCAAGACACGGCTGAACGGAGAAGGAATCGACTATTATGGGATCATACGCCATTCTACGGAACGGAATATTCCCTGTGTGCTGATAGAACACTGTCATCTGGATCAGGAGAACGATAAACCCTTTTATGATCATGATGAGAAACTGAAGGCGTTCGGAAAACTGGATGCCACGGCTGCTGCAAAATATTTTCAGCTCCGGTCAGAGGAACTGGATGTGGATTACAGCAATTACCAGAACGTGTATGTGGAGACACCGGGTTTCGTGATGGCGCCCGACAGTACGGAACCGGATATCTGTATGATCGAAGTGGTGGATCAGAACATGGAAACCGGAGAAGTAACCGTGGAAGTGTCTGCCGCGGATTATGACAGCGGTATGCTTTATTATACTTACAGTTACGACAATGGAGAGCATTTTTCTGAGTTGCAGAGATGGCCGGATAAATCCAGAGATACCTTTACTTTCACGATGCAGGTTCCGCCACGGATTCTTCCGCAGATCGTGGTGAATGGCTATAACGGTTATGACCTGTACACCACCAGTAATATGATTTCCCTGCCCTCCATGGATTACAGGACAGAGGAAGAGCTTGCCGCGGAACAGGCGGCGAAAGAGGCGCTGGAAAGTGTGTCCAAAAGTTTGGAATCCGCAAAGAAGCAGAAAAAAACCATTACTGTCAGCCGGCGGCCGGTGAAGGACGACGAGGAAGAAGATCAGGAAGTTTCCCTGAAAGATTTCTTTACGATCTGTATCGTATGTGCGCTTCTGGTACTGGGCATGACGATTTCAATGATACTGATCCTGCGCGGCAGGAAAAAAGGACGGCGGAGAAGGAAACGGCGGAGATACAGGTAAAATATACAGGTAAATATACAGGTGCACCCGAAAGCTTGTGGACTTGGCCAAAGGAACGTCGTAAGCCCTTGGGGCGAGGCAGGTCAATATATGTACAGTACAAAATAGCACACTGCTGTAACAGCCGTCTGAATCACCTTATGGAAAATATACGGACGCACAGACAGATCCGTTTGACGGATCATGCTGTATGTCTGTGCAATACAGGAAAATCCACCGAAAGGCAGAAGAATCAGTATCGGGTAAAAAAGAGACTGACCAGAATAGTCAATCCCGCTTGTTATTTCCAGGATGCACCGGTATACGTTCAACAGAGCCTCATTGGAGTGGCGAAAAGGCACAAACACAATATTAAGCAGGTTAAAAAACACCATATATCCGCCTAATTTTGCAATTCCCAGAAGTCCCGATAAAACAGAAGCATCGACGGCGGCAAGGAGAGGCATAGGTGTGTGCTGTGGAGCGGATGGACACCGGACGGATGATGTCTCCTGCCCAGAAAGCCTGCATCTATGCGGTAACGGAGCCCGCAGAAGCATAACTCCATACAGCATGGGTACTCCATACATGATCAGAAGAGGCACCAGTGGTTTGTCAATGGCCAGAGTCGGAACTACGTAACTCAGAAAATAAATGGGACCGATATTATTACAGAAATAAAGAAGCCGGGAACCTTCCTCATGAGACAGCCTGCCCGATTCGCAAAGCTCGCCGACAATTCTCGCCCCCATTGGAAAACCGCATAGAAATCCCATGATAATCGTATAAGAACCGTTTTTTGACGTGCCGAACAAACGTTGGAACAGCGGATGCAGCAGACTGACGAAACTTTCCGTCAGATCCATGCGGATCATGATACCGGAGAGGATCATGAAGGGAAGAAGCACAGGCACCATTTTCGTAAGCCACAGATTCAGTCCGGTGGAGGCATACTCCAAAGAAAGCGCCGGATAACGCAGAAGCAGAATAATCAGGTAGAGAGCCAGTGCTGTAAACAACAAGCGGTAGAATTTGTCGATCTTGCGCATGGTGAAGGTTCCTTTCTAAAATTGCTTCGGATTTTTGAACTTGTGGAATGAATCCCGCAAACGGGCCTTACCCGTTTTGATTTATGTATATTCTTTTCTTTTGTTGATTATACGTTTATACCCTTGACGGAAATGCTGTAACTAAAAATAAGATTAGATCAGGAGACAACATTGTTTTATGAGGCTGGATAAATTTTTGTGTGATTGTAATCTGGGTACGAGAAGCCAGGTAAAAAAGGACATCAAAGCCGGCTGTGTGACGGTAAACGGCGTTATTGTACGAACCCCGGAACAACATATTCATGAAAAAGAAGATAAGATTGCATATCAGGGACAATATTGTACCTATGACAAGTATATTTATTACATGCTTCATAAGCCTGAGGGGGTGGTATCTGCCACCGAGGACAGACATGAGCGGACGGTGTTGGAACTGCTGGGCGATGACCGCCGGGGAGATCTTTTTCCGGTAGGAAGACTGGATAAGGATACAGAAGGTCTTCTGCTTATTACAAACGATGGCGTGCTGGCGCACGAACTGCTGTCTCCGGTCAAACATGTGGAAAAGGAGTACGAATGCCATCTGGCTAAACCCGTTACCGAAGAGCAGAAACTGCGGCTGGAACAGGGTCTGGATATCGGTGATCAGATACCCACAAAGCCGGCCACGGTGCGAATATTAGAAGATAAAAAGATCACCCTGACTATCACTGAAGGGAGATTCCATCAGGTCAAGCGCATGGTACATGCGGCAGGCAACGAGGTCCTCTATCTAAAAAGATTACGCATGGGAAGCCTTCGTCTGGATCCCCGGCTTCCAAAAGGAAGTTATCGGAGACTGACGGAAGAGGAACAAGAAGACTTGCTGAAAGAAAAGACACGAAACAGATAAAGCAGCGAAATCATAAAAACAGCGATAAAGATTGGAGAGACAAATGATAGAAGCGGTTATTTTTGATCTGGACGGTTCCATGGTGGATTCCATGTGGCTATGGAAAGCCATTGACATAGAATACCTGGGCAGATTCGGAATCACATTGCCGGAAGATCTGCAGAACTGTATTGAGGGAATGAGTTTCAGCGAGACGGCGGCTTATTTTAAGGAACGGTTCAGCCTGCCGGACGATCTGGAGACCATTAAGGCAGAGTGGAACCGTATGGCGTGGGATAAATATGCCTGCGAAGTGCCTGTGAAGGAAGGCGTTCGAGAGCTTTTGCAATACTGTGCGTCTCACGGCATCAAAGCGGGGATCGCTACCAGCAATTCCAGACAGCTGGTGGAAAATGTAGTCAGTGTACATGGCCTGACATCATATTTCGACTGTATCATGACCGGTTGTGATGTGGCCAGAGGCAAACCGGCACCGGATATCTATCTGGCGGTGGCGAAGGAGCTTGATGCTGCCCCGGAGAACTGTCTTGTATTCGAGGATATTGTTCCGGGAATACAGTCCGGCAAGGCGGCAGGTATGAAGGTCTGTGCCGTGTACGATCAATATTCTGAATATCAGGATGCAGAAAAACACCGGCTTGCGGATTATTACACCTATCGGTTTCTGGAACTGATAGAAGAAGGCGTGTTAACTGGCTGTTAATCAGCTTCCCGAATGCAGCTTTATATGGGAGAAAACAGAGCCGGAATGGAGGAGCAAATGGCATTTTTACCGATTTCAAAAGAAGATATGGCGGCACAGGGGATAAAACAGCTTGATTTTGTTTATGTTATCGGAGATGCCTATGTGGATCATCCCTCCTTTGGACATGCCATTATCAGCAGAGTTCTGCAGGCCCACGGGTACAGTGTGGGGATTATTTCACAGCCTGACTGGAAAGACGAGAACAGCATTACAATTCTCGGCAGGCCGCGTCTGGGATTTCTTGTCTCCGGCGGAAACATGGATTCCATGGTAAATCACTACTTTGTGTCCGGAAAACATCGTCCTTCCGATGCCTACACGCCCGGCGGCGAACCTTATAAAAGACCTGACCATGCTGTGGTAGTCTACGGCAATCTGATCCGGCGGGTATATAAGGACAGTCCTGTCATCATCGGCGGGATCGAGGCCAGTCTCCGGCGGCTGGCACACTACGATTATTGGTCTGACAGCTTTAAACGTTCCATATTGCTGGACAGTCAGGCTGACCTGATCTCATACGGCATGGGTGAAAAATCCATCGTGGAGATCGCAGACGCGCTGGCCGGCGGTATTGCGGTAAAGGATATCACGTTTATACCGGGGACGGTTTACAAGACCAAAGATATCGAAGGAATCTACGACGGCATCAAGCTTCCTGCTTATGACGAAATGAAGGCTGACCCGCGCAGATATGCGGAAAGCTTTCAGGTACAGTACTGCAATACAGACCCCTTTACCGGAAAGACACTGATAGAAGCGTATCCGAACGGTGTCTGTGTGGTGCAGAATCCGCCCCAGCCACCGCTCACCACACAGGAAATGGACGCTGTCTACGATCTGCCTTATATGAGCACTTATCATCCCTCCTATGAACAAGCCGGCGGCGTTCCGGCAATTTCCGAGATCAAGTTTTCACTGGTCAGTAACAGAGGCTGTTTCGGCGGATGTAATTTCTGTGCACTTACGTTTCATCAGGGAAGGACGGTGCAGGTCAGAAGCCATGAATCTATCGTAAGAGAAGCCGGGTTGATGATACAGGACAAAGATTTCAAAGGCTATATTCATGATGTGGGAGGCCCTACGGCGAATTTCCGGCATCCTTCCTGTAAAAAGCAAATGACACAGGGAGTCTGCAAGAACAGGCAATGCCTTTTCCCGGAGCCCTGTCCCAATCTGGAAGCAGACCATTCCGACTATCTGGCACTGCTTCGCAAACTGCGGGCGCTGCCGGGCGTTAAGAAGGTGTTTATCCGCTCTGGAATCCGGTTTGATTATTTGCTGGCCGATCCCGACGATACTTTTTTCAGGGAACTGGTAGAACATCATGTGAGCGGGCAGCTTAAAGTGGCACCGGAACATATCTCGGACACGGTACTTTCCAAATTAGGAAAACCCGGAAAGGCAGTCTACGAGCGTTTTGTAAAAAAATACTATAAAATCAACGAACAATTAGGGAAAAAGCAGTTTCTTGTGCCCTATCTGATGTCGTCCCATCCGGGTTCAACGCTTAAGGAAGCCATTGAGCTGGCAGAATATTTGAGAGATTTGGGGTATATGCCGGAACAGGTGCAGGACTTTTATCCGACGCCGTCCACAGTTTCTACGGTTATGTACTACACGGGCATTGACCCCCGGAACGGGAAGCAGGTATATGTCTGCCGCAATCCTCATGAGAAGGCGATGCAACGGGCACTGATCCAGTACCGTAACCCGAATAATTTTGATCTGGTCAGGGAGGCGCTTATAAAAGGCGGAAGAGAAGATCTGATTGGATTTGATAAGAAATGCCTGATCAGGCCAAGAAAAATGGCAAATCAGAATCCGGGCCAGCGGGCAGATAGCAGAAACCAGCCAAAGAGCGGCGGCAATCATAAAAAACAAGGTACAATAACCAACAGTAAATCAAAAAATACAGGCAGAACGAATACCGGCAGAAAAAAGACCATCCGGAACGTGCACAGTAAGAAGAAATAATCACACCATTTTTTACAAAGTGCAATTCATATATATCAGAAATATAGATTTTATGAAATTTCCGGCTGTAACGACAGTCCAACGGACTTGTCAATTTATAGGAATCCTGATTTATATTGATTTTTTTGTAACAAAACTGAGATTCATCCGTCTAACCAGTGAAATCACAGAAGAAGAGGTGATCATGGTGGAGAAAGCGGCGTTTGAAAAACTGTATAGAACGTACTATATGCGGGTGTACTCTTATGTGATGGCACTTGCGGGGAAGACACACATGGCAGAGGAAATCACGCAGGAAACGTTTTATAAGGCATTTACCACAAATGCGTCCTTTCGCGGGGACTCAAACGCCATGACATGGCTTTGTGCCATTGCCCGAAATCTGTTTATCGACGAAATGCGGCGGCAGTCAAAAAGCGCTGAATCCATACCGCCTGATGCAGATGCCGACAGCGGCGTTAACATTGAGCGCGAAGTGGAAGATAAGGATACTTCTTATCAGATTCATCAGGCTTTGCATGAACTGGAAGACCCTTATCGAAAGGTGTTTGAACTGCGGATTTTCGGTGAAATGTCTTTCCGGGAAATCAGTGAAATCTGCGGCAAGACAGAAAGCTGGGCAAGAGTCACATATCACCGTGCCAAATTGAAGCTTATGGAAAGGATGGATATTCATGAAACTCAGTTGTAATGTAATAAGGGATTTGATTCCGCTCTATGCGGACCAGATATGCAGCGAAGAAAGTAAGGAACTTGTAGAAGAACATCTGACAGACTGTAAAGACTGCTCTGTGATTTTGCAGCAGATGTGCAATGATGAAGTGGAGAGCAGGCTGGAAACGGAGACCGTGAATGTGCTCCGCAGGCAGGCCAGTTTCTTTAAGCAGAAATCGGCTGTGATAGGATCCGCGATTGCCGGCGTTTTTATGATTCCGATTCTGGTCTGTCTGATTGTGAACATTGCCACAGGTGCGGCCCTGGACTGGTTTTTTATTGTACTGGCTTCTCTGATCACGGCGGCATCCCTGACTGTTGTGCCGCTTATGATGCCGGATCATAAAATGCTCTGGACCTTCGGCACATTTACGGCAAGTCTGCTTTTACTGTTCGGTGTGATCTGTATTTATACGCATCAGACATGGTTTTTTATCGTATCGCCGGCGGTGTTGTGCGGATTTTCAGTATGCTTTCTTCCGTTTGTGGTCTATGCAGAACCGGTGAGATCCCGGCTTGGCAGGCATAAAGGACTGACGGTCATGGCCGTTGACACGTTTTTCTATGTATTTATGATGATCAGCATCGGATTATATACACAATCAGCTGTTTTTGGTAAGATTGCCACGGCAGTTTCCATTCCCTGTATGGTTCTTGTATGGATTCTGTTTGTGTTGATCCGCTATCCGAAATGCAACGGACTGCTGAAAGCCGGAATTTGTACATTGATTGTGGGTGTGTTTGGATTCGCCGCAGACTATTATATTGAAGGATGGATAGGCGTTGAGAAGTCGTTTCCGGTTTTCCGACCCTTTATATGGAACATAGATACGGTGGACGGCAATATAAAATGGCTTATCTTGATTTGCTGTATCATTGCGAGCATTGTTTTGCTTGTTTCCGGCATGAACAGGAAACCGGAAAATCAATAACAGAACCGGAATGGAAATGGAAGCATCTCAGACCTTTACAAAATGCGATTTTGGTGTAAAATAGGAATAGAAAAAGTGATATTTTTGCATAAGTGATCTGATGGACGCAGGTTTAGACGGCTTGCGTCCAAGTTATGTGTGACCGCGAACAACCCTCAGGGCATTTAATGTTTACTGGTGTATCAGAAAGGTAAAAGCTATGAACATTGCAATCATCACAGGCGCTTCCTCCGGTATGGGAATGGAGTTTGCAAGGCAATTAGACCGTAATTTGAGAAAAACCGACGAAATCTGGCTGCTGGCACGCAGAAGAGAGCCTATGGAGCAGCTGGCACAGACGATGCATAACAAGGCCAAAACCATTGTGATCGATATGACCAATGAAAAAGAGATGGCGCAGTTTAAGGAAGTGCTGGCAATCAGTAATCCGAAGATCACTGTTTTAGCCAACTGTGCAGGTGTGGGAAGCCATGGAGAGTTTTTTAAACAGAGCAGTGAAGATGTGTCCGCAATGCTGCGGCTGAATATTATGGCACTGACACAGATGACGAAAATCTGTCTGCCGTATATGCGCAGAGGAAGCCGAATCATTCAGTTTTCATCAGGCGCGGCATTTGTACCGCAGGCAGCATTTGCGGTCTATGCGGCAACAAAGTCTTATGTGTATTCTCTGAGCCGGGCTTTGTCCAGAGAACTTCAGGGCCGCGGCATCAGCGTGACTGCTGTGTGTCCCGGACCGGTTAATACTCCTTTTTTAGAACACGCATACGGCGACCTGTCCCGCATGGGCGCACTGAAAAAGCTGACAATGGCAAAGACAGAATGTGTAGTCGCCAAAGCCATTGCGGACTGCAGGATGGGAAAATCGGTTTCTGTCTGCGGTCTGCCTGTAAAGCTGTTATATTTTGCAACCCAGAGTGTACAGAACGTGATGCAAAGGGTTATGTAGAGGCTTATGTAAAGAAAAAGTTGATAGTGCCGCATGATAAATCAGCCTATGGGAAACAGGAACCACGACAATATTCGCAGTGGTATAAAACGGAGGAAAAATAAATGGCAATCGAACGGGTAAAAGAGTATTTCAAGCAATATGACATGGAAAGCAGGATCATTGAACTGACGGAATCAAGCGCTACCGTGGAACTGGCGGCACAGGCCCTTGGCTGTGAACCGGCCCGGATCGCGAAGTCCCTTTCTTTTATGGTCAATGACCGTCCGGTTCTGGTGATCTGCGCCGGAGACGTCAAAGTGGATAATGCCAAATATAAGGCAAAATTTGAAACCAAGGCGAAGATGCTCACAGCCGAGCAGGCACAAACACTGATCGGACATGCAGTGGGCGGCGTGTGTCCATTTGGGATCAATGAGGGCGTGACCGTGTATCTGGATGAATCCCTGAAAAGATTTACCACGGTATTCCCGGCCTGCGGAAGCGCTAACAGCGCCATTGAACTGACCATTCCGGAGATGGAACAGTATTCCGGCTATGTGGAATGGGTGGATGTCTGCAAGATACGAGAGGCATAGGCAAGCAGGCTTTTCTATGGCTTGCTTGTCTATGGATTATGAGATTCCGCGGAGCGGAATCATGGAGGTTGGCTTGAAAAATAAGATCATCAAAAAAGGTTCCTACGGTTATATTAAGAATCACAAGGCGGTGGCGGCGGTCAGGACAATGATTTTTTTCTGGGTATCCATCGGTCTGTATCTAATGGGGTATGTGACCACCGGAAGCAGTAAAAACCTGCTCACTGTGGTGGCGGTGCTGGGCTGTCTTCCGGCCTGTAAAAGTATGGTAAATCTTATCCTGTTTCTGAAGGCAAGGGGCTGCAGTGAAGAACTCAGGAAGCAGGTAATGGCTTATGATGATAAGCTTACTGTCTTTTATGACCTGTATTTTACTTCCTATCAGAAAAATTATCCCGTCAGCCATATAGCGTTAAAGGGAAATGTACTTTGTGGTATTACCGAAAATGTAAACTGCGACTGCAATGAAGCCGAAAAGCACCTGGAACAGCTTCTGGCGCAGGAGGGGATCAAGAATATTACGGTTAAGATTTTTTCTCAAACCGGTAAATATCTTGACCGACTGAGTCAGTTAACATATTCAGGGGTTGAAGAACATAAAAAACGGCAGGAAATCATTGATCTCTTATTTTCTGTTTCTATTTGAAAAAATGAAACCAGAATCGGTTCTTTGTTTCTGTCAGGAAACGGTTCTGAAGGATGTTTCTGAAGGATGTAAAATGTGACCGCAATCCGTTTTTTGCAGCACAGCACGGAGACCATGCTGTCTGCTGGACACAAATATGCCATTAAAAATGAAATAAGGATAACGAAATGTATCAGGCTAAGATCACAGAAAAAGAGGCCGGCCAGCGGTTTGATAAATATCTTCACAGGATACTTCCGAATGCCGGGAGCAGTTTTATCTATAAGATGCTCCGTAAGAAAAATATTGTTCTGAACGATAAGAAAGCTGATGGTAGTGAGAAGATCCGTGCGGGAGACTCTGTTTCAATCTATTTCTCGGATGAAACACTGGCCAAATTCACGGGAAAAGAAGCCTCTGGAACTGCTGATAAAGGTAACATGGATTTCCGGGCGGCTTTTCATGCTGTATCAGGCGTTCACATTCTTTATGAAAACGCCCATGTTCTGCTGGTGGATAAACCGGCCGGCGTATTATCCCAGAAAGCGGCGCAGGAGGATATTTCCCTGAATGAGTGGCTGATCGGGTATCTGCTTGAAAGCGGCAGCATAACGGAGCAGGAACTTACCATATATAAGCCTTCTGTCTGCAATCGTCTGGACCGGAATACAAGCGGGATCGTGCTCTGCGCCAAATCCTTGAGAGGTGCGCAGCTGTTTGGAGAACTTCTGAAGAACAGGACGCTTCATAAATATTATCAGACCTATGTCAAAGGGCAGGTGAAGGGAGAGCATCTGATCGAGGGATATCTGCATAAAGATGAAAAACGCAATCAGGTCTTCGTTGTCCCCATTGCAAACCAGGCACAGCAGTCCTGTATCAGAACAGCATACAAACCCATCAGACAAGAGCGGGATAAAACCCTTCTGGAAGTGGAACTGATCACCGGAAAGCCCCATCAGATCCGGGCACATCTTGCCAGTATAGGGCATCCTCTTCTGGGAGATTACAAATACGGTGATAAGGCGTGGAACGAGGAGTATCGTAAAAAATATAATGTACAGTGGCAGCTTCTTCATGCCTTTAAAGTTGTTTTTCCGCAGTTGGAGGAGCCTTTTGGGGATCTCAGCGACAGAACATTCTGTGCCGGACTGCCGGAAATTTTCAATGCTGTATGTGAAAAGCAGCCTTTTACCTGATGAAAATAAAAGAAATTCATTTTTGATCTGACATAAAACAATAAGGAAATCGATATGGCAACTTGGAATTCCCGCGGACTGCGCGGATCAACATTGGAAGATCTGATCAACCGGACCAATGAAAAATATCTGGAAAACGGGCTGGCACTGATCCAGAAGGTGCCCACGCCTATTACCCC
>ERZ808035.510-NODE-510-length-33344-cov-5.758349_pt1 | contig 33344 bp, 25 predicted proteins | sample MGYA00380189_ERZ808035 | MGnify/ENA primary metagenome ERZ808035 (study PRJEB31490, sample SAMN06133407) | mouse gut metagenome | isolation source: M5_1 | host: mice | place: China: Chengdu | collected 2015-05 ...
GCGACTGAATATGTTTCGGATCGATTTTTATCGCTTCCTTCAAATACTTTTCCGCTTCCTCTTCCCTTCCTTTTTGTTTCGACAGCAGCCTTCCTATTTCCGTTCGCGACTGAATATGTTTCGGATCGATTTTTATCGCTTCCTTCAAATACTTTTCCGCTTCCTCTTCCCTTCCTTTTTGTCTCGACAGCAGCCTTCCCATTTCTGTTCGTGCAGGAAGCTGTTTCGGATTATGCTTTATTACAGCAAGAAATTTTTCTTCCGCAAGGGAATCTTTTTTTTCACTCCCTGCCCAAATTCCCCATTCTGTATAAAGTTTCGCCATTAATAAATCGCTCTCAATCTCAGGCGCAATATCCTCTAATACGGCATGTATAGCGAAACTGCTATCTCTGCCATTCTCCTGATATCTTGCCCACAAAAACCCCAGACACAAATATGCTCTTCCAGCCTGTGTAAGATTACATTCTCCTTTTTTTGTACGGGAATATATTTTTTCCATATAACCCCAATAATCAATCCTGCCTATCGAATAGTTCTTTCCTTGTTTCATATCTCTTTTATTTAATGCATTCATTAAAAAATTTTCTATTTCATTTTCATTCATCACCTCCAGCAAGTCGGACATCAGTGAATTGATTGTCACTTTATCCTTATGAAACAAAAAAAACAGTTCAGCAATGACATCATGTTTCGGTCTTAAAGTTTGGCTTTCTTCCTCGTAAAAAACCGGTTCGATATGGCGGGATACAGATCGTTGGGATAAACAGTTTTTTAACCTGCGCTCCTTCAATTCAAAATATCTACAGAAAAGAGGCAGTGATAGTGGCGTATGGAAGACCTTGAGTGCCGCAATCACGCCATATAATTGCAGATCCGTATCCACATTTCCAAACTCCTGCCGAATCATCCCTCCCCACTCTTCCCAGTCCAACTTAATGCTTTCCGGTTTCGATGAAATTTTTTTAAATTCAAACAGCGTCCGGTATACCAACTCCACTAAACTGACATTTGGTTTCCCATATCGGTTTAGCATCTTATTCGTAATGTTTAACTGATCCTTCCCGCTTATGACTCCCTCCTTTACCAAATAGGACGCACATTTTCCCAATATTGCCCTTCTTCTTTCTTTATCTTCCTGAAAATAAAACGATGTGTAGTTTTTTAAACGATATTTTCTGTTCTGGCCAATACCCTGCAATATGACAAGGCTTGAATCATCAAACCATTGCAACAGCAAGTCCCTGTCTGTATCCGCAAGCAGCGTCAGCCTGTTTTCCCGTTCCGCCATCAACAACTGTATTTTATTATTAGAACGCCATCTGCTTTTCAGACTGGAAAAAGATCCTCTACCTTCAAACGGATTGTCTATGCACAATAAAACGCGCTGCCCATCCGGCACTGCTTCGAGCAGGCTTTCAAAAAACCGGTCTGCCATTTGCTCCGTAAAGCCATTACTATTAGTTAATGACATCCATACTGCCATGCCCCCCGAAAAAGCCCATTTCACCGCAGCACGCATCATCAAGCTTGTCTTCCCCTGTCCGCCGTTTCCTGCAATTAAGACGGGAGACCCTTTTTTCAGCAATTCCATTAGCATCCTTTCGGCTTCTTTATTCGGAATATCCTCGTCCGCGCTGACCACACGCAGCATCGTATGAAAATCATTATTAACGGTAAAAAAATTCTTAACATCCAGATCATTGCAGGAATGTCTTGCCCGATTTACGTAGCCGGGATCAATTATCGTCGCCATGCTGCTTATTTCCTGAACCACCATTCCCTCTCTCATCTGAGAAAGCAATTCCAATATTGCGAGAGAGTTCTTCAATGTCCCTGCCATAGTTTCTATCCAGTCTTCACTCCTGATATCATGCAGCCATGACGAAAATTCCGGAACTGACATCCACTGTTCCATCAAACACGGAAGCAATATCCTCGCTTCTTCCACACTTGCTATGCCGGAAATAACCATATCCTCCACACTTGGCAATATATTGCGTTCCAGACATGACTCCCAATATCTAAGAATATCCTTTTCAAGAGGAAGGCCCAAATCCTCTTTCCTGTATTCCCTGCATTCGCAATATAATTTATAAGCCACTTTCGACCTTTCCCGAATTACATTCAAAGTTTCCTGAATATGATCCTGGTTTCGGCTTCTGAAAAAATCGAAAATAGTTATCAACGATCCGACAAAACCTACCCCCTTATTTAATTCGGAAAACCCACTTACAACTGTATCTAAAATATTTGGCATTTCATCGCACCCCTTTTCTCATGTAAGCTTTTCAAAGAGAATGTTTTAAAATAATTATATACTAATTTTGTATTTTTTGTCGATAATAATTGCATAAAAAAAGCGCCTTTAGCGCCTTTTTAACCATTTAACCCTCTCGACTGCCTATCCATATCCTCAATGACAATATCATAAATTTCACCTAAGGACGCGCAATATTCTAATACCTTCCACGGCTCATTGGTATGAAAATGGATTTTTATCAGTCCTTCCTTTCATTGCGCTCTTTAATATGTGCCGTAATAATTGTATAACTGTATGAGTTAATCGTTATCTTAATATGATCCGTTTCACAATACCAATTTTTACCTTGTTTATAAATCTTACAATTCTTTTCTAATATCTTGTTCTTGCAATATTTCACTACATCGGCATCTTCTATTTTCAGATTTTTCTTTATTCTTTCCACACCCATTTCCGTCGTATGGATTTTATCCATATGGTCAAGCAGTATTTTTCCTTCCGCTATTTTATTCCCGGACGTTTTATCAAACACAATGAATTCCTCCGCATCGCTATACGTTTATAAAAAACCCCTCATATATTCCCACTGGCACATCTTCTCCAAAATCATATTGTTCCACCATATCCTTTTCAAATTCATATACCGTCACCATTTGTTTTTCCGGGTCAACAATCCAATATTCTCTAACCCCTGCCGCACGATACTTAAACAGTTTTGTCATATAATCTCTTGGTTTGCTGCTCTGCGAAACAATTTCCACCACCCAGTCCGGCGCACCATGGCATCCTTTTTCATCCAATCTTGACGGATCACAAATAACAGAAATATCAGGTTCTACATAATTTATATCGTCGTTATTCAAAAATACTGCAAATGGAGCCGCCAATGCTTCACATTTTCCTCCATTACAATTTCATTATAGCCAATCATGAATAGAATAACAACCGCCTATTCTTTTGTTTTAGAAAAAAAGCCGGAAATACAGCGTTTCATCAGCAAAACCCTCTATTTCCGGCTCTTATTCAAAACTGCGGATAACAGGACTTGAACCTGCACGGGTGAACCAACGGCACCTAAAACCGTCGCGTCTGCCAATTCCGCCATATCCGCATTACTTAGATATATTAGCATTTACCTGCTTTACTGTCAATATGAAACCCCAAACTCGAAAATCAATTTTAGCAGACAACAAAATATCCCATGGAATGAAACAACTGCCAAAACCCGGCATACAATGCTGCCCCGGACATCCCTTGTCAGCTATAAAAAGCATGACAAAGAAACCATCCGGGGCGCACTCTCTGCAAAAAATCCGCAGTTCTATTTCTTCAATATATTCTTTTTGTAAAACTCGTAAGCCTTATCCCATTCCGCCCCGTTTTCCGGTTCGTATACTGTAGGCGCTTCCGAATTGGCGATCACTTCCCTGGCTTCTTTCAGGTTCTTGATGACTCCCCCTGACATAAGCTGGATCGCGATATTACCGAATACAGTAGCCTCCACCGGCCCCGCTATGACAGGGATACCGCTTGCATGCGCCGTAAACCGGCAAAGAAGCTTGCTCTGGATACCGCCGCCTACCATATGGATCGCATGGTAGTCCTTCCCGGTGCATGCTTTGATCTCTTCCAGGGCATAACGGTATTTGAGCGCCAGGCTCTCATTGATGCAACGGACGATCTCCCCTTCCGTCTGGGGAACTTTCTGCCCGGTGCGCTCGCAATACTCCCTGATCCGTTTCGGCACATTGCCGGCAGGGCTGAACTCAGGCGCGTCCGGATCGATAAAGCATTGGAAAGGCTCCGCCGCCTCGGCCAGCTTCTCCAGCTCGGAAAAACTGTATTCTTTCCCTTCCCGTATCCACTGCCTTCTGCTTTCCTGGATCAGCCAGAGGCCGATGATATTCTTCAGGAAAGAAGTCTTGCCGTCCGTTCCCGTTTCGTTCGTTATATTCAGCTCTTCCGACTGCTTCGTCAGAACCGGTTTTTCCAGTTCCGTCCCGAACAAAGACCAGGTTCCGCAGCTGACAAAGATAAAATCATCTTCCTTCGAAGGCACTGCCGTCAGCGCGCACTGTGTATCGTGTCCCGCCACGGCGACCACATCCATAGCACCGATGCCCAGCTCTTCCTGGATCTCTTTTCTAATGGGGCCAAGAAGCGTCCCCGTAGGAACCACTTCCGTCAGAATCTTCTTCGGAATGCCGAATTTCTCCGCCACTTCCATCACCCAGCCCGGTGTCAGCGGATCGCTCATCTGGGTGGTGGATACGATGGATCTTTCGCTTTTCTTTACGCCGGATAAAAAGTAATTGAACAAATCCGGCATTAGCAGCAGACAGTCCGCCCGGTCAAGAAGCTCCGGGCGCTGCTCTTTTAATGCCAACAGCTGGAATGCCGTATTGATCTCCATAAACTGGTTGCCGGTCAGTTCGTAAAAGCGTTCCCTGGGAATGAGGGTAAATCCTTTTTCCACCATTCCCTCCGTCCTGCCGTCACGGTAATGCACCGGGTTTTCCAGCAGATACCCCTTTTCGTCCAAAAGGCCGAAGTCCACGCCCCAGGTATCCACGCCGATGCTGTCCACGCTTCCATAAGCTTTTGCTTTGATCAATCCCTGCTTGATCTCATGGAAGAGACGCAGCACATCCCAATACATCGTACCGTTTACTATGACCGGATCATTGGAAAAACGGTGTATTTCCTCTGCCGTGATCTTATCCCCGTCAAAGGTTCCCAGCATGACCCTGCCGCTGGAAGCGCCAAAGTCCACTGCAAGGACTTTCGTTTCTTTTTTGGCTACATCCATTCTGTTTCCTCCGTCTCTTATTTATACAGCGGTCCGTATGTCTGGCATGCTCTGAAGTCCTGGCCCTCTTTATCCATACCGAAAGCATTCCATGCTGCCGGACGGAATATCTTTTCTTCCGGAACGTTGTGCATAGCAACCGGAATTCTTAACATAGAACACATAGTGATCAGGTCTGCACCGATATGTCCGTAGCTGATTGCGCCATGGTTAGCGCCCCAGTTATTCATCACGTCATATGCCGTCTTAAATGCGCCTTCGCCTGTGGTTCTCGGTGCGAACCATGTGCAAGGCCATGTATAGTCCGTTCTCTTCCAAAGCACGTCGGTTACTTCCTCAGGAAGTTTTACCGTCCAGCCTTCTGCGATCTGAAGCATGGGCCCAAGTCCTTTTACAAGGTTCAGACGGATCATTGTCACCGGCATCTCCGCTTCCGTTACAAAACGGGAAGAATAGCCGCCGCCTCTGAAATAACCGAAGTCTGCTGCATTCCATGTGGTAGCTTTCAGGATCGCTTCCTGGTCTTCTTCCGTCACTTCATACCAAGGCTTCATCACGCCGTTGCCGTCCGCGTCTTTTGCCTGTCCGCAAGCGTCCAGACATGCCGCGCCCGAATTGATCAGGTGGATGAACCCGCCCGCTTCTTTTGCAACGCCTTCGATATCGTATCCTGTCGCTTTCTTCACTGCTTCCGGGCTCCAGTATGTACGTACATCCGCGAAAATCTGCGCGCGGTTGGTGAGCAGTTTCATAAACATCATGCCAAGGCCGTTCAAAACATCGTTTTCCGTCGCCAGAACATAAGGCTCCCTTGCACCGTTCCAGTCGAAAGAAGTATTCAGCATCGCTTCCGGGAAATCGCAGTTCGGATAGAAGTCCGTCCACTGTCTCTGTCCCTGGAAACCTGCGGCAATCGCATTGTGGCCGACCATTTCTTCTTCTCTTCCTTCCGGCAGGTTCTTGTTGCCGTTCATCAGGTCTTTAATGATAATCATCATTTTTACGACAAATTCCCAATCCTTCTCTTTTTCCTCTGCGGATTTTTGAACTGCTTCCGGATTCTTGTCGAAGCCTTCTTTGCATTTCTCTTTTGTCCAAGCCAGAGCTTTTTCAAACTCAGCCTTATCGTAAATTTCTTCTGTCATACGGCGGATGATTTCCACTTCGTCCACGGATTCCACACGCATGCCGAGATATTCCTCGATAAATGCAGGATCAATAATGGAGCCGCCGATACCCATGCAGATAGAACCGATCTGTAAATAAGATTTTCCTCTCATAGTCGCCGCTGCCACCGCCGCGCGTCCGAAACGGAGCAGTTTCTCTTCCACATCCGCCGGAATGTCGGTAGCGTCCGCATCCTGTACGTCATGGCCGTAGATGCCGAATGCCGGAAGCCCCTTCTGTGCATGAGTTGCAAGAACGCTTGCCAGGTAAACTGCGCCCGGTCTTTCCGTTCCGTTAAATCCCCATACGCCTTTGATCGTCATAGGATCCATATCCATTGTTTCCGCGCCGTAGCACCAGCAAGGAGTTACGGTCAAAGTAATGGAAACCCCTTCTTTTTTAAACTTCTCCGCGCAAGCTGCCGTCTCGCCTACGCGTCCGATCGTGGTATCCGCAATCACTACCTTTACCGGCTCGCCGTTGGAATATTTCAGGTTTTCGGTAAACAGCTTCGCTGCTGCCTTTGCCATATTCATCGTCTGGTCTTCCAGAGATTCCCTTACCTTCAAATAACCCCTTCTTCCATCGATCGTCGGCCGGATGCCGATTACCGGATAATCCCCAATCATTCTGTTTTCTGCCATCTAATAATACCTCCTTTTCAAAAGACACTCATTGGTTACTATTAATATAATAATATCACTCGTTTTATGAAACGCATTGTGATATAATAGCATAAAATATAACAATATTCACTTTTTCAGGATCAGGCAGACATATCGAAGATGCCGCCGTCCTCTTACCTGCAAAAACAAGGAGAAACCTATGCTATATCTGGATTACAATGAAAAGCAAATGCATGGAACGAAAGAATTTCCCATCGCTTTTTACCATGTGGATAACAGCCATCCCCGATATGAAATGCCTTTTCACTGGCATAAAGAATATGAAATCGTAAGAATCCTGCAGGGAGAGTTCTGCCTCATGCTGGCGGATCAGGAGCTTATCGCCCGCAGCGGGGAAAGTTTTCTTATTCCCAGCGGCGCGATCCATGGAGGAATGCCGGAAAACTGCATTTATGAATGTCTTGTTTTCGATTTGGACATCCTCTTTCTTCACGCGGACTCTTGCCGGCAATACTTAAAAAAAATAAAACATCAGGATATTATTATCCACCCGATCATCACCGCCCGGGCTCCTTCCCTGTGCCTCGCCATTGACAAACTGTTCTCTTCCATGTCCCAAACCTCTCCCGGCTTTGAACTTACCGTCATCGGCTCTCTCTTCCAACTGTTCGGCCTTATTTTTCTGGAAAAATATTATACTTGCAGCACACCCGGCTTTGAATCCCCTTTCCGGCACATGGAACAGCTCAAGCCAGTCTTCGAATATATTGAAAACCATTATTCCTCCAGCATCAGCTTGCAGCAGCTTTCGCAGATCTCAGGAATGTCGCCAAAATATTTTTGCAGATACTTTCAGACGATCGCCCATAAAACACCGATGGATTACCTGAATTATTACCGGATCGAACACGCCTGTACCATGCTTTGCACTACCGATTCCCCCATTACCTCCATCGCCTACGACTGCGGTTTCAACGATTGCAGTTACTTCATCAAACTTTTTAAAAGGTATAAACATATTACTCCAAAGCAATACCAGATGCAGATGAAAAAATAAAATAAAAAGATAGATAAGGGGCAGAGATTTTTCTCTGCCCCTCTTTTGATAACCAAATTTTATTTTTTCTTACTATATAAATTCATTATGCCATTTTCAAAAACACTTTGCATTTCAATCGCAATATGTTTCTTCCATTAGTCATAAAGGTTAGGAGCGATAGAAGGATCTTCTATGTTCGTGCTGTCATACCAGTAACCTTCTGTCGGAATATCGCTTACTGTTTCACCGTTAGCGATTGCTGTCAATGTTTCCACTGTCTTAATACCCATTGCAAGAGGAGACTGTGTAACTGCACCAAACATTGTACCGTCTTTGATTGCGCCCTTGATTACGGAACCTGCATCAAAACCTGCTGCCAGGATATCCCCAGCTGCTGCATCTGATCCTAATACGCTTAAGTTACCGTTTGCTGTCAGAATTCCTTCAGCTGCAACCTGGTTGGAACCAAATACGCCGATGGTATCTGCTTTATTCAAGATAACAGAAGCTTCTGTTGCACAAAGTTCAACGGTTGTCTGAGCGGGAACTGCTACTTCGATAATGATATCAGCGCTTGCTTCGTCGCCAGCGTCTTTACAATTATTTACATAATATTCATTACCGATAACTGCAACTGTCTTTCCGTCAGCTGCTGCTAACTCGCTGAATCTATCGATAAAACCAAGACCACGGCTTGTGATGGACTCAGAAGTTGCTTCCTGATTTACTTCACCAATTCTTACAGGAGCTGTTGCATTTGCGATTGTGTCTTTCAGAGCAGGATAAAGATTGTCTGCTGCTGTTGCGCCAGCGCCATAGTTGTCTGTTGCGATGGTAGAAAGGACAGAACCAGCCGGAGCATCCGGAATACCAGAGTCAAAGCATACTACCGGGATGCCTTTGTCCATAGCTGCCTGTAATGAGTCAAGGCATGACTTCTGGTCACAAGCTGCAAGGCCGATTCCATCGGGATCGTTGTTGATTGCGCTGTTCAGCATATTAACCTGATCCGCGATATCGGATTCTGCGTTAGGACCTGTACAGTTTGCTGTAACGCCCAAATCTGCTGCTGCCTGATTAACGCCGGTAACAGCTGCCTGCCAATAAGAAGACTGATAGCTCTTTACAATGATTTCAAACGTATAGTTGCCGCCAGCTGCTTCTTCTGCGGGTGCTGCCTCTTCTGCCGGAGCTGCTTCCTCTGCGGGTGCTGCTTCTTCTGCAGGAGCTGCCGTTTCTGCCGGAGCTGCTGCCTCTTCTGTTTTGTTGCCGCAGCCAGCGAAAACTGTCGCTGTCATAGCTGCACACATCAATACTGCCAAAATTTTCTTTTTCATTTTCTTTCCTCCTAAAATATTTGGTTATCTTTATATGATGTCATTTTCATGACTCCATACCATCGTGAAATTATGCGGCCTCCGCCTTTTTCTTTTTCAGGATATCCACCATTACCGCTCCGATCAAAACCATGCCCGTAATAATCTGCTGCCAGTTTGCCTGCAGTCCGATATACGGAAGCCCTGTCTTCAATAAACAAATAACAAACACGCCTAAAAGCGAACCCGTGACGCTTCCAACGCCTCCGGAAGCGGAAACCCCGCCAATAATTGCTCCGCCGATCGCTTCCAGCTCAAATCCGGCTCCCGTACCAGGCTGCACAGTCGAAAATACTGCGGAATATGCGATGGATGCCAGACCTGCAAAAAGCCCGGAGATCACATATGCCATAATATGATAAAATTTTACGTTAATACCTGATAAAATCGTCGCTTCTTTATTACTGCCGATCGCAATGGTATATCTTCCGATCTTCGTATGGTTGAGTACAAAAGACATCAACAATACCAGAAGCAGTACCCAGAGAAATCCCAGCGGATATTTGGTATCCCCGATCGTAATCTTAAAGATATCTCTGAACCAGCTTCCTTCCGCTCCGCCGGTGGGCCAGGAAATACCAAAACTTTTGGAGCAAATAGAGCCAAGCCCCCTCGTAATCATACACGTACACAAAGTAGCCAAAAACGGCGGCAGACTCATAAGGGATACTAAAGCGCCGTTTAACGTTCCAATCAATACGCCAAACAGAACGGAAACCAGCATTCCTGCCCAGGTGGGCCATCCACAATGGATCACCAGATAACCGCCTGCCAGCGAATAACAGATCAGCCCTGTTCCGATTGACAGATCCACCCCGCCCGTAATCAACGGGAACGTTACGCCGATCGCCATCAACGCTATGTAATAGGAATAATCCATAATACTGAGTACCGTCGTATACCTTCTGAAGTTAGCGCTGAATATACTAAAAAATGCAAATAATACAATTACCACCAGAAGAACGATTATTTTTTGACTTCCCGCCCCGGAAAAAATTGACTTTTTCTTTTCTGCCGGTGCATTTCCAACCGATTTACCCATCTTTTCATCCTCCATCCTATATCTCTCGCGTCGCCATATTCATTATGATTTCCTGCGATGCTTCGGAGATGTCGATTTCTCCTGTCTTCCTGCCTTCACACATAACAACGATACGGTCGCTCATTCTCAATATTTCCGTCATTTCAGAGGAAATCATAATGATCGATTTTCCCTCTTCCGCCAGCCGGTTCATCAGTTTATATATTTCGTTCTTTGCACCGACGTCGATACCCCTGGTAGGCTCATCAAAAATCAAAACATCACAGTTTCTAATCAGCCATTTTGCTATAACCACTTTCTGCTGGTTGCCGCCCGACAGATTCACTACCAGCTGGTCCACGCCGGGGGTCTTCGTCGCCAGGGAATCCACATAATCCTGCGCCACTTTATTTTCGGCCTTTTTATTGATAAACAATCCCTTTACAAAATTTTCCATCGTTGCCATGGTGGAATTCTCCGCCACCGACTTCTGCACGACGATACCGTAACGTTTCCGATCCTCCGACAGATAACCGATTCCGCATTTCACCGCATCTTCAGGCGAATTGATCTCCACTTTCTTTCCGTTGATTGTAATCGTTCCGCTTGTCTTGGGATCCGCTCCGAAAATCGCACGGGCCGTCTCCGTTCTTCCCGCTCCCATCAGACCGGAAAACCCGAGAATTTCTCCTTTACGAAGTTCAAAGCTGACATCCTGAACCATTCTTCCTGCATTTAAGTGTTCTACCTTAAGCACGACGGGAGCGTCCTTTGCCACCGAGCTTTCCGTCTTCGGGTCTTCATAAATAACGCGCCCCACCATCATATTAATGATGTCGTCCTTGGTGCAGTCATTCGTAATCAGCGTACCCACATAAGTTCCATCCCTCATAACCGTTACCCTGTCCGTAATGACCTTGATTTCATCCATACGATGTGATATGTATACGATTCCAAGCTGCTGCTTGCGCAGATCCCTGATAATCTTAAAGAGTTCTTCTATCTCCGCTTCTGTCAGCGCTGCCGACGGCTCGTCGAAAATAATAACTTTCGCTTCATGGGAAATCGCTTTTGCAATTTCACACATCTGCTGTTTGCCGACGGTCAGGTTTCCCATCATCTCCGTAGGGTCAATATCGATATTGAGCCGTTTAAACAGTTTTTCCGCTTCTTCATTCATCTTTTTATCATCGATACGGATACCTTTCTTAAACTCCCTGCCGATGAAAATATTCTGCGCTACCGTCAGATGCCCAAGCATATTCAACTCCTGGTGTACGATAACAATACCCTGGTCCTGCGCATCCCTTGTATTATGGAATTCCACTTCCTTGCCTTCATATACAATGCTGCCGGAATCCTTTGTATAGATTCCTGTAAGAACCTTCATCAAAGTTGACTTGCCCGCGCCGTTTTCTCCCATCAGAGCGTGTACTTCGCCTTTTCTTACTTCAAAATTTACATGGTCCAATGCATGCACGCCCGGGAAAGATTTATCTATGTCCTTCATTGTTAAGATTATATCGCCCATTCTTTTACCTTCGCCTTTCCAGATTTCTCATAATCATTTTTGCCGCATAAACGTCAATTCTTCCTGCGCCTTGTGACAACATCCGCATAAACCGCTACGATAACGATAATACCCGTAATAATGAGCTGATAGTCCTTGCTGAAGCCAAGCGCCAGGATGCCCTCCTGCAAAAGCGCTATAATAAACACGCCGATCACCGTGCCGCTGATGGAAGCAAGGCCGCCGGCCATAGAAGTTCCGCCCATTACACAGCCCGCAATGGCCTCATTATTGTACGAATCGCCATACCCAGGCTGAACGGTGGTGTACGCCGCTACATAGAAAATAGCCGCAATGCCAACCAATGTGCCGCATATGATATATGCCAGCATTTCCCATTTTTTTACATTAACGCCGGAAAGCCTTACCGCCTCTTTGTTGCTTCCAAGGCTCAATATGTAACGTCCTGCCTTCGTCTGGTTTAAAATAATGGAGCAAATAACCGCAAATACGAGAAATATGACAAGCCCTACCGGGAAATTCCCCATCTTTACAAAATTCCTGTACCATCCGTTCGCATCCACCGACTGCGGCCAGCTGACGGACTGTGTCTTTGTAAATACGGATGCAAGCCCCTTCGCTATATTCATGCTTGCCATGGAAATAATAAACGGCGGAACCGTCCAATACGCTACAAAATATCCATTAAACACACCGAACAAAAAGCCTACCAAAACGCTGATCAGCAGACTGAGTACGAGCGGAACGCCGTGTTTTGTCAGGCAGTATCCCGAAACCAGCGCGGAACAGAACATGACCGGGCCGATGGAAAAATCGATGCCGCCGGTAGCAATAACAAACGTTACGCCTAACGACAAAAAACCAAGAAAATACGCATAGTTCAATGCACTCATAATTCTTTGCACGCCGACAAATTTACTGCTCAGCATACAAAAAATTGCATACATCAGTATCAGTACACCACATAATACAATTCTGTTAATACCAATTTTTTTCACGATTGGATTCTGTTTAATCTTTTCCAACTCTCTTCCTCCCAACTATATTTCGTTTGTAACATAATCCTGCTTCCACATCGGTAAATATGCAGAACTTCTATAAATATTTATATTTAATATTCCGATGCATTCCGCACCGGATTATGTCCGTAATACTAACCGGCTCTTTGTTTTATCATTCGGCAAAAGCCGTCCGGCATACTTTTCTTTCCCAGCCTCTTGCCAATATATAAGAATGTCTATATAATGTCATTGATTCTACATTCATTAAGGAGATAATATATGAACGATTTCAATGCAAAATTTTCAAAACGATTTATTCTTCTCTTTCCGGTTCTGTTCGCCCTTGTTCTCTGTGCCTGCCGGAAAGAAGAAAGCCCTGCCGCGCCTGTCTCGCCCTTCTCGGATTCCACCTGGGAATATACGGTCGAAGACATCCTGGCTTATGAAGGCTCCTCCCCCGAGACCTACGATTCCGTATATGGAGGCATCTGCTATACTTATCCCAAAACTTATCAGGAACATCAGGGAACGATCAAATATATGTTTGATGACAAAGAACGCCTGATGTGCATTGCCTGGGCCTGCTCTGCCGATGAAGCGCAGGAACTTTATGACTTTTACGACCTTATTGAAAAGGATGTCAATTCACAGACCGGTGAAACGGGCAGTTCATCCAATACCGGCTGCGTCTGGTACCGGGAGAACGGAAATATCATCTTAAGCCTTATGATCACTTCCGATTTAAAAGCGATGCAATATGCCTATCTTCATCCCGATGTATCGAGTCCCCCAAAAGAATAAATGCATTTGACCTTGACGTATTCATTATATAAATTACGAATTTTCTTTTAAATTGAATTTCTTACAAAAAAGGGTTAAAAATCTACTACGCTAAAATCGGCGTAAAAAATATCCCCTTTTGTCTGACACCGGTTCTGTCTGACAAAAGGGGAATACTTTTGTTTTCTATTCTATTTTTTCTTAAGCCTCTGTTATTTTACCATCCAAGTCCCATAAATCTTCCCAGCCGGAAGCCCCCTGCCATAAAAATACCTGTCCTTTGATCAAACGGCAGTTTTTATCCGCTTTCCGTATTTTTTCCATTTCTTCCGGTGTCAGCGGGTCTTCGGTCACGCACTTGAGATTGCTCACATACTGTGGTTCCTTCACGGAAAAAGGAATCGGGATCTGTCCTCTTTGGGCTGCCCATTTCAGGCAGACCACTGCCGGATGCACATGGTGCGCTTCCGCGATTTCAACGATTTCCGCCATCTGCGTGTCCGCCACGTCTTCGCTCGTCCTATCCCTTTCCGGCCTTGACGGGGAACCGATCGGGCAATACCCAATGGGCTGTATTCCATGTTCCAGCGCATAAGCAAAAAGTTCTTCCTGCTGAAAGCCGGGATGGCACTCCATCTCTAATGCTGCCGGCTTGATCCTGCACAAAGGCAGCACTGCCTCCAGCTTCGGAATCGTCATGTTAGACATTCCTATATAACGCACCAGCCCTTTGTCCACCAGTTCTTCGCACTGTTTCCATGTATCCATAAACTCATCGATGGAAAAAGGCCTGGAATCGGGATTCCTGGAATCTCCGCTGCAGCCGGGCGCATGATAGTTCGGGAAAGGCCAATGCACAAAATACAAATCGATATGGTCCAACTGCAGATCCTTCAGGCTTTTCTTGCAGGAACGCAATACCTCCCTGTGCATATCGTTCCATACCTTTGAAGTAATAAACAGCTCTTCCCTTTTAATCTCGGACTCTTTGAAAATTCTTTGAAGCACCTCGCCGATCCTGTCTTCATTCTGATACACCGACGCGCAGTCGATCAGCCGGTAACCGCTTAAAATCGCTCCGAATACCGCATTGCTTACCTGCTCCGGCGTATATTTATCCGATCCGAAAGTCCCCAGCCCGACGACGGGTATCTCTTCTCCTGTATACAATTTCCTTTTCGGAACATCGACAGGGTTAATTTTATTATCCATCTATGCTTTCCTCCCCATTTCTCCTGATGCTTCCCAACGCAGACTTTAATCTTTAAATGTAACAGCCACTTTGCCGCATTGTCCTCCTGCCATGAGAGCGTACGCTTCGTCCGCTTTTTCCAGAGGGAATTCGTGGGTAATCAGATCTTCCGGATGAATTCCCCATCTCACCAGACGTTCCACCAGTTCTTCCATTTTCCACAGAGACGTTACCCAGGAGCCGAAAATTGTCTTCTGTCCATGGATGATATCCGGACTCGGATTGAACGTACATGTTCCGCCTTCGCCTACGAACGCGATCTTTCCCCATTCTCTCGTTGCCCTAATTGCAAGCTGCCTTCCCGCATCGTTGGCGCTGGCATCGATGGCCCGCTCCACGCCTTTGCCGCCCGTTACCGCAAGGATCTGGCCAAGAGTATCCTCCCCCGGCTTAAACACATGATCCACAAGGCCCAGCTTCTTTGCCAGATCGATGCGGTAATCGTTCATTTCCACGCCGATCAGCTGATTTGCTCCCATGCATTTCGCAAGCATCAATGCTGCAAGCCCTACCGGCCCAAGCCCTGTTACGAGTACCGCATCATTGCCGCAAACGCCGATTTTCTCGATCGCTTCGTAAACGGTGCCGAACCCGCATGCTACCTGTGCGCCATCTTTATAGCTCAGTTCATCCGGCAACGCGATCAGGTCCTTCTCCTCCGCCAGTATGTAAGGAGCCATTCCTCCGTTCCTCTGCCAGCCATAAGCCTGTCTGTGTTCGCTCGTACAGGAAATATAATATCCCCTCCGGCAGTCGTTGCATACGCCGCATCCCGAAATATGATAAATGACAACCCTGTCACCCTTTTTAAAGCGTTTCAGTCCTTCTCCTTCTTCTACAATCACGCCGCAAGGCTCATGTCCTGCAATCATGCCCGGTATATAGCCTTCCGGCCCTTTTCCCACATGCTCCCTGTAAATGCAGCGGATATCGCTCCCGCAGATCGTCGTCGCCTTCGTCTGTACCAGCACCTGCCCGTGTCCCGGTTTCGGCACATCAAACTCCTTCAGCTCTACCGTGCTGTTTCCAGGCAATATCGCTCCCATCATTTTGCTCATACCTCTTTTTCCTCCTTCATTTTTTCTATTTTTGCTTTTTTCCTGTCTCTCTTCTTATAATTTTATTATACTTTATTTCTTTTCTTCCGTAAGAGCTTCTTTTGACATTTTATACTTTTTTATGTCGTGTTGGCGAAGGTGTTGGGGGCATGCGAGGGGCAGGGAGAAAGAGGAAAGTACGCTGGCGGACGGAAGCAAACGGGGAACTGCGGCTGCGGAAAAAGAGGCTGGCGGGAGGGGGATGCGGGGGAATGGTTTTTTGCTGGAGCTTCCAATCAGATTTCACTAATGAAATGGATGTATGGCATTCAACCGGACGAGCCGGGAGCAACGGACATCCTGTCCTGCGCTCCCTGAAACCGCCCTCCCTGGCGGTTTCGCTCTGGTTATTGACCATTTCATAAGTGAAATAGCTGATTGCACGCAACAGCAAAAAACCATTCCCCCGCATCCCCCTCCCGCCAGCCTCTTTTTCCGCAGCCGCAGTTCCCCGTTTGCTTCCGTCCGCCAGCGTACTTTTCAAATTTAATTCCCGTACCCGTCCCCTCTTACTGGACATTTGACCGTTTCCTTAAAAACTTTGACCATGATATCCTGTCAGGTATCATGCAGGCACAAGTCCTTTCCCTTGCTGCAAAAGGCATCATGGATACCTCTTTCATCAGACTGGACTCTACCCCTGTTTCTTCCAATACACCACAGAACAATCCAAAGTCTTTCCTTTCCAAAAACCATGTCCTTGTGGACTGTATTTCCGGTCTCCCCATTTACGAAATAACCACGACTGCTGAAGTGGCAGATTCCACAGTCGCTCTCGATATCTTTGCAAAAACCCATGGCTTCCTGCCTGTGAAGCCGGACTTGCCATGAATCGTGACGGCAGATGCTATGGCCGGAACCGTGTAAGGCGGAAATACATCTGTCCTTTTAAACTTTCCGGCAAGTGTCCGATTGACCATGTGAAGTTTCACAATGGCAAAAAGCATCGGGGCTGCACAAAATGGGTTACCATCCCAGATTTTAAAAATACCGGTCAGGAACGTATGTGGGTATGCAATAAGCACTCCGCTCCTGATACTTATTGACGGGAAAACAGGATTCTTTCCACTCCTCCGGCTTCCCCAAAGTTTCCGGCCGCCTGAAAAATATTAATCCTCTCCGTATCACTGCTCCTGTCTTTAAATGCCGGGAAAAGAAACCCGCATTCCGGCTTCCCCGGCTCATAATCGCCGCTGACCGGGCAGACCGCACAGACCAGGAACTGATAGACCTCTTCTGATTCCCACAGACTTTCCTTGTCACTGGCTTTCAGCGGGACATCATAACTGCCATGGAAAAAATAAACGGCATAGCTTCCATCCGCCTTGTATGCCTTGCCGAATTCCTCATAAAACACATCCAGCATGGCATCATTTTTCAACCCGCATTCCTTCAATGCCATAAGCAGCTGCCATATGCTTCCCGGCCTCTGATCCGCTTCCCCAAAAACATACTCTTTTAATTGTACATTTGTATCCGAAAAAGGAATTGCTTTTGCTATATCAAGGTTGATCTGCTGATCCTTTTGAGACAGCCTGTGAAAATGTTTATTAAAAGTTCCATCCACAAATCCCTCTTCATCCAGATATGCCCCTGCGATCCTGTCAAAACAATTCCGCCTCAATGTCATACGCCTAGTCAGTTCCAACATATCCTCACGGTTAATTTTCCCCATACATCCACGCTCCCTGCAAAACGCTGCACCCCCGACCGGATATGCGACAGTCTGCTTCCTATATTTTTTGTGTACAAAATTATAACGCATCCCCCATAAAAGAACAATAACCTATGAAACAAAATTAACTTCACCACCCCCACGGAAATCAATTTTGGAAATCCGGGGCATGCGGGTTGGCAGCATCACCAGCAACGCCGGGCGGAAGCGGGCAAGACAGGCTGCCCATAGATTTCCTTGCTGGTTTTGGGAAATGGATTTTCTAAATATTCCGATAAAACAGTATATACCGGGCGCAACCGTCCGCGATTCGCCATCCAGGCTCATTGCGGACTTTTGGTGACATCCGTGTCACCAAATTGCTGTTTACTGAACGGAATATTAAGAAAATCTCATTTCCCTTCACAAAGCAATAGAAATCCATGGGCAGCCTGTCTTGCCCGCTTCCGCCCGGCGTTGCTGGTAATGCTGCCAGCCCGCCATGCCCCGGATTTCCAAAATTGATTTCCGTCCCCCCTCTTGCATCCCTTTACAAACTAAAGTATAGTAAACTAAAATATAGTAAACTAAAGTATACTAAACTAAAACAAACAACACCGGAACATATAAACGAAAAACCTACACCCCTTACCGCCTCCCGGCGGAACACATATAACCATCAGGACGCAGGTATATAAGTTTTTTTCGACAGCTGTTGCTGGCGGAGATGGTGTCAAAATGGAGGCGGGGAGGTTGGTGCAAATGGCTTCTGCACGATGGAGATGGAACTCAAAAATCGTGGAAGCCTCTGCTGACACGATTTTCGTTTTCAGAGGTCCATCGGAGTGCCCCGTGCAGCAGAATGCGCACCAACCTCCCTGCCTCCATTTTGACACCATCTCCGCCTCCACAACCTCCCTAAAAAACCTTCTCCCTGCCCCGCCCCCCTAAGGAGACTCCCCTCATGTTAAAACGCCTAGACCATTTCGACCTTCATTTCTCCCTGGGAGAATATGATTTTCATATTTCCAATATTGTCCTGGAACGTTTTGAGCGTTCCATTCCTCTCCACAGCCATAGTAAAAACAGTTATGAGATCCACTATATCCCTTTTGGCTATGGAAACGCTTCCATTGAAGGGGCATCTTATGATATCGTTCCCAATACGCTTTTCATCACTGGGCCTTTTATCGAGCATTCCCAGATTCCCGATTCGGAAGATCCCATGTGCGAATATTGTATTTATTTAAAAATAGGGCGCTGTCCTGCCCCGTCTTCTTCCCTCGCTGAAAAAAAGCTTGCCAGAATTTTCCGGCAGACCGATTTCTGGTTCGGTCAGGACAACCAGGATATCCATACACTGATGAAGCAGCTTTTCTTCGAACTGGAACACCGCTATACCGGCTATTCCATCCAGGCGGAAATTCTTTTAAAACAGCTGATCATCAAGCTGGTAAGAAATTATGAGGGGCAGATGGAAACAAATTCCTGCACCGACGCTCCTAACTTATTTGACAACAAATACCTGATTATCGAAGAATGTTTTCTTTATGAATACCGGACGCTTACGCTCGACGCGCTGTCCGCCCGCCTCGGGCTGGGCATCCGTCAGACGGAACGATTGTTAAAACTTCATTACGGCAAGACTTTTCTACAGAAAAAAACAGAAGCGCGCATGTCTGCCGCCTCCATTCTTTTGCAAAATCCTTCTCTGTCAGTCACACAAATTGCAGAAGATACCGGTTACTCCTGCGTCGAGCATTTTTCCGCTTCTTTCAAACGCCATTACGGCCAAAGCGCCACCGCTTACCGGAAGCAGTTTTCCATATCCCCTTAAAAAATGCCGAGTATTTTTTCACGGAATCCCGCATAAATCGTATCGTAATCGGCGTAATTGATCTTGCTGTCTTTAAAGCGGCTCCCCCATTCAGCGCAGACAGCATCCGCTACCGTTTTGGCATGATCGCTGCTTGTCATCAAAAGAGCAGGAAAAGTATAATATATCATAAAGAAATTCAAATCGGCCTGTACCCTGCCATTGATCCTTCCTTTTACTTTATAGTTGCCTTCCACCCTGTTCACGAACTCCGAAGCGATTTCCTTTGCCGCGCTTTCCTTATCCTCCGCAGCTTCCATATATCCCATCATTTCCGAAAAATAATGCCCGTGTTCGTCTCTGAAACCAACCATATTTTTTTCATAAGACGCTTTTTTCAGCTTTTTCATCATTACCTGCATGTTCTCAAATATTTTTTCCACGCCATCCAACATTTTACCATCCATCCTTTCTACACTCATCCACATGCCGCCTCCCGGCGGCACAAACCATCAACGGTGTGAAGCGAAGTTCTTGGCGAAGCACCCACTGGTGCGAGCCTTAGAACTTCTCTTCACACTACTACTCTTCCCTGAAGGGAAATAATAATTTCTGGTTTTCTTCCGTATACACGCTGTCGTTGCTGATTAACTCGCAGCCGGAATCGATATGTTTTACCACTTTTTCCCCATTCAGAAGGCTCGCAGCAGCCTCCACCCCAAGATAACCCATTTTAAAAGGATTCTGAATCACTATAATTTCAAAAATACCTTCTTCCAAAAACTGTATTTCCTCCAAAGAGCTGTCAATACCCACTACGCGGATGTCCTGCCTTCCTTTTTCCTTGATCGCCCTGGCGGCTCCCACCGCAGAATATTCATTTAATCCGGCCACAAGATCGATATCAGGATATTTTTCCATCAGCTCCAACATCAGCAGATAGGCTTTATCGTAATCGGAATCGCAGAATACTACGTCCACGATCCTGTCCTCATACTCTCCAAGACCCTTTCTCACGCCCTCTTCCCTCTCGATGGCGGTGGAAGACCCTTCCACGTGGCCGATGATCGCGATCTGGGATTCCTCCGTGGCATACTGCCGCATATAATCCCCTTCCACTTCCCCCAGTTTTACATTATCCGTCGTAATAACCGTATCCGCAATATCTTCGTCAATTTCCGAGTCTACCAATATCAGCGGTATTCCGCTTTCCACCACCTTTTTCGCATAAGGGGTCGTTTCCGTATAGCTGGACGGCGTCAGCAGAATCGCGGAAGGCTTCTGTTCGATCGCCCATTCGATCAGAGCATTCTGTTCCGTATAATCATCCTCCGTTTCCGGCGCCACTATCGTAAGATCCATATTGTTTTCGGCCGCCGCCATTTCCACCCCTTCGATCAGCAGTTTCCAGAAATCGTTGTCTTCATCGATCACTTTCGGAATAAAAATAATACTGCGTTTCTCATCCTTCCCTCTGCCGTTATGCCAAAAGAAAAAAGCAAGAAGCGCCAGGGCCATAACGGCCGCCGCCCAAAAAAGCGCAGTTCTCTTATGTACTTTCATCCTCTCTCCTCCTCTCTGAAATTCCTTGGGATAATGATCGTCACCGTAGTCCCTTCCCCCAAAGTACTTTCAAAATGAAGGCCGTATTCCGCCCCGTAATATAAGCGTATCCGTGTCTGTACATTATGAACGCCCACGCCGTTATTCCCTTCGCTGGCCAGCGATTTATCAAATATACCTTTCAAGGCAGCCTCATCCATACCGATTCCGTTATCGATCACTTTCAAAACTATGTGGTCTCCTTCTCCATACCCCACTATGCGGATCAACCCCTTGGAACCTTTATATTTAATGCCGTGGTAAATGGCGTTTTCCACCAGTGGCTGCAAGATAAGGTTGATGATTTCTTCCTTTTTAATATCCTCCGCCACTTCTATTTCGTATTCCAGCTTATCCTTATAGCGCATCTTCTGGATGGTCAGATAACTTCCTGCATAATCCACTTCTTTTTCCAGGGGAATTCTTTCGTTATCGTTGCTGATGCTCTGGCGCAGCAGCCTTGCCAGCGCGGAAGTCATACGCACCACTTCCTTATTCTTCCCCCCTTCTGCCATCCAGATAATAGAGTCCAGCGTATTATACAGAAAATGGGGATTGATCTGCGAGCGGAGCGCTTTCATCTCGCTCTTGCGTTTTTCCTCCTGCTCATAAATATTCTGCTTCATCAGCTGCCGTATTTTTGCGGTCATAAGGTTAAAAGAATTTCCCAGGCTGTCGATCTCGCTGTCCGAACGAATCACTACGGCCGTATTTTCAAAATTTCCTTTTTCCACCTCTTTCATAGAGTCCTTTAATTCTTTGATCGGCCTCGTAATAGCCGTGGCAAGAAATATGGCAAGCACCATGGCGATTCCAAGAAGAATTACCGCTGTCAGCACGTAAACCGACTCCGTTTCTTCCTTATTTTTCATCAGTTCGGAGATGTCCGCTACGCCGACCACCCTCCATCCGGTTTTTTCGGATACCGATACGGTATAGAGCTTGCCTTCCCCTTCTCCCCTTTCATCGGTGACAAAATAACTGTCGGAAGCGCATTCCAGCACTTCTCCGATCCTTTCTTCCTTCAGCCCGTTATAAAGAAGCTGCTGTTTCGGATGATAAATGATTTTTCCCGCTTCGTCCACAATAAATACATAACTGTTCGTGGCAAGGCTATTATTTTCACACAGATCCTTCAACAGTTTATAGTTCAGGTCGATAAAGAAAACTCCCCCGTTTTCTCCGGTCTGCGGATTCTCGATTCCCTTGCTCAAAGTCACTACCCATTTATAGTTATTGCGTATTACATGTTGGACATGAGAAGCCGTCAGTATGCTTTCGTCCCCCTCCAATGCTTTTTCAAACCATTCCACATCCTGGAGGGAAACATTTTCATTCAGCTTATCCATCCCTCCGTTAATAATAAAATCCCGCTCCGGCGTCACCACCGCAATATTGGAAATATCCTGCCTCGTCTCCACGACGGTATTAAACTGGGTCACGATGCGCCCGTAAACTTCTTCCGTCTCTTCCTTTGGCATCTTCATAAACAGATACTTCTGTACATCCCCGCCCTGAATAATCATGGATGAGATATTTTCCATATAATCAATGTAGGAATCAATATCCCTGTTCACCTGGCGCACCAGGCGGGAAGTATAATCCGTCGAATTTTCCAAAACCGTCTTTTTCGTATAACCTACAGATATCAAAAGAAAGATAGCCATCGTTATGACGATCAGCAGAGAAAACAAACAAAGCATTGTTGTTTTCACACTTTTAAACAACGATAAAACCGTAAAGCGATTCTTTTTTTCAGACATTTACTTCCTCATTTCCCTGGCATATTCGGTAGGCGTTTTTCCCGTAATTTTCTTGAAAGCGATGCTGAAATAGTGGGAATCGTTAAAGCCCACCCGTTCCGCAATCTCATAATTTTTCATGTCCGTATGTTCCAGCAGTTCTTTAGCCTTCTGCATCCTGAGTCCGATCAGCACATCCATAAACGTCGTCCCTGTTACCTGTTTGAAAATGGCGCTGAAACGGCTGGTGCTGATATTCAGGTAAGAACAGACGGAATGAAGGCTCAAATCGCAGTCGCCGTAATTTTTTTCTATATAATCCATGGCCATTACCGCATATTTTTTACCGCCTACATTTTTCTGGCTGTCCATCCATTCGCCGGTCTTCTTACAGTAAGAAGCAAGAATATCCAGAGCCTCCCGGAGCTGTCCTGCCGTCAGCGCCCTGTCCAGCACATCTTCTCCTGAAACCGCCCTTTGGCATCCTTCCGTTTCCGACAGCCGGCAAAGCTCGTTCATCATGTCCACCACCCGCTGCAGGACAATCCCCGTACTCCTTCTGTCATAACGGCACTCACGCAATTCCTTCTCCATGTCCTTAAAATCATCTTCTATCTTTTGGCTCTCATTCCCCTTCACATGACTGGCTAATACATCCAGCATCCGGTCCACATCCGCCTGGCGCTTTCCCTGCCGTATTTCTTCTATTTCCATAATGCGGTTTCCGCCCATGATATAATGGTACTCCAGAGCCTCCTCCGCTTCTTCGTAAGATTTATATATATTTTCCGTCTCTACCGCATAACTTCCAAGACCGATATTGACGGCAAGCTGCATAATCCGGTTCATCTGCCCGATGATTTCCCGGCAGATATTTCTTACTTTCTGGCGGAACTCCGCCGGACGGTTGGAATGGAGAAGAATATAAGTGCGGTGGTCCTTTCCCTGGCAGACTTCTCCCGCTTTATTTTTCTTCACAATCTCCTGGCTGATATTATGCAGGACAAAAGCCATAAGAGCGCTCTCCCTCTTCCGTTCTTCGTCCAGTTTATAGGTGGAACGCGCATAAATATCCAGTTCAACTACCGCTACGCGGTACACGGCAGAATCCAGGCTCAGTCCTACCTTTGCCAGTTCTCTTCGTATTTCCTCATCCGCCTTGCTGCCTCTGATCAGGTGGAGCAAAGCATCGGAATAAAGAAGCTGCTGTCCTTTTCGATAGGCGGACTCCAATTCCAATATTTTCTTTTCCGCTTTTCGCTCCTTATCCAGTTCCGCTTTCAGATCCAGCAGCGCCTTTCCCATCTCTTCGGCCGTAATCGGTTTTAATAAATATTCCTTTACCCCATAGCGGATCGCTTTCTTCGCATAATCAAAATCATCGTATCCGCTCAAAATAATAATTTTTATGGAAGGATGCTCCTCGCCCAGCCTTTCGCTCAACTGCATCCCGTCCATATACGGCATACAAATATCTGTAAGAACTACATCTACCTGGTTCTTCTCTATAAATTCCAAAGCCTCTTTTCCGTTTTCACAACTGCCGGCCAGTTCATATCCATACTTCTCCCATTGTACATTCTCGCTGACCGCTTCCCGGATCAGCGCTTCATCATCCACAAGTAATATCCGATACATCCCCTGTCCTGCTCCTTTCTTTCCGCCGGACCCTGAAATCAAAATGCAGCATTCCCCTTTATAAGCATTCCAAAAAGGAAAATACTGCATTTTTACAAAAAGTGCATAAATAATTGTTCAGGGATTTTACTACTTATCGACCACAACGCCTTTTTGCAGCATAATATTCGCGTAAAGCGCCGTTTCCCCTGTGGCGATGATCGCGTATACTTTCTTTGCCTCCTCGTAAAAAGCAAAGCGTTCGATCTGTCCAATGGCTTCTGCCCCACGTTCGTCATGACAGGCCGTGATCTTTTCATAAGTCTTCCAGATCGGCGTTTCCACCGTATCCCCCGGCATCACTTCCATAAGGTTCACCGGTTTCTCCACATAAGTATCCAACGGAAATACTTGCAGGATGGCGTCCAATATTTCCGGGATACCATGTCCGTCCATACGGATAACGATCGCATCCCTTCCCATAGTCTCCGCCGGGAAATTACCGTCGGCAATTACCAGCCTGTCGCTGTGCCCCATCTCACACAATACTTTCAGCAATTCGGGGGATAAGATCCCCGGAACTCCTTTTAACATCGCAATCCCTCCAATCCATCAACATTCATCTGCTCTTACAAACGTATAATAAAATAGTATCATGTCGCCGGCACAAAAAATCGAAGGATAATGGCATAATATATAACATTTTTCACTTCACTCTCTTCTTTTTTTCCGAAGAATGGGAATGTTTCTTTTTCTTCCGTTTCCGCTTTTTCCTTCTCTCCCTCTCGTTTTCTTTTAAAATCACTACCACTATGACAATGCCGATAACTGCCGCTGCCGCCAGGCAGAGAACCAGGAGGATTTTACCATCTATTTTCAATGCCTTCTTTTTACCGTCTACCGTTCCGCCATTTTCCTGATCCAGCAGTATCTTCTCCGTTCCATCTTCCGTTTCCGCCAAGGTCTCCGCATCCGTTCCGTCCGAATTCCCCTCGCCGGAGATGCCGTTTTCTTCCTTCGCAATGAGAATACCTGACGGCCCATCTCCTGGATCCACGACAGATACTTTGCCGCCCCGCTTCGTCCGCACTTTCCCACTTGTTCCTGAGGCGGGCTTCCCGGTTACCTGAACGGCCATTCCCTGACTCATATCTATCAGCCCGGAAGTCTGATTATCTTTCTGGACAACGGAAGAGGGAATATTCTGGGCATCAGAGGGATCGTTTTTCAACTGTGTATTCTCATCGTACAGCCCGTCATTTATATTTCCTCCGCCGGAAGAATCCTCCTGGTTCCCATCGTCAGGATTTTGGTTTCCACCGCCCGGCTCCTGGCCGTCATCTTCCTGATCCCCGCCAGGAACGGGGGCGGGTTCCTCTTCCTCCGGCCCCGGTGGATAAACCGCTCCATCGCCGATTTTCATGCTCACAGGCTCCGGTGCCTTTTCCACCATCGGTATTTTATCTCCATAAGATCCATTGGCTGTCCGAAAGGAATCTTCACAATAACTGATTTCCACCGACGTAAGCTGCGCCGCATCCGCCGGCGTTATATTGACATAGCCAAGATTCAGCACTTCCCCATCAAACAGGCTCTTCGCGGAAGCCGCATAAATATCCAGTCTCCCCGCCTCCTCTTTATATATGAATCCATGTTCTGTACCTTGCACGTTCGGGGAAAATTCAAATCCCACCTCAGCCTGTCTCTCCGTATCCACTTTCAGCGAAAGGGAAACGGCCGTAATTTCTTCTTCCGCCGCATTGCTCATTTCCAGCGATACGGCTACTTTCGAACCTTCCTGACTTAAATTTACCGCGTCCTGCCCGGCTGCAAAAACCCGCATCGGGCAGACCAGCGCCCAAACAACCGCTCCCAAATATAATCCTTTCTTCATCCGTACACCTCTTAAGCGCTTTTTTCTATCAACGTTATTTCCGTTATTGCTCCTCTTTTCCTACAAAAGTAATATATTCCAAAGTCTCCGGTATCCTGAGAGGCAGCGTATCGCTTACAAGCCTCTGTCCCTCGTTCGTCAGCGCATTATCCACACGGTAAAGCTGCGCACGCACTGTCTTTCCTTTCCATTGGTCTATGTATTCCGGCTCGATCCAATAGATCCAGATTCCGTCGCTTACTTCCCCGAGCGCCCCGTTTTCAGGCACTTTAGCCAAAATGATCTGTTCCGCTTTCAGTACATTTTCTTCGTCCACGCCTCCGACTACGGAACCGTCTTCGTCGTAAAGCACCACCACGTTATAATCCGGGTTTCCTTTATAATTTCCCGTAAAGATCAGCGAACCTTGGGGAATGGCTTTTCCCTGCTCATAAACGTATTCCTCTTCTAAAATTCCCACGGCTCCCTGTGTGCCGCTCTCTTTCACGCCAAAGGAAATACTGTCTCCCGCCGGCCCGAGCAAGTCTACTTCCGTTATGCTCATATGGCTCTGTCCCAAAGCCTTTAACCTGACATAAGCCGCATCATATGTACATATCCAGGGATCTCCCGCCGCATTCTCAAAGTAAACCGTCTGGCTTCCTTTTTTCTCTTCAAATCTTCCTTTCTTGACCGTCGTCCACTGGCTGCCGTCCACGCTTACCTCGATCTCATAATCGCCGATCGGCGTTCCCGATTTGACCGTATATTTCAATCCGCATACTGCCAGCGGCTGGTTCATACGCAGGAGGATCACGGCGTCGCTTCCTGAAGTCTGCCCTGCATAAGTATCCTCATAATTTCCGTCAATCACGCGGTAAATAGCCGAAACTGTTTCCGGCGCACAGGGATCCTCTTCCGTTGCCCCATCCGCTCCGTCGAGTTCCGAACCCATATTGGTCGTCACCGTCCATTGCGATTTGTCATGGCTGCCGTCGTGGGATATTCTCACATTGCCGACCGTGTAGGCATTAGAGCGGAAACCGAACTTATCCACCGCCGTAACCTCATAGGTCAGAACTCTATTATTGATGATGGCAACGCGGTCCGTATAAGTATTCTCTGTGGAAAATCCAACAACCTGACGCACGGGCTTCCCATCCTCATAAGAATATCTGGCGATCTCGTATCCCAGAATCACTCCCGGGTCGGCCGTACTTTGAATAGAAATCACCACTTCATTCGGATTTTCGCCAATTTGCGCCATACTTCCCGCCGCAACAACATCCTGTCCTTTCACGGAACCGGATATGCCGTGTTCTATCTCATATACTCTCGCATCATCCGTCAGATAATAGATCGCCCTTTCTTCTTTCCCGAACTGGCTCGCATAACGCATTGTCTCTGCATCCGGAACCAGCCCCCAGCGCATAAAGAATTCCGTCAGATCCTTTTCCGCCGCCGCACAAGCCAGACGCATGATATTCTGCTCACTGCCGCCATCCAGTCTCAATCCGCCCTTTGCGCGGGAAGCATCCCTGCTATAAGAATCCACCCTCGCGTAAAACAGATTGGCCTGTTGTTCCTCATAACTGTCATAAGTTTTATAGTTATATCCTCTGTCATAAGCCAGATGAAGCTGCCAGTACATGGCAAGGTGGGTAAACACATTCCCCGGACTTCCCACCGTATTCGAAGTCACTTTTTTATACACATTTTCATAATTAAACCTTACGGTAGCATTGCTGTCCTCCGACTTTATCAGCTGCGCAAAATAATTGTTCGTTACCTCAGCGATGGCATAGCTCCCCTGATTGATATTATGCCCGATCTCGTGGCCGATGCCCCAGCCAAAGTATCTGCCGCTGGCATACTTGCCGTTTTCATCCGTCTGCACAGGCACGGAAGAAGCCAGTCCCGGCACGGAACCCCATTCGATTCCGATATGGTTTCCTGACGCATACATAAATGCTCCGGCAAACATCCTCATATAACGGATGTTCAAATGCTGAGCCGGCATCCGGTCCGTTGCCGGCGCGGATGCATCCGCGCTCAAACCTTTATGCTGATAAAAAAGGTGCATCATTTCGTCCATTGCCTGTAACGACTGTCCGAGCTTATCCGCCCGCTGTTCCGTCGTTCCCTGTCCAAGTCCCGCCAATATCTGCTCCGCGGATACGGACAGCATCATCTGATCCAGTACGATATCCGTCGCGCCGAGAATACAGTTCTGTTTGTCGTATGCCCTGTTTACCTTGTTGCCCGCTCCTGCCGTTTCATGTATTTGTTTATGTTGTTCTTCCATGGAAGCTACATGTTCCTCCAGCTCTTTTACATAAGAAACAATGCGGTCCTTCCGGCTCTGTTCATCCTTGACTCCGTACAGGTTCAGCACAGGTATCTTTCCACCGCCGCTTACCCGCACGGCATATCTGTCATTCGCGTTATTGCCGGTATATTGGATGTAAAGCGCTCCGCCGCCCTCGCAGGCCAGACTTTGGATAGAAGGTATGGTAATCTCATTGCGGCCCACTTTCAACGTAGCCACTTCCGATGCAAATGCTCCCGCCTCCGCATGATATTGAGTAGCAATCAGCTTCAATGCCGAATTAGAACCGGTTTTCAACCGGTCATGGCCTACATAAATGACCAGTTCTTCCCCTTCATAAGCCGAAATGCCCAATGGCTGCCATGCGTTCAATCCGCCAAATCCCAGATGCCCGTCTTTTGCCGCCGTAATCGCCGGATTAATGGTTACGATATCTCTGAACTCCGAAGAAAGCAGTCCTCTCGCATTCTCCAGCTCCCGTTGCAGCATAGCTCTTTCCGGGTGGTATTCCCCGCTTTTTTCATCCTTTGTATCCAGCCTCTTTTGCAGCTCGTCGATGGTTTCCTCCGTCACGCCTTCTTTCAGAACGGTGTGCAGGTCATCCCCATATAACCCGAGGATATCATTCTCCAGGCTGTCATAATAGTAAAAATTCACTTCCGCTATCGTCATATTATACAGCGCGTATCCCCGCGCAAAACCGAGTTTTATCTTATTTGTCCTGATCGGCTCCGCCAGTTTCACCATATAATATTTTCTGCCGTTGGCATCCGTTCTCTGCACAACGGACACATTTTCCGCATATGTTCCGTTCGGATGCTCTTCATCGAAGTAGCAGACCGATACCTTGGCATAAGAGGCAATATCTTCCGGTTCCGCGAAGGCAATATAGCTCATTTCATAATAATCATCCAGCGTAAACAGAAGTCCTTTATTGTTTGCCACATATTCCGCTCCATCATCCCAGTCCAAAATCTGATAATAAGAGCCGAAACTTTTATCCACCGTTCCAAGAGCGCTCTGATTATCTTTATCCAAAGCGCTTGTTATCATCTCGCCCCTGCCATGGGTCGCGCTCACGATATGGGCGCTTACTTTCCCCTCTCCGTTGGATTCATTGATCAGTTTGTATTTCGGCATTTGGGCCGGCTTCAACGTAATCGTCCATACCTCCGAATGAAGAGAAGGCGCGCTCTCGCCCAGCGCATTCACTCCTGTCACATATACCTCATATCCCGTCTGGTCTTTCAGACCGGTAATGGTGTATTGGTTCTTTTCGATGCCCGTAATTGTTCGGAATGAACTCTCTCCCAGTTCTTTATAATATACCTGATAGCTGTCAGTATCTTTCATATCTTTCCAGCTCATGCGGATACAGCAATACCCGCCTACCGCTTTCAGATTGTCCGGCGCATCCGGTCTGCTGGAAGCTTCCGGAACAACCGATGCCCATTCCCCATAAGGGCCCGCCCATGTGCCATTTACCGATCTCACGCGGGCTTCATAGGTTTCTCCGTTCGTCAACTTTCCATTGCGGAAAGATTTTACTTCCAGGTTGTTAGCGGCAACACGCACCGTTTCCACTTCCCCGCCATATCGGATTTCCACCTCGTAACCGGTGATATTGGTCTGTGCTTCCCATGTCAGGGTAAACGACCGGTTCCCGCCCGTCGCCGACAATATTTTGGGAATATTAAAAGAGGGCTCCGAAATACGTTTTTCCATATCATTCAAAAATTCCACTTTGGAAATTTCCGCCAGGCTTCCTCCATTTGTCGTTCCTGTAATCCTAAAAGTCACTTTTTTTATGGCAATCTGGCCTCCCAGGTCGATTTTGAGCAACCCGTCGCTGCGGCCTTCCTGCACAGTTCTGGCCGCCGCTCCCATCGCCTGTATTCCGTTAGCTATCTCGATGCTTATGGGTTCCCCATCCGTTTCCAGAAGCAATTCCCCGCTTTCCACAGCATTTTGCCCCATAGAAATCAAAATCTGCTCCACATGGGCATATTCGCCCCTTTCCGCCTTCTCCTTGCTCTGAAGGTTAAAGCCGATCTTCACCGGATTTTGTTCCGTAATCGCTCCTCCCTGAACGGTTTCCAGAACGACCGGAATGGATGCGTCCGACAGCAATGCTGACGGATCGCCGCCCGTCACTTTCGTATTTCCGGTATCGATGTTCACCTTTACTGCTTCCGGCGCGATAGTTCCGGCAAGGACAGCGCGGGTATCCGCATTTTCGTTCAGTTTCGCCCTGCTGTTGACATAATATTGCAGATCCACCAGATCTGTTTTTCCGTCCTTGTCCAGATCTGTCATTTCCACATTAGGATCGCCGGCCAGCACTCCATTTTCTCCCCGGCTGATCGCCTCTATAATGGCATTCCTGTCCGCTTCATCGATCCTTCCGTCCCTGTTGACGTCCCCGATCAGCAATACGCCCGGATGGGGGCTGCCTTCTTTATAGTCAAAGCCGTCCAGGTTTACGAAACCCGTATGGATTTCCGCCGTCCGAATATCCCCGTCCACTACAACATCCTGTTCATAAGGAAGAAACCCGAAACCGGCTCCGCCGCGTTCTTCCACTTTCAGCCGGTAAGTGCCTGGCAAAAGCCCGTCAAACAATATTGTATGGGCGTCCGCTTCCCGTCCGAGATCTTCTTCTTTCTCAGCTATTACATTTCCGTCTCCGCTTTCCAGCCTGACCGTCAAAGCAATCTTTTGCGATGCGTCGATCGGAAGTACATTTCTCAATATCACTTCCGCCCGTCCTTTTGCATCGGAAGGCGCATATTCCTTATTCCATTCTTCGTCATCCGCGGAAGAAACCGGCGTTTCCGCACCCGGCATTTCTGTTGCCGGCACTTCCATACCATCCGGCGTTGTGCCGTCCTTTATTGTACCATCGGGTATTATTCCATCCGGCGTTTTATTATCCGGTATTCCTCCAACTCCCGGCATTCCCGTATCGCCGGGTGCCGCCGTATCGCCCGGTACCGTGTTATCCGGCGCTGTCCCCGGAGTAGTTCCCGTTCCGTTTGTCGTTCCTCCCCCCGGTGTGTTTTCCGTTCCGGTTATCGTTCCTCCTCCCGGCGTGTTTTCCGTTCCGTTCGTCGTTCCTTCCCCCGGTGTGTTTTCCGTCCCGGTTATCGTTCCTCCTCCCGGCATGTTTTCCGTCCCGGTTATCGTTCCTCCTCCCGGCATGTTTTCCGTTCCGTTCGTCGTTCCTTCCCCCGGCGTATTTTCCGTCCCGGTTATCGTTCCTCCCCCCGGCGTGTTTTCTGTTCCGTTCGTCGTTCCTCCCCCCGGCGTGTTTTCCGTTCCACCTATCGTTCCTCCTCCAGGCGTGCTTCCTGCATTGTCCGGCTTTGCGTCCGGTGCCGCTCCCGGCACGGTTCCGTTATCCGGTATGGTTCCGTTCACCGCATTCGTTGGCTCCGGAACGGTTTTCGCCCCTGTCACATCTCCTTCCGGCGGAACATACAAAGTTCCTCCTTCATTCTGCCTCTCTTTTTGTACACTCGCTCCGTTCGGTTCCGCTGCCCGAACCGGAAGAATCCATGCTGCAACCAGGCAAAATGCCAGCAGCCAGGCTATCTTTCGTTTCATATTCTTTCTCCCTTTCCTTTCGTAAAAGCATACTTTTCAGCAATAAAATAAACCAGCTTTTCATGAGGCATAAAATACCTCTCCCATTCATTGAGAAATTCTTTCCCCGACAAATCCCTTTCCTGTGATTGTTTCCTGATGTCCGCCAAAGCCTTTACCATCCCGACAATCTCTTCCTTACTCAGATCCCCGCTGTCTGCCAGAAAATCATAACTGATGCGTATCTCTTCCCCGCAAAAAACATCATCTATCAGCCGATATGCCATTTTCCAGTTTTCTGCATCCAAAAAACATAGCTTTCTGATAAAAATAAATTTATCCGCATACCGCAAGTAGGATTTTCTGCACACCCCATTTTCCAAATCATCCAATATCCTTTTCCACTGCCCATTCTGCTCTCTGATAATGAGTTCTTCCGCCGTTTCAAAGAAACTGCGCGCTTCCGGGATCTCATTTTTTCCTCCATGTTCATAATGCAGGAAACAGCAGTGCGGAAATTCCACATCCCAATCCTCTCCCAGCCTTTCTTTCAGCTTTTCCAGAGCATTCCTGCAATTTTGCCATTCGAGAGTGTCCGTTTCGTTGACCTTTATCAGCCTTACACTGCCCTTCCCCTTCAGCACCAGGTTCTTTTCCGCATATGCACGTGCCGCCGGCGTCAGAGAATACATCACATATTTTTCCTTTTTATATATCTCCAGCAGTTCCACCTCACACCGCTTCATTCTTTGCAGAATATTGCTAAGCGCGCTGGATGTCAGATCCATTTTTTCCGCAATTTCCTTATTGGTCATCGTATGATCCACCAATAACAGCATGATCCGGGCCATCTGCTTTGTTAAAAACTGGCGGATCAATGTCTCTGACTCATCTGCCAAAGATAGATGACTCACATTATTTTCATCTTCTTTTTCCAAATCAATTTTTCGAATAATATCTCCATCCATTGCATTGTACCTATTCCCTTCTGCTTCTCAATATATCCTATTTATCCTCACAATATCTACGCCATTTCATACTATCACAAGATAACTCATATTTCAACAATAAATGACTCACGAATGTAGAAATCAATTTTTATAAACGCCATGGCGGAGGAAGCCAAACGGGGCTGGGGAAGCGGAACAGGGCGGCGGGCGGGGC
>ERZ808035.513-NODE-513-length-33259-cov-6.767645_pt1 | contig 33259 bp, 21 predicted proteins | sample MGYA00380189_ERZ808035 | MGnify/ENA primary metagenome ERZ808035 (study PRJEB31490, sample SAMN06133407) | mouse gut metagenome | isolation source: M5_1 | host: mice | place: China: Chengdu | collected 2015-05 ...
CCGTCACGCGCAACCGTCATTTCGTCCTCGTCCGCCTTCGCCCCACTGACCCCCTCGTCCGAAAATATCTCCAACAGGGCGTATTGCTGATTGTTACAGTATCTTATTATCTCCTCTCTCTGCTCGTCCAATGAATACCCATGCCTGACTTGGCTGTCAGTCGATACTCTGACGTATCCTACCGCCTTTATCGCGTCCCTGTCCATGTTATAAAAACCTCCTTCAACACAAAATTTTTATAACATCAATTCCATTCCATGTTATTTTTACAGACTGCATGGAAAAATTCATAATGCCGCACGAAACAGGGCTTGTTTTGCATAAATCAAATAAAAAATGAACCGGGTAAAAGGTCACCAAACCCTTCCCCGGCTGCTCATATCCTTAAATTTTGTTGGAATTTTGTTGGAACGCACTGGTTTTTTACTAAATTTCGCCTATTTTTATTACTATCTTAAGACACAAAAAACCTTGAAAGCCCCATGCTTTCAAGGTTTTTTATTATCGGAGTGACAAGACTTGAACTTGCGGCCTCTACTTCCCTAAAGTAGCGCTCTACCACCTGAGCCACACCCCGAAAAACCTTTACTATTATATCTAATTCCACACAGAAATGCAAGCCTTATTCCAGAACTTTTTTACAAAATTCTGTGCCGAATAGTTAAACGAACTTTTCTCTGTCATCACTTTTCGATCAGATTCTCAAAAACCTCCTGCGGAATCGGCCTTGAAAAATAGAATCCCTGCTGCATCTGACAGCCGACTTCCTTCAGGTAGTCGCTCTGTTCCTGTGTTTCCACGCCTTCACACAGGGAGGTGATTTTCAGCTTTTTAGCCATATCCACCACACAGGAAATAATGATCCTGTCGCTCTCCTGCATCTCGCCTTCTTTCAGGAAAACACGGTCCAGCTTGATAATGTCAATCGGCAGCTTGCTTAGCAGATTTAGGGAAGAATACCCGGAGCCGAAATCATCCATGGATACCTTAATTCCCAATTTATGTAAACCTTTAATCAGTTCCAGGGCCTGTTCCGTATTATCCAGATAAATACTTTCTGTCAATTCAAATTCCACCAGCGAACATGGAATCTGAAACTCCTCAAGCAGCTCCTTTATATACTGTAAAATATGCATTTTCTGCAGATGCACCCTGGACACGTTGAGGGAAATCGGCACCACCTTTTTCCCTTCCCTGATCCGTCTGTCAAGAAAACTGAAAACCTCCCTGTATACATAGTAATCCACATCCACGACCTGGCCGCTCCGCTCGATCAGCGGAATGAATTCGTCCGGGTAGACAAAACTGCCGTCCGGCTTCTGCCACCGCACCAGAGCCTCCGCCCCTATCAATTCAAGGGTATCCGTATCAATCTTGGGCTGAAAATACACTTGAAACTCTTTTTGCGCAAGCGCCTTGGGAATCGAGGACGTGATCTCCACTTCACGCCGGATTCCCTCCATCATGCTCTGGTCAAAGAGGACGCAGCTGTCGTGCTCCATCTCCTTCGCCACTTTTCTCGCCAGATTGGCGTTGGAAACAGCAGTCTCCGCATCGAGGCTGCGGCTGTTTTTGTCCGTCACACTGATGCCTGTGCAAAACTGTAATCTGCTGTTGAGATACTTCTCACGAAATTCTGTCTCGCGCTTCAGATTCGTCTGGTTGATCATATCGCGAAATTCCTCGTTCGTAAGCCCTTCTGCGGTAAGTCTGCCCGCCACCACAAAATTGTCGGAATAAACTCTGGCGGCACAGAGAATCAACTCCTCGCGCTCCAAGAAACCGGCAACAAAATCTTTCAGCAGCGCGTCCCCCACCTTATAGCCATAGGTATCGTTGATATACTTAAAATGTTTGATGTCGGTATATACGATGACAATCCGGTCATCCCCGATCTGCTCCAATTCCTTCTCCAGCTTCTCCAAAAAAACCTCATACTGGTCTAATCCCGTCAATATATCTCTCATAACCATTTCACCCTACATTAATTTTTCCCGCCAAAAAACCCCAACATATATACTCTACGATTTTATACCGTGTATGTCAATATCTGTCGACAATTCAAAGTTTATTATTCTAAAACTTTTAGCAGATAGGTCCACACCCGCCCCACGGACTCTATATCCATGCTCTCCTCCGCTGTATGCACGTTCTGCAGATCGGGACCGATGCTGACACAGTCCAGGCCCGGAAGCTTACCCGCCAGAATGCCGCACTCCAGACCCGCGTGGATCGCCTCCAGCACCGGCTTTTTCCCGTACATTTCTTCATAGACCCGCACCATCTGTTCCCGCAGGGGCGAATCCTTGCGGTAAGCCCATCCGGGATAGGCATTTCTGACCGTCACTAAGGCCCCTCTTCTCTCAGGGATTTGCCTCATGTGCCTGCAAAGATTTTCCTTTGCCTGATTGACGCTGCTTCTAACCGCATATTGCAGGCACACCCTGTCGTCGTGCAAAGACAGCACGCCGAGATTGAGGGAAGTCTCCACCAGTCCCTCCACATCCTCGCTCATGGCGACGACGCCGTTTGGCAGCTGGGCAATACAGGCAAGGGCGTTGGCCGTAGATTCTCTTGTATAGCAAAGCTCTGATACTGTCCTATTATGGAAGAGTTTTGTAAGCTGAAATCCGGGATCGGTCTCCTTCAAGTTCAGGGATTCCGCCATTTTCCTTTCCTCCTCCTCCAGATACGCCATGACCCCTGCTCTGTCCGCTTCCCGTATCAGGACATCGGCCTCCGCTTCCTTTGGAATCGCATTATCCGCCTGTCCGCCCTTCATACGGAGCAGTCTGACATCGTACCGCAGGGACACCCCGACGAGAAACATACTCAAAAGCCAGTTGGCATTTCCTCTCCCTTTATCAATTTCCATACCCGAATGTCCGCCCAGAAGACCACTGACTTTAAGGGTGAGTTTCGTCATTCCCGGCTCCGCTTTCCCTGCGGTCAGGGGAATTTCCACATCCACCCTGGCCCCGCCGGCGCAGCTTGTAATGAATACGCCTTCCTCCTCCTGGTCCAGATTAATCATGCGTCTGCCGCGCAGCATGGAAAGGTCAATGCCTGTCGCCCCCTCCATGCCGGTCTCCTCGTCCACTGTCAGAATCACTTCCAGACGGGGCAGGGAAAGTGTCTGTGCATCCAGAAGTGCCAGACAGTACGCCACACCGATTCCGTCGTCGCCGCCAAGGCTGGTTCCCTCGGCATAGATTCTGCCGCCCTCCACTTTCAGCCTGAGCGGTTCGGTTTTCATGTCAATCTGCGCATCAGGAGCGCTTACCGCCACCATGTCCATGTGCGCCTGCAGGATATAGGGTTCCTCCTTTTCCCTGTCAGGAGAGGCCTCCCTGATGACAATGATATTGCCAAGCTCATCCTGTCTGCAGAAAAGGCTTCTCTTTTCGGCAAACGCTTTCAGATAATCGCTGACCGCGCCAGTATTCCCGGAGCCGTGGGGAATGCGGCTGATCTCCTCAAAGAAATGAAATACCCGTTCCGGCTGTAATCCTTCCAATGCTCCCATAACTGCCTCCTGTTTTCATTATTACTACACGGAAAAGGACACGGCGTATACGCCATGCCCTCAAATTCCATAGTTATTTCAAGTTTGCTTTCGCAAGCTCCGCGAGACTGGTAAAGCCCGCCGCATCGTTGACTGCCATCTCCGCAAGCATCTTTCTGTTCATGTCAATGCCCGCATTCTTAAGACCGTACATGAATTTGCTGTAGGACAGGCCGTTCATTCTTGCCGCAGCATTGATACGCGCGATCCAGAGCTGTCTGAACTGACGCTTTCTCTCTTTTCTGCCGGCATAAGAAGAAGCCAGCGCCCTCATTACGGACTGCTTTGCAACTCTATACTGCTTAGATCTTGCGCCTCTGTAACCCTTCGCAAGCTTTAATACTCTGTTATGTTTCTTTTTGGCGTTCATGCCGCCCTTTATTCTTGCCATGTCTTTTTCCTCCTAAAATTAAAGCTCCCTCGCCTATGCCTGTCTTACAGATAAGGCAGAATCTTCTTCATATTCTTTACGTTCGTCTTATCGGTTATCGCAGGCTTTCTGAGATTTCTCTTGTTCTTCCTTGTCTTCTTGGTCAAGATATGGCGCTTATACGCTTTATTTCTCTTTAATTTACCCGTTCCGGTCACCTTGAAACGTTTTGCAGCAGCTCTGCTGGTTTTCATTTTCGGCATTTTACTATTCCTCCTGTATTATTATTCCTGTTCCAAGATATCATTCCAAGATATCATTTATTTTAACCGAGCGCTTAGCGCTTCTCAGCTAAAAACATAGTCATGCTTCTGCCTTCCACCTTCGGCGCCTTATCCATCACCGCGATGTCGGAAAGAGCCTCCGCGAAGTCATCCAGTATATGCTTACTTGTATTCATATGCGCCATCTCGCGGCCGCGGAAACGCAAAGTAACCTTCACCCTGTCCCCCTTGGTGATAAACTTTCTCGCCGCGTTCACCTTCGTATTCAAATCGTTGGTATCAATATTGGGAGACAGGCGGATCTCCTTAATCTCAACGATCTTCTGCTTCTTTTTCGCTTCCTTGTCTTTTCTTGCCTGCTCGTACTTAAACTTGCCGTAGTCTACAATCTTGCATACAGGAGGCTTCGCCGTAGGCGCGATCTTCACCAGATCCACTCCCGCTTCTTCCGCAAGTTTCATCGCTTCTCTCGTCGGCATAACACCAAGCTGTTCTCCGTCTACACCGATCACCCGTACTTCTCTGTCTCTGATCTGCTCATTGATAAATAAGTCGCTAATCGTTTTACCCTCCCATAAGAAAACTTTCTTCTGACTCTGCTTATGTGCGAAAAAAAGAGCAGACAACATTGTGCTATCCACCCGCTCATAAATGCCCGCTAAAAGCTCCGCCAAACGGCGGTAAAAGGCTATGAACGCTTGCGAACTGAACTCGTTGCAAGGTGAGAGCGGATGCTCTGCTTGATTGTCTGTGCTTTCGCACATTTGAAACTATAACATACGCCACAGGTATATGTCAACCTCTTTTTTCTTTTGTACACACCATGTACACGCCATATGAAAAAACGGACCGATTCCAAGGAACCGGCCCGCGGATCCACATTTGTCATTCATATCATAAAATATGCGTGTTCATGCATCTATCTGATAAATGTGTAGATACCCTTCTGAGGGAATTTGATCGTAACGCTGTCGTCAGCTACCGCCGTGACATCAACTGCCGTCCAATCGCCCTTAACGCTCCTGTATGCGGTGATATGGTCGCCGGTCTTTACGCCCTCAATGCGCAGTGCAACCTGCGCGTCTGCCAGATTAACCCCAGGCGCCGTGAGCTTCACAACTGTCAGCATAGTACCGCCAGTCTGTTCCGCCTTCTGCTGCGCATATCTGATTGCTCCAACGTCTACCTTATCCACAATGCATGTAGCGTTGGTCGCTTTACCCTCCGTAAACACATTGCTCCCGGAAGCGATCTTCGCCTGACCATGGACGCCGTCCATCTTTGCAACCGCGTTGGAAGTATACTCTGGAAGCGTCTTCCCCACGCCGTCAGCCAGTGTATCAAGTCTGTCAAAATCTTTTTCGGGCACTACAGTCTCTGCTGCGCAGACAGTGGTAGAGAAAGTAAGCGCCAATGCAAAACCTAATGCTAAAAATTTCTTCATGTCCGTATTTCCTCCTTCATCCCTAAGTGCGGCGTTTATCGACACAAATGTGCCGATATTCATAGCATCTCAAAGTGAGATACTTTTATGACCCTATCTATGGTTGAAAAATTTACCGCCTCAGCGTCAAAAGACTTTATCGGACTTCCAAAATCTGTCATTAAAATTCCAGATGAATCGTCTCCGCACTCGCCTCATACTCCTCCATGCGGTCATAGTCAGAAGTCTGGGAGTATGTAATCACATAGCTCTTATCCGCATTGATCGCATATTCCAATTGGGTAATCTGCGTATCTCCCACCTCATAGTGGCATAGAATGCGGAAAGCCGGGCATCCGTCGATTCGAATGCTCTCAAAACTGTCGATGGTCACCTCGATCTCTTCCCCATACTCCTTGCGGAAATTTTCCTCCGTCTGCGCCTTAAAGGTTTCCTCCGTCATGAGCTGCAGCGCCACATCCCTTCCAAGCGCCACATAATATATGGTAGAAGCGTCGATTGGATATCGTCTGGTCACGTACATGCCCTCGATATCCTCCGACTCCGAAAATGCCTCCGGCAGGGTAAAACTGCATCCCTTAGTGACAGGCGCGCTCTCCACCACAGAAATATCCATCTCATTTTCCTGCAGCAGTTCCTCTGCAAGCTGGTTTTTCAAAGTTTCATCCATTTCCACCGGAGCCATAAAGCTTGTATCGGGAGCAGGCTCTGCGCCCTCATTCTCATCCGACGCTTCCTCCTGTCCTGTTTCCGCCTCATCCTCACCGTCCTCTGACAGTTCTGCCTCCGCCCCGGAAGCCTCTGCGCTTGTATGTACTGCCTCTTTGTCCCCGCAGCCCACAAGGACAGCCGCGCATAACGCCAAAATAAGGCACTTTACTTTTTTTCCATGCATAATTATAATTGCCTTTCCCGTATCGTCAGAGGACGCAAGCCAAACGGCCTGCGTCCAACATATCCATTGTAATATAAAAAAGTAAAACTGGCAATGTCCTTTTCCTCTTCACTTAGAAAGGATCGTTTACGCCTCACGGAAGGTTGCACACTGGGTCTGCCTGCAGTCGCACGCGCCGCAGCCCCTGATATCCACATGTTCCGCATGGCACTTATAATTGGAATTGTACACGCACTTTTCCGCCTCGCAGTCGATGCTGATCGTGCGGCAGGGATGCTCCAGCGAACTTACATATGCGTCATCGCGCCTCTGGGAAAAGCTCTCGCAGCAGGTGCCGTCACAGTCACAGGCATGACTGCCTCCCACCATGATATCCCCCTTACAGCAATAGTTCTCCTGATTGTAACTGCAATTTTCCACACCACATTTTAATTCCGCCATGTTAAATACTCCACCTTTCTGCGCACTCATTCCAGTGCTTTTTGGAGTATTATTTCCGTTGTCATGAAATTTTATACAGATTAAACCAGTATCTCTCCAACAAAAAACTCCCCAGTTCCTCCACCTCAAATCCATCTTCGCGCCACTTTGCCACAATATCCTCCCGGCTGTTGAAACTTCCGATAAACCATAGGCTCCTTTCCTCACCCGCCTCATCGGCCGCGTCGAGTATTCCCCGGAGCTCATCTGCCTCTTCCACCGTGCCGCAGGGTGAAGTAATTTCCTGGATCAGCCACTCCCCTTCCGCGCACCATAAATAGCGTGCCGTCGTCTCAGGCAGATAATAACCTGTCACCGCCTGCACCTGGTCGAAGTTGTAAATAACACTGTCCTGCGGGCCGATCAGGGCAAGCGCTTCTCTCGTCTCCGCCATCAGGCGGATTTTGTATTCTTCCTCACCCATAAAGGCGCGGTAGTCACGCAGACCGACTATGACAAACAGAACCGCGATGGCAATCCCGGCCATGCGGCTAATCGTGCCACTACTGCCACTTCCGTCCTCCGGCAGCTTTTGTTTACATAACATTTCATCCAGGCAGAGCGCGAACCCAAGCCAGAAACACCCCGCTGCAGGTATCATATAACGGTACACAAAAACCGGGCGGATCAGAAACGACGCCGCAAACCCGAATGCCACCAGCCCTGCCAAAACAGCGATGCCCGCCGTGGCAAACAGGAACCGGTCAACATTTTCTTCCAAAACTCTACCTTTATGATAGTGTTTCGACAACTCCCGACACCATAAACCGAGGTAAGAGACAAATAGAACCACCGCCAGAACCGTGTTCACCCTGTCGTCAGCAAACGCAGGCTTCATCAGGAATTTCACACACCCGCCGAGCGACCGCCATGTTAACGGCAGTATCCAGTAATTCTCACTGACCGCACCGAGCTGCCCTGCCAGCGCAAAAAGCCATGGCACATAGCAGATCACGGATACCGCCACATAAAGGAACCACTCCTTGATCCGCCGCCTGTCTATGAACCAAAAAGCAAGCAGCACGCAGAGGTAAACCATCACCACCGCCACACAGGCGAAATACTGGGTGTACGCCGCCGCCAATCCGCAGAGGACAAAGGCTATGCCGTGCAGGGAGCGCGCCTGTCTCTGCCGCCGGCCAACCGCGTCATCCGCCGAAGCATTCCCACCCGCGCCGTCTTTCCCGCCATCCAAGCATTTCCCCTGTTCTATATTTGAGTTAACATAATATTCCCCCGCTCTATTCTTGCCCCCACGCGTCTTTTGGTTTACATAATTTTGTTTCTCCGCATCATCCTGTCGAACCACACTCGTACTCACCAACGCCCAGCCGTGCAGAAACGCCGCCGTAACAAACAACAGTGCCCATCCGTACATCCGCACTTCCACAGTATAGGCGGGAAGCTGCGGCATTGCCGTCACGCAGAACAAAAACAGCCCGCCCACAAACAGTCCGAAACGCTTCCTGATAAAGGCAGCCGCGTAAAGCAGCAGGATAAAATACGGCATCACCGACACGATCTTCGCCGGAATGACCGTCCCCGCTCCCGGTATTATAAGTTTACATAAATCAGAAAACAACTTGACAATACAATAATACAGCGGCGGATGCACGTCTGCCGCTGTAAGGCGAACCAGTTCAGCGTAGGAATGTTCCGCAAGCCCCACTGTGAACAGTTCATCATACCAAATATCGTTGCTAAAGCACAGCATCACACTCCTGCCAAGCATGATGAGGCTGAGCCCGAGCAGGAGAAATCCCACGATCTCCCTGCCCGAGCATTTTTGTTTCTTTTCCATATATTTTCCTTTATCGCTGCCATACTGTCTGTCTTCAAAGACATTGGTCCTGCTAAGTGCCTCCATTCATCAGGCACGAGGTTTTACTTCTTCTGGTCTTCCTGCACCTTTCAACCACTACACATTCCCACGGACTTTGCAGCACAGTGCAAAGTCCTGTTTTATTATTTCTGTTCTTCTTCTACGCGGATCTCCTTCGTGCGGATTTCCTTGCAGATCTGGTCGATAAACTCCTGCAGAGGCTTCACGCCCTCGTCGCCCGCGAAACGGCTTCTGACGGACACGGTCTTATCCTCCGCCTCCTGTGCGCCGACCACAAGCATATAAGGCACCTTGGAAAGTCTCGCCTCACGGATCTTGAAGCCGATCTTTTCCGAACGGTTATCCACCGTCACGTCAATGTCGTTTCTCGCCAGTTCCTTCCTGATCTCCTCCGCGTACTCGTCATACTTTTCAGAGATTGTAAGCACTCTGACCTGTTCCGGGCAGAGCCATGTGGGGAACTTGCCCGCGTACTTCTCGATCAGCCATGCCAGCGTCCGCTCATAGCAGCCCATGGACGTCCTGTGGATGATGCCGGGACGCACCTTGTCGCCGTTCTGGTCGATATAATACATGTCAAACTGCTCCGCCAAAAGGGCGTCCCACTGAATGGTAATCATGGTGTCCTCTTTGCCGTACACGTTCTTCGCGTTGATATCCACCTTCGGCCCGTAGAAAGCCGCCTCGCCCACATCCTCCGTGAAGGGAAGCTCCAGCTCCTCAAGAATGCTGCGGATATGCGCTTCCGTCTCATTCCACACTTCCGGCTCGCCGATATATTTCTCCGGGTTCTCCGGGTCCCACTTGGACAGATGCCACGTCACGTCTTCCAGCAGTCCTAAGGTTGACATAACATATTTTGCCAAAGCAATACATCCCTTGAACTCCTCCACCATCTGATCCGGGCGCATAATCAAGTGCCCCTCGGAGATCGTGAACTGGCGCACCCGGGTCAGCCCGTGCATCTCGCCGGAATCCTCATTTCTAAAAAGAGTGGATGTCTCTCCGTAACGGATCGGCAGATCCCTGTAGGAATGCTGGGTATTTTTATAGCAGTAATACTGGAACGGGCAGGTCATGGGACGAAGGGCGAACACTTCCTTGTCCTTCTCCTCATCTCCCAGCACAAACATACCCTCCTTGTAGTGATCCCAGTGCCCGGACATTTTATACAGATCGCTCTTTGCCATGAGCGGAGTCTTTGTCCTCACATAGCCCCACTCCTTGTCCTCCAGATCCTCAATCCAGCGCTGCAGTTTCATCACCATCTTCGTACCTTTCGGCAAAAGTAGTGGCAGCCCCTGCCCGATCACGTCAACCGTGGTAAACAGCTCCATCTCGCGTCCCAGCTTGTTGTGATCCCGGCGCTTGATATCCTCCAGATGCTCGAGATAAGCCTCAAGCTCCTCCTTCTTCGCAAAAGCGGTACCGTAAATGCGCTGTAGCTGCGCCCTGTCAGAGTCGCCCCGCCAATATGCCATGGAGGAGGAAATCAGCTTGTACGCCTTGATGTTTTTCGTGCTCATCAGGTGCGGTCCCGCGCACAGATCTACAAATCCGCCCTGATCGTAGAAAGAAATTTCCGCATCTTCCGGCAAATCCTGAATCAGCTCCACCTTGTAAGGCTCGTTTCGCTCCTCCATATACTTGATGGCGTCCGCCCTCGGCATGGTAAACCGCTCCAGTTTGTGCCCTTCCTTGATGATCTTCTTCATCTCCGCTTCCAGCTTATCCAGATCTTCCCTTGAAAAAGGCGCCGCGTCGAAATCGTAGTAAAAACCTTCCTCGATGGCAGGACCGATGGTCACCTTCGCCTCCGGGAACAGGCGCTTCACCGCCTCCGCCAGCACATGGGAAGCCGTATGTCTGACAACCTTAAGCCCTTCCGGGTCGTTCGCCGTGAGTATGTTCAGACTGCAGTCGCGGTCGATCACGGTACGCAAATCCTCCACCTTGCCGTCCACCTCCCCGGCGCACGCCGCGCGCGCAAGCCCCTCTGAAATATCAAGCGCAATGTCGTAGATGCGCATCGCCTGCGCGTATTCTTTAAATGAACCGTCCTTTAACGTAATTTTCATGCCTTCCCTTCCTTTCCAATATATCCTGTTCCGATATATTCTTTTTGCTGTCTCTCTTATCCTATCCTTATTTATCCGTGTTTCAGTGGCGGTTTCGGCTTTCGCCCCTCCGCTTTATTTTATATGTCTTCATCATCTTCGCAGCCGTGGTACTGATTTCCGTGATTATTCCCGTTTTTGCTGCCGTTCCCGCTGCCGTTATTTACATTGTGCGAGCAGACGGCGATGCCATGGGTAAACGGCGCGGCTATCATCCCGATGCAGACGCCCGCCAGAAAGCAGACCACCCCGATCAGGCAGAAATCCAGTTTGGTGAGCGTAGTCTCTCCGCTCATCACGTCAATCGCCCTGTCCTTCACCTCCGCTGCCGTCTCTCTCAGTTGTGTCATTGTCATTGTATTCCCTCCTTCATCCATTTTCTGGCTCTGCCGTTTTCTGACTCTGCCTGCGCTTACGTGTATAAGCAGACTCGAGATGCTTCGCATCTCTCGTTCGCGGTCTCCGTTCCACTTCGGTCCGCGCAGAGCAGACGTCCCCTGGACGTCTTGCGCCTCGTCATAAACCGTCACACCAGTCTTACATGCAAGCATGTATCCTGGCTCTGCCGTTTTCTGACTCTGCTTATACGCGAAAATCCCCTGCACTGTCTGTCAGACTGTGCAGAGGACGTATGTTTACGCGGTTCCACCTCGCTTGTTCCGTGCCCCTTTCGCGGCGCCGGAACCACTCATTCGACTGTAACGCAAGTCAGCGGACCATATTAAGGCCACTCAGAGCCGGTTTTCAAATGTTTCCGGCAAAAGCGCTTTCAGCACTGGGCGCTTCTCTCTGCTGCCTTCCACATCCTACTCTTCTCGTCAACGTGTTGTTCTATAAATTATACCCTTATTCTATGTCAGACTATCCCAAAAGTAAAGCGAAAATTTTACCTGTCCACATTTCACCTACATTTTTCCTGCAGATAATCCGGCCGTTAGTTTACATAACTAACTTTTTCAGTCCTATGCATTCTTCCCACAGCACTTTTTATATTTCTTACCGCTGCCGCAGGGACAGGGATCGTTTGGATAAACTTTCTTGTCCTTGTGGACGGTAGTGGATTCCTTCTGCTCCCTGTAAAGAGCCTTTCTCTTATCTTCATCGAAGATCTCGTTCCACTCCTCCAGATTATAAAGCCAGTCTGCGCCTGCCGCCACCATATTCTTATAGAGAAGTTCCTTATCGAATCCCAGGCTTACCTTGGTATCCTCCTCCATCTCCTCAATGGGGTTCGCCTTCTTTAAGCTGTCGTTGATGCCGTCCAGAAAGCCTGTCATAGTCATCAGATCCACTTCATATTTATCCGCAAGCTCCTTGACCGTGCCTTTTACCGCCTCATCCGGGGTCTTTAAAAGCTGTGCATAGATTTCCTTTTCTTTCTGGAAATAGGCGGACCAGAGTCTCTGCAGGTCTCCCTTGTTCGCCGTCTCAGAATACGCCATATCGCGCCACTGCTGTAATAATGCCATTGTACCGTACCACCTTTATCCTGTAATCTGGGCCGGCATTTCTTTTTGTATTTAACGCCGCCCGTTCATGCGTCGCCGCATTCATCAACTAAGTATATAACATTTTTCAGAAAAAGTAAATTTATATTTCCTTAAGACAGGTCTTTAAAAATCATAAAACTTTTTAAAAAATTATGTATAAAGAGAAAAAAACAGGCAACAATGATACTAAGCAAAAGATAAGAAATACTTATCCTCCCCTAAAAAAGGGAAATCCCCCGGAACCGTCAACACTGTTCCGGGGATTTTCCTTTTGTCCCATCATAACGCCAGTTCTATTTCAAAAGCACTGTCACGACCTCGTAGGGCTTTAACACAACGTCAATGCTGCTGCCTGACACCGCCGCTTCGCTCTCGGTCTCCTCCAGCAGATTACAGATAAACGCCTTTTCAAACGCTGTATTAACCGTCAGCTTCGTCTTCGTGTAGGCGTTTTCCGACTCGTACATACGGATCACAACGCCGTCGCCGTCCTCCGCCTGTTTGATGGTCTCTATGACAACATTGCTGTGCGCCACAGACGCGTAGGAGAAATGCTTCCCTCCCTGCGTGCCCGTCAGCGCCGTCAGCGGCTGGTTCAGCTTATACGCCTCATCCACGGTGCCGGCTGTACGCCACCCTTCCGCGTGGGGATAGATCGCATACGTGAAATCGTGCTCCTCCTGGTCCGCCACCGGGTTCGGTTCCGTGCCGGACTTAATGAGCGTCAGGGCCATGTTGGAGTCCTTCACGGAGTGGCCGTACTTACAGTCGTTTAACAGGGAAACCCCGTAGTGCCCTTCCGACAGGTCCATCCATTTCTGGCCGCAGCTCTCGAACCGCGCCACATCCCAGCTTGTATTCTGGTGCGTCTTTCTCGTCAGGCTTCCGAACTGGATGTCGAAGGCCGCCTCGTCCGTGTGCACCGCCACAGGGAAATGCACCTTCAAAAGCGTCTGGTGTTCCTTCCAGTCCACATGGGTGACAAAGTCAATCCGACGGCTCTTCGCATAGAAGATAATCTTCTGTGTGAACGAAGAGTTGGACGCCTTTCTGTCGATCTCCAGCACGGCGCGCACAGGACCCATCTCCGTCCATTCCATGCGCTCTGCCTGATCCACATCCCAGAACTTCTCGGTATAGTAGATATCAATATCCCAGTTGTCAAAGTAGATCGGCTTATCCTCGTACATCCGCAGCAGATTGGCGCGCTGTCCCGGCTGTATCACCTCCCTGTCATTGTCCTTGTCATAAAGACCCGTAAACATGCCTCCCTCGTCAAATTTCACGCTGTAAAACGGCGTTTCCAGTTCCCTGTCGCCGTGCAGCCGGAACGGTTTATCCGTCTCCTGCGTATCAAACACCTCAAAGGACTGATAGCCTTTTGACGGCAGCCCCTTCACAAAGGCGATGCTGCCCTCCTTCGTCTTCTGCACGGGATACACATTGCCCTCCCCGTCCGTGATGGCATTTCCCTCAAACGAGCCCAGATTGACGACATCTCCCCGTTCTCTGCCGACAGGGTTAAAGATCGTGACCGCCTCTCCTTCGCCCGCAATGGCGCGTCTGCGCACTTCGCTCATTTTGGCAAGCTGCGCCGCAAGAAAAGCGTACTCTTTCTTTGTCACCTCATACACTTCGTGGATGGCGGAACCGGGCAGGGTATCGTGGAACTGGTTTAACAGCACCAGCTTCCACATCTCATCCAGTTCCTCTGTCGGATATCCCATTTCCTTCGCCGCCAGAACGCCGAGAAGCTCCAGCTCCATCAGTCCAAGCTCCGATTTTCTGTTGGAGCGTTTGTTTCTCGCCATGGATGTGAGCGTGCCCCTGTGGTACTCGAAATAAAATTCTCCCTCCCACACAGGAAGCCTCCTGTGGTCCTTCACGCGCTCTTTCAGCTCGTCGAAATAGGTGCGCGCAAACGCCTGACGCACTTTGGGAATGCCTTTGACGCCCTTCTCCATCCGAATCGAAGTCTCAAGCATCTCCCTTGTCGGACCGCCGCCGCCGTCCCCGTAGCCGTAGGACACCAGAATGTCGTTGTTGATGTCCTTGTTCTGGTAGCGCATCCACCCGCCCATGATCGAATCAGGGTGCAGCATGCCATTGTAAGTCGTGAAGAAATCCTTGATCGGCTGGCTGACGCCAAGCGTGGTGATCAGGTGGGTCAACACTTCGGAACCGTCGATGCCGCGCCACATCATCGTGTCGTAAGGTATTTTGTTAAACTGGTTCCACGCCAGTTTCGTGGTCATAAAATATTCGATGCCACACTTTTTCATAATCTGCGGCAGCGCCCCGGAGTAGCCGAACACATCCGGCAGCCACAGAATCTTATTGTCCACGCCGAACTCTTCCTTAAAGAAACGCTTGCCGTGCATGAACTGTCTCACGAGGGACTCGCCGGAGGTCAGGTTGCAGTCGGCTTCCAGCCACATACCGCCCTCCGCCTCCCAGCGTCCTTCCCGAATCCGCTCCTTCGCCTTCTCGTAAAGCTCAGGGTACCGTTCCTTCAAAAAGGCGTAAAGCTGGGGCTGGCTGGACATAAACTTATAATTCGGGTATTCCTCCATCAGCTTCAGCACCGTGGCGAAGCTGCGTCCTACTTTTTCCCTCGTCTGCTCCACCGTCCACCACCACGCCACATCAATGTGGGTGTGCCCGATACAGGTCGCGATCACATCCTGATAGCCCGCCATATCGGAGTACAACGCCCGGTCAATATAAGCGGAGGCTTCCTCCAGCGTCTGGTAGAAGGCATCCGAATAGGGCGTCCGAAGATCCAGAAAATTGACCGTGGTATTTAAGATCTCCTGAATGTCCTTGCGGTTTTTGTCATCCTCCTCCATTCTGGAAAAGGCTGACAGCGGCACCCACAGATCATAGTAAAGCTTCTCAATGCGGTCGTCGATCTCCCGCATCTGGGTAATCAGGTTAAACTCCGTATGCAATGTCCCACTGTACGCCTGCAGCTCAAGCGTCAGCTCCTCCCCCGCCTTTGCCGACGGCGACAGGAATACGTCGCGGTGGTTCATGTCGATGCCCTGTACCGCCTCCCCGTTCACGAACAGGAGAAACTGCGGGTTCTTGGCGTCATCCCACTCGTCGATCTGGGTTCCCACGTGGAGCCACATCCTTTTCCTGTCAAGCTCCTCTGGCACACGGTAGACGGTCTTAAACCAGTAATGGCGGTCTTTGCCGTACCAGTGCATGTTCCGGCAGTCAAACGTCTCCCATGGCGCGCTGTCGGCCTCCGCATCCGCGGGATGGAAGTAATTTCCCTCCTTGTACTCCCACTTCCCAATGTCAAACTTCTGCTTTACCTTTAACTTCTTCAATTCCTCGCATATGACATTCACTCTCTTATCTAAAAAATACATCTCCGCCTCCTAATTCGGTTTCTTAAAATTATGATACACTTCCTGCAGGAACCGCCATAATGCCGTTTCCTTCCTCATGCCCGCACCCGACGCTGCCTTTTTACTCCATAGACTCTAACAGGCGGTCCACCGTAGTGAATGCCAGTCCCGTCACTGTGTCCGCACACCCGTAGTAAATGGCGATTCTCCCGGTAGCCGCATCCGTAAGCGCCGCGCAGGGAAATACCACATTCGGCACGTCACCCACACACTCGTACAGTTCGTGCGGCCCTAAAATATAATTTTTCGTCCTCTTCTTCACCTTCCACGGCTCTTCCAAGTCAAGCAGCGCGCAGCCCATGCGGTAGACAAAGCCGTTACACGTATTGATCACACCGTGATAGATCAGAAGCCATCCCTCGTCCGTCTCTATCGGAACGCTTCCCGCGCCGATCTTCGTGGACTGCCACGCGGACTCGTCGCCCTTGATCGTTCCCATCACCAGGCGGTGCCTTCCCCAGTAGGTGAGATCCAGGCTTTCGCTCACGAAAATGTCCCCGAAAGGCGTGTGCCCGTTGTCGCTTGGACGGCTCAGCATATAGTATTTTTCCTGAATCTTTCTCGGAAACAGCACCCCGTTTCTGTTGAACGGCAGGAATGCATTTTCCCTCTGGTAAAAAGTCTTAAAGTCGAACGTATAGGCAAGACCTATTGTCGGATAGCCGCTGTATCCGTTGCACCATGTAACATAATATCTGTCCTCGATAAAGCATACTCTCGGGTCGTAGCGGAAATCCCGCTTCGCCACCTCCGGGCATGCGCCCTGCAGGGTAATCGGTTCATCGGAAATCTCCCAGTGGATACCGTCCCTGCTGAATCCCGCAAACAGGTCCATGCTGATCGACCTGCTGTCACAGCGGAACACTCCCGCGAATCCGTCCTCGAAGGGCACAACCGCGCTGTTAAAAATACTGTTGGAGTTTCTCGTCGCAAACCGGTCAATGATCGGATTTTCCTTATAACGCCATACAGGAAGCCTCTCCGTCCCGTCCGGCTCCTGCCACGGAATGTTTGGCAGATGTCTGCCTATGATTTTCGCCATAGTCGTCTCTTCTCCTTATTTCTGTCCTCCATAATCCCGCCATACGGAGAATGCCGTATTTTAGGAATCCTTCCCACGCTGCCCCATAAATTCGTCAACCTGTTTCTGCGCCTCGTCCATGATCTCCTGCCATCCGGCCTTCATCAGCTCCGCCTTGATTTCAGGTATCGTGTCTTTCGGGTCGCGCACGCCGGTCATCACTTCGCTGCGGTAGCGCAGCCATATCTCGCGGCAGTTCGCCAGCTTATCCGAAACTTCCGTGGAATCGAAGGTAAAGCCCAGCATCACGGAAGATACCGCAGCCTCGTTCAGTTCCCTGACCTCATCCCACTGGTTGGTCTCGTTCGTGTCCTCTAACGTCACCGTAAAGAAAGTGCCCTGCGTGTATCCGGCCATCGCCCACTCGTTGTTGATCTTGTGCACCCTGCCGTCCTCTGTATAGTTAAAGTTCACGCCCTCTTCCCCGTAGAAGAACATGTCGCGCAGCTTCGTGTCCGTATTGACCTTGTCGAGAAGCTGCAGGCATTTCTCCGGGTACTTCGTGTTGACGGATATCATGTTTAACGAGCCGCGCACGGTCTCGTTGGACAGAATCGTGTCACCGATCTTCTGCACCGCAACTTCCTTGCCCATCTGCGGTCCCCACGCCGTGACGCCTGCGCTCTCCCAGCCCTGCGCCACACGCCACATGTTGTAGACGCGCGCCTCTGACAAGGTAGATGCGTCAGGGTTGATGATACCTTTCTGGTACCAGTCGTGGAGCGTCTCAAGCGCGGAATAAATCTCCGGCTCCTCCAGCGTAAAACATACCTTCGCGTCCGCGTCGTCGTATCTCACACCGAGAATCTGCGTACCTGCCCCAAGCTGGTCGTACACGTCGAAAATATAGTACACGCCGTCATTCTTGACATAAACCGGGTAATCGTTCTTATCCGCCTTCAATGTCTCGAAAGTTTCCGTCAGGGACTCGATCTCCGTCAGGGACGCCAGATCCAGATTATACTCATCCACCAGTTCCTTATCCCACACCGCGTAGTTGGAGATGGAGCTGTCTTTATAGGTAGGAATGCCGTAAATCCTGTCCTTCACCTTCACACCGTCCCAATACTTATCGGGCATCAGCTCCTTAAGCCCCGGCATGTTGGCGTCAACCATGTCCGTGATATCGCAGCATGCACCCAGATTGATATCGGCTATATAGTTATTGCCTGTTCCGAAAATAATATCAAAAGGCTCGTTTGTGCTCACAATAATGTTGCGCCGCTTATCCCAGTCGCCCCACGGAATGACTTCCACCTCCAGGTTGACGCCGATTTCCGGCTCAATGTATTCGTTTACCTTTGCGATCCAGCTGTCATAGTTGGTCGGCATCCCGTTGCCGATGGTCACCCACTTTAAATGGACAATCCCGTCTTCTCCTCCTGCATCACCGCTGCCGCCACAGCCCGAAAGTGTCCCCACAACCATCATAACTGCCGCGCCAAGCGCCGCCATTCTTTTCCACTTCATCATTTTTCCTCTCCTTTTTCTCTGTTATTTTCCCAATCTCCAATTTTCAAAACCTTGCGATCCGCCATGCGGAGAATGCCGATTTCTGACATTCTCCTGAGTGAAACGGAGTTGCAGCGCAACTCCTACGCGAAACTTAGTAATTCTTGGCGTTCCGTCCTATGGCGGAACGTCTTTAGAATTACTTTTCGCGTTATTCTTTGACGGAGCCCACAGTCAGTCCCGAGATAAAGTACTTCTGGAAGAACGGGTAGGTGCACGCAATCGGCACGATGATAACGATTGCAATCGCCATACGCACGCTCTCCGTCGGCATACTCAGCTTATACTCCTGCAGGGACAGTCCGCCATAAGGATTGTTCGCTATGTATTCGATGTTTTTCTGCATCTGGTTCAGCAAAGACTGCAGCGTCTGCTTTTTCGTGTCCTGAATGTACAGGGATGCCTGGAACCAGTCATTCCAGTAGCCGAATGCCGCAAACATACCGATGGTCGCCATCACCGGCTTGGAGATCGGCAGCACGATCTGCGACCAGATCCGAAACTGTCCCGCGCCGTCGATCTTCGCGGACTCTATGATGGAGTCCGGCACCGTCGTCCTGAAAAAAGTACGGCAGATGGTCACGCTGAAGGCCGAGCAGGCAAGGGGCAGAATCAGCGCCCAAATGTTGTTATTCAATTTTAAGATGTTGTTTACTACCACATAACTGGCAAGCATGCCGCCGTTAAACACCATCGGTATAAAGAGCATCCATGTATAAATCTTTCTCAGTTTAAAGTTCCTTCTGGACACCACATATCCCATGGACGTGTTCAGCGCTATGGAAATCACGGTGCCGACCACCGTCACAACCACGGACATGAACGTGGCCCGCAAAATCGTTATCCGCTCGTTCCACAAAAACTCATAGGCGGAGGCTGACAGTACCTGCGGAACCAGCTGGTACCCATTCGTTCTAAGTACCTCCTCGTCCGTGATGGATATCGAAAAAACAAACAGCAGCGGAATGACGCACATAACTGCCAGAATCAGAAACACGAGGTTGAATACGATGTTCGTCGATGTCTTTATCTGGTTCAGCGACTGACCGCTTTTATCCTTTTTACTCACGTTTCCCACCTCCTTCTATATAATCCTGTTTTCATTGTCGATTTTGCTCACGATCCAGTTGGCCAGAAGGATCGTCCCGCAGCTGCAGATCGCCTGGAAGAACGACGCTGCCGCTGTCTGTCCGATTGGCGCCGAGGACTGGATGGCATTATATATGTATGTGTCAAATGTGGACGCCGTCGTGTAAAGCGACGCCGGGAGCTGTCCCGTCACCTGATAGAACAGTCCGAAATCAGAATTGAAAATCTTACCGCAATCCAGAATCAGCATCATAATGAACACAGGCTTGATTGCAGGAAGCGTAATGTGCCTCGCCTGCTGCGCCTTCGTCGCGCCGTCCATCACCGCCGCCTCGTACAGGGACGGGTCGATGCCGGTGATGCTTGCCAGATAGAGCACCATGCCGTATCCCATACCCTTCCAGGTATTCAGGAAGACGAGGATAAAGGGCCAGTACTTACTCTCCTGATACCACATGATCCGCTCGCCGCCCATCGCGGTTATGATGCCGTTGATATATCCTCTCTCCGGCGTCAGGAGCGCGTATACGAAATAACTGATCACCACCCACGACATGAAATAGGGCAGAAACATCATCGTCTGGTACACTTTGGACGCCCTCTTATTGCGCATACTGCTCAGCATCAGCGCACCGCCCACCGCAACGCTTGCACTTATAATGATAAACGCGATGTTGTAGAGAATTGTGTTGCGAAGGAGCATGGTAAACGAGTTGGATGTGAAGAAATAGCTGAAATTCCCAAATCCGGCCCATTCACTGTGCAGCAGATTATAGATAAATCCGTGTCCGCCGGGCGACAGTTTATATACCTTAAAGGCAATTACCACACCGAACATCGGCAGATAGGAAAAGATCAGGAACCACAGCAAAGTAGGCAGGGACAGCAGAAACAGTTCCGTGTCGTCTCTGGACCAGCGCTTTTTCCGGGGCTTTTTGATGCGCGCTTTTTCTCCGCCTGACATCTCATTCCTTTTCATTACTTTTACCTCCTTTGTTTATATTTTATTTATTTTTGTTAACTTTAGATTAACATTTCTTTTTATAAATGTCAACACAGATATACAAAATTGTTATCATTTTTATAAATTTGATAAGTTTTTTGTGCACCTTTCTCCTTTTTCTCTTATTTATCATATTTTACAGGTATTTTTATATTTACAAATATAAACTTTTCCAGACGTCAATATGCGGAATCTTGCTTTTCAAAATCACATTTAGAATTAACATTTGTAAACTTGCGAATTGTTTTTTCTTTTTCACTGTGCTATACTAAAAGTAATTTCCTACAGAAATAACTTTAGTAATTTCCTACGGAAATAACTTGCTCAGCTATATGTAAGAAGGAGACAATATGGAAAAAGTTACGATGAAAGACATTGCGGACGCCCTGGATATTTCCAGAGTCACCGTCAGCAAAGCGTTTAACAACCAGGCCGGCGTGTCCGACTCGCTAAAAGATATGATTTTTGACAAAGCAAGGGAACTGGGATATGCCAAACTTCCCACACAGGCAATGGGCGCAGGCGCTTACACCGAACACACAGTGGCCCTGATCGTCTCAAGACCCGACTCCGCCTCCTTCTGGACGGGAATCATCCACCGCATGGCGCAGGAGCTTTCCGAATACAATATCAATCTGATGTATATTTACGTTCCTTCCTCATTCACGAAGGATTTTACTCTCCCCTCCATTCTCTCCAAGGAAAGCGTGGAGTGCATTGCCGTGATGAACGTGTATGATCCCGTTATTCTCGGCATGGTGAACGAGCTGCCCGGTCCGAAGGTTTTTCTCGACACCATCCCCACCCTGACCGACAGGAAGCTGGACGGCGATCTGCTTTTGATCGAGGGCTACCGCACGGAGGCTGAAATCACAGAGCTGCTCATAACAGACGGGCACAAAGAAATCGGTTTTATAGGAGATATCAATTATGCCCAGACAAACAAGGAACGCTATCTTGGCTACCGCGACAGCATGGACCGTTACAAACTCGCCATCCGCCCGGAATATTTAATGATTCAGAGCATTGACGTTTTTTCTTATAAGAGGGAGATATATCAGTTTTTGGGTTCTCTGTCCAAATGGCCTACCGCCTTTGTCTGCGCCAGCGACTATGTGGCAAGCTTTGTGCAGCAGTACATGGACGAACACGCGCAGGAACTCGACCACCCCGTCACGCTGACAGGTTTTGACAATACAGACGAATATGCGAATGTCCGCGGTCGTATCATCACCGCAAACGTTCCTACCGGGCTGCTCGGCAAACGGCTCGCGCTGCAGCTTCTGTTCCGCATCAATCACCCCGATGCACCCCACGAGCTGACTTTTATCAAGCCTTATATTATAAACGGTGCGTCCTCTGCTCTTTGAGCGATGTGCAAAACCCCCGGACCGGTTTGATACGGTCCGGGGGCTTTCTTTTGTTATCTCACTTACCTTTCTTTCTTCTCTTCTGTATCCTCATTTCTCCGCCGCAAAATAATAACTACCACAATCACCGCCGCCACAATAAGCAGCAGCCAGATAAAATAGCAGATACCGAGGAACGTCGGGCAGATATGGCACAGGCCACACCTTCCTGCCGCCTCGTCCGTAAGCCGGTACGCAATGGCATAGGTGGAGAAACACGCCGTCTCAATGGTAATGGTCTGTGCAGCGTCATCCAGATCGTTTAACAGGGTGCATTCTCCCTCGTGCGCCCGGACGATATAAAAGTCTGCGGAAAGTTCCCGAAGCGCCTCCGGCATATCTATCACAATTTCCACCGGTTCGTCAATTCTGTGGACAGCATTCCACTCGCCTTTTCCCTGTCGGAGGAACATGGAAATATCCACATACATCCCCACCGTCAGGCCGGGCACCTCCTTCTGTGCGTCCCCGATTCCCTGCTCGATTACCGATTTTTCCTGTTCACTCACCTTGTCGTCGATCCGTTCCACGTCAATACGGATTTCAATGGTTTCCCCCTGCGCTACTCGTCCGATCTCCTCTTCTGTCAGAACCGCGTTTGCCACCGCCACAGCGTCCGCCGCCTGCGCCGTACACAGCGCCTCATCCACATTGTTGACGGTCACGATGACCGCGCCCTCATCCACGGGGATTGTCAAAGTCTCCCTGACCTTGCCGACTGCATAGGGATGCGCTTCCGCCCAGCTTTCGCGGCCATCCGCTCCATCTCCCGCACCATCTTCATTTCCGGCTGTGCCGCCTGCACCAGTTCCGTCATTGCCCGTGCCGCTGCCGGCCGTACCGTTGGCGTCATTGCCTGTACCGCTGCCGTTTCCGGCTGTACCGGCTCCGTCATTGCCTGTACCGCTGCCGTTTCCGGCTGTGCCGGCTCCGTCATTGCCTGTACCGTTGCCCGGTATTGGCACAATTCTGCCATCCTCTACCGTATGTTTCGGGATTGTTCCGTCTCCGGGATTCGTACCGTCTGCCGGATTCGTTTCCCCGTCGGCCGGCTTTGTTCCGTCTCCCGGTTCTATGCCACCGCCCGGTTTCCTTCCGTCTCCCGGTTTCCTGCCGCCGTCCGTGTCTGTCCCGTCTCCCGGTTTCCTGCCGCCGCCCGTGTCTGTCCCGTCTCCCGGTTTCCTGTCATCCACTGAATCGGTTCCGCTGCCCGGGTTCGTATCGGCCGGCTTTTTGTCACCTCCCGGGTTCGTGCCGCCGGGCACTACGCCGCCTGTGTTATCTCCGCCGGGATTACCGCCCACGTCTCCCGTTCCTCCATCCTCTTCATCCTTCTTGTCTCCGTCATCCTTCGGCCGGCTGTACTTTTTGACCGTCTTTACGACGATTTCCGACACGAAAGCCGTATCCGTCGCCACATAACGCAGTTCGTAATCGCCGGGCTCCAGACCCGTGACTTCTTCCCCTGTAATGGAAATCCACTCCGCACTGCCCGCTTTCCGATACTGCATGGTTGTATCCGTTTTCGTCAGTTTTCCATTGTTTCCGTTCTTTTTGCTCTCCGCCTTCGGCTTCACCTGCTCCGGCCCCGCCGGGCGCTTCGGCACGGGCAGAAGCTGGGGATTGCTGTCGCCTGTATCTGTCCCGTTGCCTCTTTTTATAATGGCTATGGTTTCCCCGAACCAGCTTTCATCAATAGGCACAGAGCCGTCCCCGGAAGCGGTAACTTCTTCCCCGCCGATCAGATAGACCGCGCCGGGCGTCAGTCCCGTCAGGGTTTCCGTGGGGTAGGCGATCACCGCCGCTGGTATTTCCGCTCTCATAATCCATTTCGCGTAAAGGGTCACATCCTCTTCCACCCGGTCTGCCGCCTCCTCCGCCGCAAAAAGCCAACGGTTCGCGCAGGATGCCTCTTTAAACCATCCCGCAAAGACCATATCCGTCTTTTTCGGGTCGGCAGGCTTCGCAACCGTCACCCGCCACGACAAGCCTGCCACTGGAGAAACGCTGCTGCCTCCCTGAGAATCAAAGGTCACCGTGAGGGTTCTGCCCTCGCCGACCTCCGCCTCCGCCGTCTTTCCATGAGGCGCAGTCTGCGTTGCAGACAGCCGCACAAGATATTTTCCCGCAGATACATCTGTGAGGTTCCCCGCAGCTGCCGTCCATGTCCTGCCGCCGTCCGCACTGTACTCCATAGCCGCCGTCAGTCCCGTAATCTGTCCGTCCTTCTTTCCTTTTATCGTCTCATCGCTCTTTCCGAGGCTTGGCGCAGCGGGACGTGCCGCCAGCGCAAGGCTCTGCGGATCACTGTCCTCGGTATTGACGCCATCGCCCTTCTTTATAATAGAGATGGTCCCGCCAAACCAGCCGTCGTCTATCCTGATATTGCCTTCGGCATCCGCCTTACGGGAAACCTCTGTCCCATCCGGCAGTTTGATCAGGTATTCAGCCTCCGGCAAAAGTCCCGTCAGCTTTTCCGTCAAATAGTCGGGCGACGCATCCGGCGTCTGCTCCTTGCCCTTGATTTTTACCGTCACAGTCTGACTCTCGCTGTTTCCGGCATTGTCCACGGCAGTTATTTTCACCTGTACTGTGCCGGAAAAACCGATTAACCTGTCAATCATAAAAGTGCATTCCGTTTTCATGGCAGTCGCAAAATCTTCCGCCACCGTATTTTCACTGCCGCTGCCGATCTGCCACTTTATTTCCTTTATGCCGGATTCCGCCATACTGCCGTCCCGCACCGTCACCAGAAGCTTCGGCGCGGTCTCGTAATATGCCGTGGAAAGTTCTTCTCCCTCCGGCTTATTTCCCGCCTGCGTATCTGTGGGCAGACGGTCCGCTTTCACAGCGATCACAGGTTTTTCGCTTTCCACGATCACCCCGATTCCGTGCGCATATGCGGTCTTTGGCTCCGACACATTTCCGGCAATATCCACCGCCTGTATATCGCCGATCACACCCTTGTAATCCGGGTCAATGGCAATCACCGCCGTATAAACCGTCCCTGAGTCCGTCTCTTTCTTCTCGATCTTCGCCTCTTTCGTGACCGCCCCCGCACTCTGCATACTGCCGGGCGTCAGCGTGTAGGTCACCTTCGCAAGTCCGCTGTTTTCCTCTGTTACCGGGATATTGACAAGCAGGCTGTCCTTACGGATGATCCAGTTCCATAGGTTTACATAACCTTCATTATAAGAGACGTCGCCGAGCATCGGCTTCACCGTATCCAATTTCACACGGATCGGTTCTGCCTCCGCCGTTAAGCCCGTCGTGTTTACCGCCTTGAAGGTATAGGTATGATCTCCCTCCTGCAGATCAGTATAAGTATCTGTCCCGGACGTGGGAAGCTGCGCCGTGCTGTTTCCTGCAAAAGCCTGAAGCAGCTCATAATCCCCGCCGTCCACGGAAACCAGAATCTGCGTAACGCCCTTCGTGTCGGCATAGGTCAGGTCAATCTGCGGTTTCTCCGTATGCCACCCACTGTCTGCACCCTCCGCCGACAACTGCGCCGTGATCTCCGGCACAAAGTCCTGCGTCCACCCGGCATACAGTGTGGTATCCTCATAAAGCTGTGTATCAAAATCAAAGGCATTCTGACACGCCTCGTCCGTATACCAGCCACCGAAGTGATGCCCTTTCCTCGTCGGGTCGATTGGCTTTATCACCGTACATTCCACTGTGTCAGCCGCGCTGCCGTCTGCACCATTTCCCACACTGCCGTCCGCACCGTTTCCCGCGCTGTCATCCGCATCGCCGCCGTCCGCCCGGGACGTCCACACAAGCTGGGGTTCCACCGAGTCGCCGCCGTTACTGTCAAAAGTCACCTGATGCACATACCGGGTCTCTTTTGCCGCCCCGTCGTCCGCTTTGTTGGCATTGGTACGGCTGTAAAAGTGATAAGTTCCTTTCTCCTTCACCGTATAGTCTGCCGACAATACGCCGTCTGCCGCACTGCTCATGATGGTCGTTTCCGTGGCAAGCAGCCCGTCCTTTTTGACTGACAGCGCACCGCCGCTGGGACCGAAGCTGCCTGACTTTGCATTCAGGACAAGTCCTGTCTTTTTCTCCGCGCCCGCAGCCGGGCCCGTCACGGTAAGCGCAGCCTCTGTGGTGTCCAGCTTCACCGTAAACGGTCCGCCAGGCTCCGATTGATTGCCCGCTTCATCCTTCGCCCGGAACCGATAGGTATGGTCACCCTCCTGCAAACCTTCATAGACATAATCGTAGCTGTCGTTGCCAGGCTGCCCGGTAAAACCGCTCACCTCCACATAAGCGCCGCCATCCACGCTCACCAAAAGCGCCGTCACACCCACGCCGTCGTGAAGGGTAAGGGGAATGGTTTTCTGCGTGTGCGTCCAGTCTTCCGGCAGCGTCGCACCGTCCTGCAAAACAGGCGCATCGGGCCTGATATCGTCCACCCAGTATGCATACAGGTCATGATCCTGCGCCACCGTCATCTTTGTAGTTTCCAGAACTTTAGCTCCCTTACCGCCCACCTGGGTGTACCATCCCTTAAAGGAGTATCCCGTTTTCTCCGGCTCGGGCAGACTGCCGTAAGGGTCGTCGTAAGTCACCGTCTTCGTTTCCAAATCGGCTTCCCCAGTCGCCCCCTGATAATCATATGTGACGGTATACTCGTTGGCCGTCCACTTCGCGTAAAAGGTCTTATCGTCCGCGTCGTTCGCCGTGAGCTCCGTGACCTTCGTATCGTCCGCAAATTCCTCGTCCGTGTACCAGCCACCAAAGGTATAGCCTGTCCTTTCTATCTGCGCCGCCGTTGGCAGAGTCAGTCCCTCGCTGTATGTATATTTCTGGAAAGCAGTCTCATTCGTTATGGTTCCGCCGTTTTTCTCATAAGTTACAGAATAGCTGTCCGGCGTCCACCCCGCATAAAGCGTCCGGTTTGCCATCACCGTGTTATTAAAATTGTAAGGTGTCGTGCAGGCGGAATTGGTATACCAGCCCTTAATGGTATAATGTTCCCTGACCGGCGCGCCGTATACAGGTTCCACAATCTTACCGCCGCTCACCACAAGCCAGGTATCGGTATGAGACGGTTCCTCATCCTCCGCCTGCATATCGCTTTCAAATATGCCTTCGCCCGCATTCAGCGTTACGGTGTAAATCCCAGGCGCAGCCTTCGTGGCCTGTTTGCCCGCGCCGGAGGTGGCGGTAAACGTATATTGTCCCGCCTCATTGACGCCAAAGGTATTCCCCCGCACCGTCATGGCATAGCTGTCCCCCTGCTTTTGGCAGACTGTTCTGCCTGCGGAAGGGCCAAAGGTAACCTGCACGGAAAAGATGGCGTTAGGGCCGTCCACCTGCGCCGCTCCCAGCGTGATCGAGGGCGTGATCCGGTCCAGACGCAGGGCGCTGCTGTAACCCTGCACCGTGTTGCCCACACCGTCCACCACCTTGTAATACAGATAGTTGACTCCATCAGTCAGACCGGAACCTGACACCGTTCCATTGACACTTGTGCCCGTTTTCCCAAGGGAGGTCAGGCCGCCTGTGGGGTACGCGCCCTTTGCGGTCACCCACTTGTACTGTAGGCTGGCAATCCCGCTGCCGCCCACATCCGTACCGCTTATGGTGACTGTCGGCGCCGATGCCTGCCATGGGGTGGGAATCGCGCTCACCGTCACCTTCGGATTCGTGCGGTCGATCTTTTCCACGGTAACCGTCTTCGTCACGTTTTTCGATCCGTTTGACAAGGTAAACACATAGTTCCCGTTGGCAGCAGCGGTGTAGCTGTTTCCCGTCACGCTCTGGCTTGTCCCGTCCGGCTTTTTCACGTTCAGGGTCAGCGTGCCGCTTCCCTGCTTCTCCAATAAAATCGTGCGGCTTCTCGCCCACTGGCTGTTATCCGTGTCGGCGGTCAGTGTAAGCTTCTGTTCCTGCTCCTGTTGCTGCTGTGGCGTCACGGTAAAGGAAGTCTTTTCATAGGCCGCCTCGCCCGTGCTCCTGTTGATCGCCATGGCGTGGAGATAATAGGTCCCCGCCGTCAGCGCCGGGTTTGTTGCCGTGTAGCTTAAGCTGCCCGCTTTCGTCCATCCCACCGCAGGCATACCCGCATCCTGCGTAAAGCAGTACTGGAGCAGATCGGCGTTCTGCACGCTGATCTGCGCCTTCGCCACACCCTCCGTCACGCCGTTGTTGGTCAGGGTGATTTTGGGCGCGGACGTACCCGTCGTCGTAATCGTCGTAGTGCCGGAGGTATTCGTGTTTGCCGTTCCAGTTGTGTCGCACATGTCCTTGATATAGGAAGAGCCGGTAATGCCCTTAAGCTGAATGTCGCCGCCCTTAAATTCCGTCGTCACCTTGCCCGTAAAATACAGCACGTTGGTATCTCCGCCGCCGCTGTAGCTTAAGTCGCTTGTCACGTTGGTCTGTATCCTTACACTGCCAAGGGTGGAATTTTTCACATCCACGATCTCGTCAAAGACAAGCGCGATGGTGATGTTGTCACCGACCGCGTAGGCAGTCTGCGCCATGGGCGCGATGCCGAGAAGCTGCGGTTCCGTCTCGTCCTTAATCTTCGTCCAGTCCTTATACGAATTCATATACCATATGTCTTCCTTTGCCCCTGTCGCCGCAAACCATATATTTGCTTCGTCATACACACCGAAGACCAGATAATCACCCTCTATGGCACCGCTTCTCACCGCTGTCCTAAAATCATATACATTGCTTCTTTCATCTGCCCCTGGGACAGTCACTGTCGCCTCCAGGTCATCTTCCATTTCCCATCTGGCCGTATATTTTGCCGATCCGACATTGCTGTCCTCAAGAGCAACCGGGCCATTATATTCATTTCCACTGTTAAAACTGTTCGGCGCATGGTCTGCAATCCAGATATGCTCATACCCGTCGTCCTTTTCCCTGGCCGTAAATCGCAGCCGATAATAATACCCGTCCGCCGTCGCCTTGACATAGGCATTCACCTTGTCGTCCCACGCCTCAATCGTTCTCTGGACATTAAAGTTCTTATAACAGCCAACATTATCAAGATAATTTGTGTTGTAGCCTCTGTTATTGGAATAAAACACCTGATGGTCATTTGTTTTGCTTCTGTCTACAACATACTTGTTCTCATCGATTGTGGGATAGCTTCTCTCCTTCTCCTGATAGACATCCCTGCTCACCGCATAGGAGCTGTTCTTCGCCATCGTCCTTGTGGCCGTTCCCGCCAAAATCGTCGCGCCGCCCATAGGTCGATAAATTTCCAACGAATATGTCCTGTCGGCATTGGCATAAGCCGTGGCCGTTTTCCCGCCATAGGCGCTTGTCACCGCATGTTCCGTCACGGTGACGATCTGGCTGCCGCTGCCGTTAAAGGTCAGCATTCCCGCCTTGTGGGTAAAGTGGGTTCCGCCCACGGCAGAGCCGTTCACCGTGCGGTAAAACACCATCTGCTCCCCCACGCCGTCCGCAAGCGTCACGGTAAAGGTATTGTCCCCGTTATTTTTCACGGAAAACTGTCCCAGATTGCCGGTCTTGCCAAAGGAGACGGCATTGCTGTAGACCACGTTTCCTCCCGCCGTCTTCACATAGGCGCGCCCGTAGTAAGTGACCGTCTTGGTCAATCCCGTGGCCGCAACAGATATCTTCTGATTCGCCGCCGTCACAGGGGACGCCGTTTTCGCGCTGCCGCCGTTTAAGGACAGGGTCGGGCTGCCCATGATGCCCCACACGAAGCCGGTCTCCACGATCCGCTCGCTGCCCGCTTCCAGAAGGGTGGCGGACAGGGTATACTCGCAGTCCTTCCCGGTATTTTCTTTCGCTGTCGGCGTGTCGATGGCAATCCCCTTCTCCACCGTCACCAGCGCATCCTCCGAGGGAATCCGAAACTCCGGATGCCCGTTCGCCCAGACCTCGCACCGATAGGTATACTCCCCCGGAACAGCGGTCTGCGCCGCAGACAGCGTGTACGCAGCGCGGGTCGCGCCCGTCACCGCCTCGTACACGTCGTTCTTTTTCTGATACCACTGGTACTGATAGGTATAGCCCTTCCCGTCCACGGAAGACACCGACACGGAGAGCGCGCCAGTCCCTCCCTGCGGAATCACGAGATTGTCAGGACCGGTAATCCGCAAAGGAGAACTGGTCACATGAAAGACAGCCGCCTGCGGATTGCCGCCCACCTGTTTTCCCGCCTTGTCCGCCACGGCGGCATTGTTGATGTCGATGGTGTAATCCCCCGGTGTGAAGGAATTGCTCTGCTGCGCTTCCACCGTGTAGCGCACCACAAGCTTCTTCGTGCCCCGCCCGGAGACAATCTCCGCCTTGCTTATGAGAAGGGACGCCCCGGCGCTGTCCTTTACGGTCACGTCGTCCGTGCCCACCGTCGCCTCGTTGATCTCACCGTTCGGTGACCTGTCGGAACCGGTATAGGTGACGGTAAAGGTGTAATCACCCAGCTCCGCCACATGTTCTTTCGCATCTACGCTGAAAATCAGGCTGCCTGCAAATCCCAGATTCGGGTCCTTCCCTTCCAGCACCGTCCTCTGATTTTCTCTGGCGTCCAGCAGCCACCTTAAAATCCACGCCTTCGTGTCCTTCTTCTCCTGCTCGGTTCCTTTCCAACCGTGGCTGCCATTTAGAGAATCAAAACAGTCGCAATCGCCGATCGCCGTAATTCTTCCCCTGCCTGCCGCCTGATCCACCATCCACGGCTGTCCATTCAGCAAAAGCACCGATTCCGCGCTTCCCGTATAGGTAATCGGCGCTAAATAATAGCAGGTAAGACTCTCCTTTACATCCTGTGTCAGAGCGGTTGCCGGCATATCGGCAGATCCCTTGGCAATACTTGTACGTGTCCCTATGAATTTGTCTTCAATTCTGAAATCAGCGCCCAGCTTTTCCGCCGCCTCCGACAGGATACGATCTTCTTGATAAAACACCGCTGAATTTTCCCCTATCATAACAATCCTGCCGCCGCCTGCCAGGAAGTCCCGCATCAGAGAGATATCCCCGTCAATCAGTGGCAACCCTGGCAAAAACAAAATCATAAGCCCGATACCGTCCATATCGTCCTCTGACAAATGTCGTACTGTGTCATCAGCTTTTAACCGTACACCATACCCTGCCTCCGAAAAGACCTGCGCCACACTCTCCACACATGGTTGTAGTTCTGTATCATAGTACAGCGGATTAAGCTCGGTAGAGAAAATCAGCACATCCTTCCCGCCTGCCGTCGTCATCAGCCTGTCTTCCCCGGAAAAAAGGGCAAGCAAGGCAACCAGCTTTTCGACGTCCACCATCTCCTGCCACTCCCTGGGGAAACCCTCATAGGTGTCAGAAAGCGCAAGAAGCCGCTCGTACAGAGCTTCGATCTCCTCCTCGCTCATCCGGGATGTCCCTGTAAACATTCCTTGCAACGCCTCTTCCACTTCTTCTGCGTCCGGCAGGGCGTCGATCTCCTCCTGCAGTCCGCAGACCGGACAGACCTCTCCCGCCGCCACGATGCCGTGGACACAGCCCACACTCACTCTGATTTCCGGCAGGCTGACATCCTCCGCCAGCTCATATTCTTTCGGAAGGATGGGCGTAAAGAGATAGACGCCCTCCGTATCGCCGTCATAGGCAGGCGAAGCCTCCCATACGATGTCTTCTATGGTCACTTCTTCCGTTTTCGTTTCACTTTCGGTACGCGCTTCCTCCGACGCGTCTTTTCCTTCTACGGGCGAAGCCTCCTTATGTTCCGCCCCATCTATGATATCCGTATCAGCCGAGGTATCCGCTTCCTGTCCGTCCGCCGTCAATTTCCCCGCAATTAGGCCGTCCTGCGTATGTTCCGAGCCGTATGCGGGTATGACAAAGGAGCCGGTTTCTACCCGAAAACCGACTGTCTCCTGCGTGGTCTGTGCCGCGCGCGCCTCATCTGGCGCATCCGCGCCTTGATCCCCGCTGCCTTTTATGCGTTTCCCCGTCGCACCGCTATTGTCATCGGCATTCTTTTCCCCGCCGTCGCCACTGGCATTTTCTTCTCCGTTTCCGCCTGCGCTCTCATCACCGCCGGGTTCCTGTTCTCCGCTGTCGTCTCCGCCACCCGGATTCTGCTCTCCACTGTCGTCCCCGTCGCCCGGGGCCTGCTCCCCGTTGTCGTCTCCGCCGCCCGGGGCCTGCTCCCCGTTGTCGTCTCCGCCACCCGGGGTCTGCTCTCCGCTGTCGCCTCCGTCACCCGGATTCTGCTCTCCGCTGTCGTCCCCGTCGCCCGGATTCTGCTCCCCTCTGTCGCCTCCGTCACCCGGATTCTGCTCTCCGCTGTCGTCCCCGTCGCCCGGCTCTTTTTCCTCGCTGTCGTCTCCCTCCTCTGGGTCTTTAGGAGATTCTACCCCCCCCCCACTCGTTTTCGGCGTCTTCCACAAAGACATACGCCTCCAGCGTATCCGGCAGGCTTAAGTCCCCGATCTTTGTGCCCACAGAAACCCTCTGCTCCAGCACGTTTGCAGACAGCGGAACAAAACCCGTGATCTTGCACGCCTCCTCCTTCTGCTCGGCGCGCACCGAGAGAATACCCGCAAACTCCGACTGCTGTGTCAACACCATGGCAAGCGCCAAAACACCTGTCAGAATGCGCCGCCCGGTTTTCCTCCCCCTTTTATTCATGTCGCTGTTATGATCGTCTTTCCTGTTCATAGCCCGCCTCACTCCTTCTGTCAATCTCATTTCTTTTACCCTGCCTGTGATTCTTCTCAGCCTTTGCATGTTTCATCCTTTGCATGACCTCACATCTGAACCGATGCCGTGATCTGGCACTTCACATGCTGTACGGGCACCCGTGCGGGGCGCCGGCTCGACTCTTTAACAGGATTATATATGGAATGAAAAATAAAAAAAGGGATTTGGTATGGATTGCACTTTTTGTGGTATACTTTGTGCATATTGGTTTACATAACCATTATGACGGGGCACTTACATTCTCTTGAGATATCATAATATTTCAAAATTTTACACATATATATTTACAAAATCGTTACATTTGTGCTACAGTAATAAAAAGCATATTTTCTAGCGAAAACATTTCACAAAGTTCTATGGCGGTTTGTTTCGAAGATTGACTGCCACTCTAAGTTTCAGAAAATCCATGCTTTGATTCCAACTAATCAACTACAAAGCGGGAGAATCTGAAACGGTTCTCCTGTACCGACGGTTTCATCTTTCCATAAAGAATGAGCCGCCACCAAGGAGGACATGCAGATGCACGAGACAAAAGCACGAGAAACACAAACAAGCAAAGCAGGAACAGGCAAAAC
>ERZ808035.516-NODE-516-length-33191-cov-6.141632_pt1 | contig 33191 bp, 40 predicted proteins | sample MGYA00380189_ERZ808035 | MGnify/ENA primary metagenome ERZ808035 (study PRJEB31490, sample SAMN06133407) | mouse gut metagenome | isolation source: M5_1 | host: mice | place: China: Chengdu | collected 2015-05 ...
GACAGCTCATATTGGCAGAAAAATATCCAGAAAGCTATGTTTTCTGTAGAACAGTGATGCTTTACATATTCAGACTGTCACAGCGTAGCTGGGGGTGGAAACATATCACTCCCAGCCACAGTATTGAATAAATGACAATAGCGGAGGATTTGGAGATGAGCGTAAATGGAATAGGGGCGGGTTATCCCGCATGGCGTGATATGGGAAAAGCACAGAGGAATGGTTCGGGAACGGGCTTCGCGGGCAGGATGGCGGATGCAGATGCGGCAGGGAGCAGTTCTCCCATAAGAAGCAGCATGAGGGCGGTGGGGCAGGCTTCGGTGCTGGATGCGTACCGTGCATCGGCGGCATCCGGGGTACGCAATGTGAAGCCTGCCTATGAAACATACGAATCCGAGAATTACAGGATTGTGCCGGACAACGAGGCGGGGTGTTTTGATATTTACAATAAACAGGGAGAAAGGATAGGCGCTTTTGACTATTCTGACATCAAGGTCAGGCAGGACAGCCAGACAGGAAAGCAGTTCCTGATCTCGGAGCATGGAACCATGAGTTATGATGCTATGGTATTGGACGGCGAGCTGAAAGACGCCCTGCAGGATGTCATGGGCGTGGAAACGCTGGAAACGGAGGAACTGTCCGGTTTCACATTAAAGACCCATTCCGGCACTGGCATACAGTATCTTGTGCGGGATGGCGAGGAAGGCCGTGGGGGAAAAGTCCTTTTGCAGAGCGAGGCAGACAGGGAAAGGTATGAGGCCCTTGCGGAGACCTACTTCAATAAGTATCCCAATCTGATCCACGATAAGAACGCCGCATACATATGGGCCGATCTGGAGATAAAGGGGCTGGCGCAGCATACGAAGGACGGCATTGTCTCTATGGGCTTTAACGGGATGTCCTATAATGACAATGCAGATTATAAGAACAACTGGAGCGTCCTGTTTTCGGAAAATACCTATAAGGCGGTTTTCGATTGGCTGCAAAACAACAGGGGCAGCATTGAGGAAATGCAGAAATTCGCCACATGGCAGGATGTGTTTGACAACATTGGCAGCCTGTATGACCGCATATGGTCTGATGAAGAAGAAAAGCAGGGGTATCTGAATAATTGATAAGCCACAGCCTGACAGGACAGGCATCCCCGGCGTTCCAGCAGAACGGGGAATCGGGGAGCAGGGAGAGGGAATCTGCTTGGATTTATTACAGGGGAATAAGGGCGGCTCTGACCAACAGAGGAGCCACAGATAGGAAAAGGGATTGTGAGGTGGACTCATGGGAATTTCGGCTTTAAGTGCAGTAAATTCTGTAAATACGAAACACAGTATGCCATTGAGCGGCAGGGGGCCTGACTGGTCTATCATTCCAAGCTCCGGGAAAAGCGGTAAATCAAAGGCTGAGTTTACTGACGAGATCAAGGAACTGGCGCGGAAGGCTGCGAATACTACAAGCAAGGCAGAACTGGAATATATCCATAGGCGGAGGACGGAACTGTGTGCAGAGTATATGTCTGACGTGTCGCCCGACAGGAAGGCGCTGTACCGTCAGGCCGAAAATGCGCTGAAAGGGCAGGGCGGCAATCTGAAATGCCACGGGAGCGGGGAACTGACGCTGCTTGACTTCCTGGAGGCGGCAGACGGGAGGGCGGAGAACCTTGCCGAAAAGAAGTTTGCGCTGGCAGGGGGCGGAACGCTGACCTGCCCGATCCTGACAAGTGGGGGATATGGCGCGGATATTTACTATCAGGGTACAAAGGTGCTGACATATCTCGGTTCGGGATATGGGTGGGCTTGTGAGAGGACTCCGGCTGAACGGGAAAAGGAAAGGGAGTTTTATGGGATTTATTTTGATGAGTACCGCTCGCTAAAGAAAGGCCAAGGGGCAGAGCTGGAGGAGTTACCGGATTATCTGGAGGAGAAGCCGTCTTTTGACAGGAAAGCATAAATAGGGGGATTTGAATAACCAATAAGATTTCAAAAATTCCGTGAGCGCATATCCCCAATAAGCTACAGCCTGACAGGGCAGGCATCCCCGGCGTTCCGGCAGATTGGGGAGCAGGGGGGCAATGTGGTTAATCAAAATGTATGTATGGGAGGTTCAAAATGAGAAAACAAGGTAAAATACTAAAAATTATTTGGTGGGTGTATATTGCCTTATTGTTGGTCTTTGTCGTTGTTAAGTTCAAAGGTTCATTTTATGAATTAACTGATAGGATTAGTACTTATTCAATGCAAGGTTCAATAAACTATAATCTTATTCCATTCAGAAGCATGTCCACCCAAATTAAATACATTACCCAGTGGTGGGCATTAAAAAACTTATTGGGAAATATAATTCCATTTATCCCGTTTGGCTTTCTTTTGCCTATTGCATACAAAAAATTTAGTTCAACGATAAGTGTTTTCTTTACTGGCCTAGCTTCGATACTGTTAATAGAGATTTTTCAATTTCTTACTAAACTTGGTACTTTTGATGTTGATGATATTATTCTTAATATGATAGGAATTGTTTGCGGGTATTTGATGTTTTTGGTCATTAAACGTTTTTGTGTAAGAGAGAAAGGGCTATGAACGATACTGCATTGTAAAAACTGTTATGGATTTTGGGAAAATCGGGGAGCAGGAGCGGTTTTGAAAAAATGAAAGGGCGGAGAGGCGGTATGAAAAAATGTATCATGTTAGTCTTTATATTGGCAGTAGGTATGTTTAGCATCGTTGGTTGTGGGGATAGGACAACTAAAAGCAATGCTTCAGATGCAGATGGAGCGTATTTCAGTAACAATGAAGAAAAAAAACAATTTACTGAAATTATTACAGCTTCTGGTGAGACGATTGGTATTATTGATAATAATAAAGAAATAGAAAGGTTTGTAAAACAACTGGATATTGAATCCTGGGATGATATGGAACAGCTGCCTGAAGATATAGACTTGGTATATAGCTATATATCATATGAGGTAATTGATGAGCCTGTATTTTTACAGGATGGAATACCGTTAGTTAATAAGAGTACCTTAGAATTTTATATTTCCAGTAAAGGTGAATATATTATACGAGATTATAATCAGGAAGTAGAAGCAATAGCCAGAATATCAGAAGAGGCGGGACAGTTTCTTAATGCGCCGGAAGACTTAGAGCTAAATAAGAATATAACAGCGAAGGATATACTGGATGGGTGGGGACTTGATTTTTATGTTCCAAATAGTGATATTAGTGATATTGAAAAAACGGATGATATAGAGAATGCCCGATATTATATAGGGGAAACATCCTTTACAGAAGAGGAACTACGCAAGACTTCTGAAGAGCAGAAGATACAGTTTTACGGAGCAGACAAAAACACGTTGCTGAATGAAATAGACGATATTTCTGAAATAGCGCAATATCTAAACGGGCTGGCTTTGGAACAGTGGGAATATGCAGATGATGCACCAAATCCAGAAGAAGTTGAATGCCAAATTGCCAGATTTATGTTATCAAGGCATAGTAATGAAAAAGAGTTAAAAGAAATGAATACCCAGATACTTTATAAAAGCGATGGTAATTACTATATTGAGGAAATAATTCCGGGTGAATATAGTGATCGGGGAGAATTTATAACATATTATCAAGTGTCAGAGGAGATAGCAAAATATATCTTATCATATTTAGAATAGGTAAAATATATAGAATGCATTGTTCCTTTTCTGTTTTTTGACTAAGTGATAATGGTTGTGGCAAGGCAGGAGATAAATGCTGCTGTTGCGGGTATGCAAATTCAGGGCGGCTTTGATGCGAGGGCGTGAGGGGACATGGGATGATAAAGAAATTCCCTTTTCGGAATTGTGGTACCCAATGAAAATGAAGCAATAAATATACATTGCGGGTGGCTGGTAAATATTTTATTGTCAAATATATAAAGCAGAATTTAGGAGTGTGGTTGTATGAAAAAATGGAGTTATTTATTCACGGCACTTGCAGTTGTACTATCAGACATTATGTGTTTTGCAGTTGCCTATAACTATCGTGGTATGCTTTGTGGTATTGAACATCGTGGTTTTAGTGCTCCTGCCAGCACTGCATTTTTATCTGCTATTCCATTTTTGATAGGAATTATCATGTGTGTGGTTCTGGCAATCAGATTTCATAGAAAAAGCAAGTAACTTCAAGTTTTATGCAATAGGAACATCTTTCCGAAAAGGGAGAAAAGAAACTAATTATTGTTTTTGCAGTGATAGCAGTGGATCTGTTACTGATTCCGGTCAGAAAGGTTTATGAGGATGGTGGGACGCAGACTTATACATCCCTGACCTATAAGGTCATTGTGTGGAAGCAGATAGATGGGAAATCGGGGACGGAATTTTACATTTTCCCCAACAACTTCCATCAGTTAGATCATTATGGAAAGCAGGGGATAGGCATAGCCTGAAAACAGGAAACAAAAGGGGAATCATAAATACCGGTACTACTAAGCTGAAACTTAAGGCACAGCAACCAACAGGTATGGAAACATCGTTTTCATAGGGCATGACATAGAAAAGCCAGCGGCACAGATACCAGTCTGACCTGCTGGCTTTTCTTTTTTTTCGCCATACTACGTCTGTCTGGCTTCTGTATCGGAAGGGGCAGCATGGGGATTGCTTTCTGCCAGGGCGGCGGCCGTAGCCACCAGAACGGACAGGCTCCTTTCATCACAGAGCGTGAGCAGCCTTAACAGCTCCTGGTATGTAGAGCCGGTCCTGTCATGGCTGTCCTGGAAGATACAGTCATCTGCGGATATATCCAGCGTCCTGCAGATATGATAGAAATTTTCAATGCTTGGGGAACAGCGGCAGCGCTCCAGGTCCTTCTGGAAGGACACGGAATGGTCGAGCAGCTCCGCACACTGCGCCTGGGTCAGATGTTTTTTCTTCCTGGCCCTCTTTAAGGCGGCGCTGAAGATCTGGGCATCATTGATGGATAAAGACATTGTGGTCACCTCCTATAAGTAGTGTATTGCCATACCTTGCAAAAGTAAAAATGGTATAGACACACTTAAAAGTAGAGCAATAGCATACTAGGCATCCAGACATCTGGTGAACAAAAAAAACATGGTTCATCAGGGTTTTGTTTGGGTGCCTTTTTGCTGCCATGGGAGAGGTACATGGTCTGTAGTGGGGAATTTTCATAAGCCGGGCACCGGCGGGGGGATTGGGTCAAAAAAATCATAACCTTCCTGGGGGTGTCCTGCGCCCAACATGGTAGTCTTGTACGCTACTTTTTGGAGGAAGGAATAAATTTATATCAAAAGAACGGTTATCCGGGAAATGAAACGGATAATAGTTCTTTTTCTATTGTATTAAAAAGGTTCTTGCAGATAAATCCGTTTTTCTGTAGGAGACATATTATCAGGTGCCGTTCGCCTCCAATTCCGGGTTTTGCAGCAAAAAATCTGGAATTTAAGGAGGAAAAGCCATGTGGCAGAAAAATAACGGAAAGAGTGAAACGGAGATCTTACAGAATCAGTTTACGGCATATCTGGCAACTGCAGTACAGCGCCGCAGGAACGATTATCTACAGCAGATGGACAGGCGCCAGCAGATAGAGAGCCTGACCGAAGACTTCATGTTCATGCCGGAATGCAGCATAGAGCAGGACATGCTTCTGGGGCTGCCTGTTCTCATGCAGCTGGAGGACAGCGCGCTTCTCCATGCACTGAGGGAACTGAGCGAGAGGGAGCGTTACATATTCCTGGCAAGGGCAGTAGACGGGAAAAGCTTTGAGGTGCTGGCAGAGGAAACAGGGATGGGATATAAAGGCGTGGCAGCGGTCTATTATCGGACAGTGCAGAAGATCAAAAGAAAGATAGAGGTGATGAAAAATGAATTTTAAGGAGATGCTTTTACAGGCGAAAGCTGGAAGGGAGTCGGTGGTCATGGCTTTACTGGAGATGTATAAGCCGCTTTTGGTCAAGTATGCGATCATCAATGGAAGGTTTGATGAAGATCTGTACCAGGAGTTATGTATCACATTGTTAAAGTGCATCCAGTTATTCCGGATGTAAGGAGCAGACGGCAGGAGAGGGGGGATTTCTCCCTCTCTCTGCTGTCTGTTCTTTTGATTTCTGTACCTGTGCAGAGCCGTTGTATGCCCGTGGCCGGGTCTCCCAATGGCTTTGCATTTTTCTTATGCAGATGTTGTATATTCCGGATAACGGATTTTGACCGCCTGCCAGAAGTAGGGGGCATAGGAACAGCAGAATAAATCCTCCGCTGTATATCGTCTGCATTCATCCAGCTGCTCCTCTGGGGCTTCATAATCATAAACGCTGGGCGTGTGGTTACAGTACAGGCCAAAAGCCATTCTGACGACTCTCATGCTTCCACTGGTCTGCCAGCCTTCTCGAAGACATTCCGTTTTTATGTTGCCTGTGGCGAAATCATAAATACGGTCAATGTTGCGTCTGGTATCACTGCTGATTCCAAGGCAGTAGCAGAGAGCGTTATGATAAACGTCTACTTGCCTTACTCTTTTGAGGCTTTCATAATAGAAGATTTTATGTTCTTCACAGATAAAAAGCATATTTTCTTTATTATATTCACGCATATTCTGTCTCCTGTTCTTTCATATGATAATGGATATACCGATTGTTCCTGCAGTGGCTTTTATGAACCGTATCTTTTTTTCCAGTCATGAAGGTATGCAGAATATCCATCCGGATCAATTTCCTGTAATCTCTCTGGACGGAACCGGTATTCCGGGTACTGGCAGTATCCGCTTCGGGCATATGTACCGGTGGGAACTGCCAGCCCATGGCGTATGATCCACGCCAGGATTTCTTCGCCGTTATTGTTGGTGTCGATAAAGGCGCAGTTTTGAGGACGGACGGAATCCAGATTGACGGTGAGGACATTCCAGGGTTCCGGTTCCCCGTTTTCCCAGGAAGTCATAGTGACGGCAAGGTTCCCTTCCATATAGGAAGCGATCTTCAGCTCAATCTTATAGGTGGTTCCATATTTCTCCAAATCAAATGTTTTCATATTGTTTCCTTTCTGTGTGTCTGTATTATGCTGCTGTTTTTGGCATGTCCTGCGCCGGAAGGAGGATTACTCCTTTCTCCACTTCCGCAGGCGCCCATGTATCGTCTTTCCACATACAGCCGCTTGCAACATTGTAAAACTTAGGCGCTTTGGGTGGATTCCCAAAACATTCATCATCCAGGTACAGACAGATATGCCTGTCATAAAAGGGGATCAGTGCCTGATGGATCTGCTCTTTCAATGCCAGGGCAAGCTGGTCGATCTCTGCAATATCCTGGCGTTTAAAAGCGGCTGAAGATATCTGTTTCAGGATGCCGGACTGGTCAACAGTTGACTGGATCAGTGGCTGTGCTTCATCCATAAAATCAGCACGGATACGGATATTTTCAAATGCGATCTGTTTTACATAGGCTGTAGCGGTGGAGCTGATATTATGCCGCAGTTCATCAAAAGGTTTTTTATATTTGGTTTTTAATGTTTCCAGAGATGCCACGGCAAGGTTCCTTTTCAAAAGGTCAAGGTATTCGTCCAGTGCTTTTCGCAATTCAGTGCTTTCCATATGATTCCTCCAATCGCTCAAAATTCAGTCTGCTCTAAAAGTCATCCTCCCAGGGCGGCAGGGTGTCTTCTGCCAGAGATGGGGACCTGCCTGCTGTCTCCGTGGGGGCGGGGTGTTCTGTTTTTTGATCTTCGGCTTTTTTTCCTGCTGGATTTTGCTGTCTGCGGGTGGTAAGCGTCAGGGCGTCTTCTCCCACATCGTCCACACGCTGCTTCTTTGCCTGCTTTTTACGGCATTTTTCCACAGCGGCAGCATAATCGTAGCCAATGGCTGCCTGGAATTTCTCCGCGATCTCCCTTAACTTTCCGGCTTGGTATTCATAAGTGGCCCTGTGGAAACCGGTCAGGTTCCACTGTTCGCACACAAGATCCAGCATGCGGGTATAATCCATGAGTGCGTTGATCGTTTTCAGGATGTCACCGTAGCAGGTTTTCAGCTCGTGGGAGCCATCCAGATCCACATAGGAGAGGGTAAGTTCCTGTTTCAGATATCCTTCTATCTCTATGTGGTGTGCCAGCACCGGCTCATAGATCTCCCTGGGAAACTCCGGCATGTTTGCGGATGTAGTGCGCTCATTGTTCATCCGGTCCACCTCCTGCCTGCGGCGGCAGAGCGATAAGTCCGCTGACGATCATCTGGACGGCGGTGCGGTATCCACAGCAGTAGGATTGTTCCGCTATGGCGCTGTTTCTTTCGGAAACTGCCGTCTGGTACTGTTCAAAAAGCCTTTGGGACTGGCCCAGGGCAGGCAGCAGTGCTTTTTCTGCCTCTTTTACATTCTGATCCAGCCTGGAGGGAACCGTAACGCATCCGTAAATGTCAGGCTCATACTTCCCATAAAACAGGTTATGTAAGAAATCGGGTTCGCCTGTTTCTGCCAGCTGAATGACGGCAGGGGCAGGTTTTGACAGGGCAGCGGCGATCTGCCGGAGCGCTCCTATCAGCTCCGGCATCTGGTGATTAAAGAAGACATTACCCATCTTTGTTTCGTGAAAATTCATCTGTGTTCCTCCTTTCGTTGTTCGCCCGTATGACTGGGGCGTAATGGCGTTTTGTGATATTTTATGCGATTTTCTGTTCGCCCCAACGGATTTGGAGCGCCCCGTTTTCATCCCGCTCCTGACGCATCAGGAGGGAGAGAAGGTCATAATCCACACTGAACCGATCATAAATCTCGTCCAGGTCTACATCCTGGCCCTTCATAAACAGGTTCAGTTTTTCTTTTGCCAGTACCATCTGCATCAGGTTGGATTCAATACTTCCGGCATAGGTGAGGAAATAAATGTCCTTGTGCTCCGTTGAGGTATACCGGATGAATCGGAAATAGAACTGGCTCATGCCGGAGTTGTTGTAATGCAGTTCCGGTATGATGACTTTGTTGACATAATCAAAATTCACGCTGGAGGGGAGGCTCTGCTGGGTGCAGAGAAGGATTCCGTTCCCGCTGTCCTGCAGTGTCTGGCGAAGTGCCCGCCTTTTGGCAAAGCTGGTGTTGGCGCCGGTCACTACAAACAAGGGGCGATTCGGCAGGTATTCCCGTAGTGCTTTTTCATAAGATTCCAACACGGTAACGTGCCGTACTCCGATGGCAATGATCTCATTCTCCCACTCGGCGGCCATCTCAACAGCGGCCATGACCTTTACCGGGGTATCCCCTGTATATTCTTGTACCGTATCCGGGGCGGCGCCGATGCGAAGGAGAAGCACGATCTGCTGGACCAGGCGCATCATGGAATCCTTTCTGGAATTGCCAGTGGAAGAAAAATAGTTATCCCGCATGGTATAAAATTCTTTTATCGCTTTCTGGTAGACTTCCTTTTCTTCCGGAGGGAACTGGAGCAGTACCTGGTGGATCTGCTTGATATCCTTGCAGGAAACCTCTTCAAAGGTCCTTGTGATAACGGTTTTTCCTAAAATATCGCTGAGGATATCCGCGTTGTAGATATCCTGAGTGCGCTTCTCCATGCCGAATACGGTTACTTTTTCCGGCAGGTGTGAGGCGGCAAACAGGGAGTACCCTTTCTTGTAGGCAGGGATGGGCTGGCCGAAATAAGGATTGCGGTCGCAGTCCGGTTCTTCGTCTGCCTCCGATTTCTTGTCATGGTGATAGATATACGGGTTCCAGGAGATCATGTTGATGGAATTGTTGTAGAGCAGTTCCAGCTGCGGGGCAAATTCTGAAATGTTGTTCCTGGTGCTGGTTCCTGTGGTGAGCAGCTTCATCCGGCAGCGGCGGAAACAGGAGAGCACCGCCTGGCTCCTGGCGCTGCCAGGGTTGGAGATTTCATCGCTCTCATCCAGTATAAGTTGGATGTTCTGGTGCAGAAGTTTCATATGCTTCCGTAAATGTTTTTTATAAGCGCTTACTTTGTTCAGTGTCAGCAGTACAAAATCTCCGGGCCGGACACGCTCCAGGTCCGCCAGACGCTTGATGAACACACAGCGCAGGTCATAGTTTGCCAATACCACGTCCCAGTTGTTGCGGATGGAGATGGCAGAGGAAACCACCCAGGTACTGTGTACATTCTGGTTCTGCATCCGGTAAAGCCCTGTTGCAATGCCGGCCAGTGTCTTTCCGCTTCCCTGTTCCCACTGCAGCAGCGCATAGCGTTTCTGGAGGGTAAGGTTGATGTCGTGCCGCTGGATCTCATTCAAGCGGATTTCCTCCATACGGGAGGAATCCCACAGTGAAAAATCTTCCAGCCATCTGGCGATAGCCGGATCTTCATCCATTTCCGCATAGGGTATGTTCTGGGCCTCGTATTCTGCCCGTTTCCTGCAAAGCAGCCGTTCATAGCCCGGATAGGACTCCGGGGTGTTTTCAAGCACTGCCTGATACACTGGCACAGGCAGGCGCTTGCTGTCCTCGATCTGCCGGCGTGCGGCTGCACTGTACCCTTTATAGGCAAACTCGCCTTTCCTTTTGACCAGGCGGATACAGTCTGTTTTCGGTACGGGATTCTGCTTCTGCAATACCTGCCGGAGATAGACAAGTACCTTTTTCTCCGTAAGCTGGACCCGGCACCATTGTTCATAACTCATATCATCTGGCTGACGCTGGGTATAAAAGCGGTGCAGGTACTCGCAACATTTGGCATAGGATGGTCTGGTAAGCGGATGTGCCTTGATATGGTATAAGAGCTTTTGCGTCCGGTATCTGAAATCATTGGATGTATGGCGTGACCTTGCCAGTTCCAACAGGATTTTTGACTGGTTATTCTCCAGCGCTGATTTGGCAAAGGCCAGTATCTTCTGATAGGTATATTCCGCATCCTTCCTGATATCAAAATCTTTTGGCAGGATGTAGTCGGCCTCTGTCCGGTATGGGTGGGGCTTCCATCCCTGGTCCGCTGTCTTTTTCTGCCAGAATTGCAGCTTTGTAGGGAAACTGCTGACACCCAGACAGGAAAAGGCATTGTCCGGGAACAGGACCTGCCCCAGAAAGCTGAACCTGCTCTCCATCTCCCGGATCTGTCCCTTGTCGGTAAAATCATCTGCCAGAAATGACTGGGGTACGATCAGCGAAAGGATTCCCAATGGTTTCAATACTTCTGCCGCTTTTAGGCAGTAGTACATCTGGGAGGGTATCTCCCTGCCGCTTTTGGTCCACCACTTTAAATGAAAGGGCGGGTTCCCCACTACATAGTCAAAGCGTGTCTCTGGCTGGCAGGTGCGGATATCCCGACACTCGACCGTTGCTTCCGGATAAAGGAATTTTGCCACTTTCACGGCTTTTACATCCAGTTCACATCCGTAGATGTTCGCTTCTGTGGGGATAAAGTTAAAAAAACTCCCCATGCCGCAGGTAAGGTCTGCCACAAGGTCATGTTCAGACAATTTCAGGCAGGCTGTTACAAATTCGCACAGGCGGGGAGGCGTAAAGAACTGGCCGTTTTCAATCTCTTTCTTTGCCTCGCTGTATGCATGGTAATTCTCATAGTCTGCCCGTTCCGGACCGTGAAGGCCGCCGTCGCCGGTATAGGCATTATAAATATCCTCCGGGCTGATGGAGCATTCTCCACAGCGGCCGCTGTCGATCAGGTACAGGACTTTTTCATTCAGTGCTTTTCGTTTATTCTGAGGGATGGATTCCTCCTGATAAGCATATTTCATTCGTATCACCTCGCTAACATATGGTTTTCATATAGTCCTCTATAAACTGGGAGGCGCAGGTTTCACTGGTAAATTTCAGATCAACCCTTCCGTTTTTGAACATCCGCAGGGACTGGATTTTTTTGCAGTCGTTAAACTCATACGGATTGCTAAGGGAATTATCTCTGTTAAGAGCCCTTGATAAACTGCCGGGAATAAGATCAAAAGAATCTGTTTCATAATGGGCGATGCCCCGTAAGATATCCTTTGTCCTGTCAGCCAATGACCATTCTCCCCCGCTGTACCGGTCCCGGAAGCTGCAGGCGTAGCCTGTGAATTGTATGGTATTTTTTTTCTGCTCAAACCGTGGGATTCCGCTGCTGATAATCCAGGATGCCTGATGGCATTTATTCTTGAGTTCATGGAGCGCCTGTTCAAAAAAGGCCCGTCCACCGGTTTGAAGGAATATCTGTTCGAGGATATCTGTGTAACACAGGGACAGCTTTTCCATGTCCTGCGTATACTTTTGGCACAGTTCTTTATAGTTATCTGTCCATCTGTCAGTTGGCTCCTGGGGAACAAGATTGTGTATGATATCATTGGGGTCTATGGAAAAATGGTAAGTTTTGCTGAAGTAGGATACAATCTGGCATATGAACCGGGGATGCAGGGAGCGAATCTGCTGCCGGATGACATTATCAGAAAGTTTTAACCCGTCATAAGAAACGAGGTATGTTTCTGTAGATGTGCCTGCCGGCGCCAGTAACTCCCTCTGCTGGTTCAGTATGTCATCCCAGATAAATCCCAGTTCCGGCAGGGAAGTTCTGGCACTGTCATAGGCTGCCTGGTGAGCTTCACAGAATATCCGGTCTGATTCTGAAATGCGGGTATCTGCTTTCATTTCAACATTTTCAAATTTGGTAAGTAGGTTCATAAAATCCTCCTTTTTTAATTAGAAAAGGCCGTGGTCTGGATAAGCCACGGCCGGAACATGGAGGCAGCCAGCACAGATGCGGCTGCCACAGTTGCTCAGAGTCCATTTACGCACATGCGGCCAGTCTCACAGGGAGCGGACTCATGGCCGCCAGCGGAAAAGGGCTCATAGAAAGGTGATAATGAGTATTCCTGGTCTCAAAATGGATATTGTCTTCGGTCTGCTCGTGCAGGGCTACCACATTGGATGTCCGGTAGACACTTCCCTCAGCCGCAAATACAGCAGGCTTTCCGACAGTGATCGGGAACAGGAGCGTTCCACAGAGCATTACTTTTTTCTTTTCTTCATTATTTTTCTTTTTCATTCTTACTGACCTCCATTCTGCTTATGTATTGTTTCTTTGGACAAAACGGTGCTGTCTGCTATCATGAGTGGACAGTCTGGGTGCCGACATTGATCGGCGTGGATACAGGGGATCTCATTTTCACCATAAAATGGATAACAGGTTGAAAATCCAGCTTTTTGGAGTAAGGATTCCGCTGTCTCCAGCAATGGACCGATTAAGGACATATTCCATGGAAACTCTGACAGAACGGTTTCCGTCAGCTCAGCTTCGGGCTGCGTCAAAAGCCATAACAGCTGATATGCCAGGCCGTCCAGAAGTTCATTGCGTTTCTCTAAAAAGGGTTCAAAATGGTTGATTATATTATTCTTCACAGCATATCTCCCTCAGTGCGGTGCGTACTTCCTCCAGAAGTTCCTGGACACGTTTCATGGTGGTGTTCTGACGGCGGGCAATATCGCGGTTGTTGTAACCGCAGGATTTCAGATGCACAATGTTCATCTGCTGTTTGGATACCCGTTTTGCCAACTCATGCAGGAGCAGCTGTTCTTCCAGCTGGCGCATGAGTGGATTGGGTGCCGCTATGGTTTCTTCCAACGGCAAACTATCTTCGCTTGGTCCGACATGTAGGCTGATAACATCGGCATTGTGCTTGGGGCGCCTTTGTTTTCTCCTATGATCAGAAATACATGCCAACATTCTGCGCCATGCAATCGTGGTAAATGAATACTGTTGTAATTCCGGTTCATTAAAGTAACGAGAAACTGCACGAAGATAACCGAAAATAACAACATCATAAAATTCATCTATGGGGAGATCATTTGCATATAAGAAGCTATAGACAAGATTGTGGTGTTCAGTTGCAAATAAGCATTGTTCCGAAGTTAAAGGCACTTCACATGTCATAAAAATTTCCTCCTTAAAATGCGAAAAGGACTCCCCCGGCACTAAACCGGGAGAATCCTTTCATACGTTTCATATTGCATAAGGCCATATCAGTTACATTAAATCAGGCAGGCAGGGCCTCACGTTCTCCGTCAAGGGGCTGCCCGTAGTTAAACTTTCCGCTTCCGCCTGCAGGCAGGACTTCCACATTGCTCTTACCATAATCGCAGCCATCGTCATGCTGGGTTTCATTGATGGCAGTGCGTTGCTGGAGCATCATGCGGATCTGCTCTTTAAAACCGTCTGCAAACTTCCGGATCTGTGCCAGCTCCTCACCACTGAAATCGTACAGACGGCGGAAGGTAGCAACACTGTAATCATCCTTTCCGTTGTTCATTTTTTTCAGTCCGATTTGTACCACGCTGCCATAGGTTGCACGGCGGCGGAGCATAAAGGACTGGTTCATAAACTCCCGGAAGGGTTTCAGACTGGTAGGCGGCAGGGTCACCTGCAGAGGCATGAACTCACCGCTGCGGAGCAGGTAGAGCACACGCATGTTCTTGCAGGCTTTTCCTGCCCCTTCAGCAGCAGAACCGAACTGGTTTAAAGCGCAGGCTGCACAGGAACCGCCCGGCTCCCCGATCCCCTGTTTTCCGTCTACGGAAGAACAGAGGGGAGTGGCGCTGTCATCATACTCGCTGCCCTCCGGCCAGTAAGCGTTGTTGGGATGGTTGAAAAGGATAACCCCTTCCAGCGTTTTAGCAAAGTCCGGATTTTCCGGGTCATCTGAGGGAAACTCAAATACCAGTCCGCCGCCAGCCGGGATCTTGATCCGGGGGAAGCTCATCTGCAGGCCGTCCATATCCTCCGCCAGTTCTTCCTGGGTAAACTCGCCTTCCGGCATGGCTGCCGGGAGCATAAATTTCTGTTCTGCCAAAGCGTTGTTCTGAGTGTTATACATACTGTTTTCCTCCTTAAAATTAAAATGATGTTGTAATCGTGTCAGAGTGGCTGCGTCAGGCGGCCATCTGGTTGATCCGGTTCCACTGGCGGGCTGGCATGGAAAGGATGTTGTAGCCGATACTCTCCAGCTGGGTGGCCCTGTCATAGTTCTCCACATCCTGACTGTGCCGGGTGACTGCATTGGAAAGCCCGTACAGCGTAAGGTCTTTTCCCTCGATCAGATGCTGGAGGATGCCTTCCCCCTCATCGTCTGTGATGTGGAATTCCCGGCTGGCCAGTTTGACGATACCGGGAACATCTTTGGTGTTCATTTCGGCCTGGGAAGCATTCTGCATCAGGCCGACCACCTGGGCAAAACGTGCCTCTTCCACGGCGGCCCTGACGGTATCCTGGATCTTCAGGATAAAGGCTTTGTCATCCGCAGCCAGAGTCTTTTCTGAGTAGAGCTGGAAGTTATCTTCCATGTCATTGACCCGGCCCACATGGTTGCGGCGTGTCTGTGCGTCATTGACGATCATGCCGTTGCTGCATACCAGGCGGTACACAAGGGGCTGGATACTGACTGCCCCCATGCCGGTCTCACTGTTGGAGATGATGACGCCGGCCTGTACAATGTCTCCCGGAACAACCTCCGCTTCGAGGCGGGGATTCACCACTTTCATATACATCCGGCTGTCCGTGATCTGGCAGCTTTCAAACCTGGCGCCCTCCATCTGTCCTATAATGGGAAGGACGGCGGTGGCGATCTCCATGTTGTCGATCCGCCGGTAACGGTTGCTTAAGAAGGCCCTTGCGGTGCCTCCCATGGTACGCAGAAGCCGTTTGGACGGGGAATGCTGAAGCCAGGCGTTCACATTTGCGGCCAGAAGTTCCGGCTTTTCCGTGAGCATCCGGTCATAATAAGGCGCAGGGATCTTTAAATGGGTCCCAAACTGCCGGTGGGCAATGGTGTTGACCTGCATGGGTTCCACCGGTTCGGTGTTCCCGTCAAACATATGAAGATAGATCTGGGAGTCATAAGGCTCCATCTGCAGGCTCCGGGTATCGACCAGATAATCCTCCTTCATGCTGTTCTGCCGTGTGATCTCAGCGGCCATTTCATTCAGGGTAAGACCTTCTTTCATTCGTGTTCAACTCCTTTCTTGTTGTGTGTGGGATTACCAGGAGATCTGGATGCCCTTTGCCGTGACCTCAGCCGCCAGGCCGTTGCGTTCAAAAACCTGCTGAAGCCGGGGCCAGTACGTCTTTTCCGGAAAGCCGGCAAGGTGTTCTTTTGCCACCTCCTCTGTGTCCTCCTCGACGCAGATATCGCCGTCTTCGTGGATCGTGAGACGGCTGTGGCCGCGGGAATTCAAGTCTGCCACAAGAGCCTCCAGGACTTTCCGGCCCTGGACCTCATACCAGATCTGAGGGTCTACCGGCTGCTTGTTGGGCGGGACGGTATCTTCCGGTTCGCCGCCTCCGGCTTCCGAGAGAGGAACGATCTTTAACATGTTACAGGTGATGCCGGCGCTCTGGTTCATGCATACATCAGCATGGTCAAAATCCGGGATCCCATAAAGGCGGATGCGCCCGGTCCCTCCTGCCAGCGCCAGTTTTTCAGGGTTCTTTTCGCACCACTCCCAGCGCACGTCAGGATAAACCGCCCGAAGATAGGCGGAGATCCGGTGGTTGACATGACGGAGCAGGAGCAGTTCCGTTTCCGGGGCCTCCATAGTTGGAATCCCCATAGGCTGGGAGGGGGCGGTCCCTTCCGCCAGACGTTTCTTTGCAAGCTGTTCACGCATCCTGCGGCGTTTCGCCTGCTGCATGTACGGCCGCAAAAGCACTGTTACAACCCACAGCCCCCAGAGGGTGAATACCCCGATCAGGGACCATGTCTGCCAGGGCCCCCTTATGAGTGCCAGTACAGCGATGACTGCACCGATCAGGATGCTGATGCTGCCCCAAAGGGCTTTGTCACTCTTCATTTTTAACCTTCCTTTCTTTGCTGTTGTTGAAAGTAACCTGCATGCACAAAAAAAGAGGAACCATGCCGGCATTTCAGGTTCATTCTGAAAAACCGACAGGGTTCCTCTTTTAGCGCCGGAACGGAATTCATTCCGGCAGAGACTCACGTTCCCCGTCCAGTACCTCCACAGGGGGAGGGGCGGCGGCCGTTGTCTCAGGGTCATCTGGAAAATCAGTGGAGCTTTCTTTGGGGATGCGGCCCGGAAGAAATCCGAAATTGGAAAGATAGACCTTCAGGATTTTTGTCCGTTCCTTTCCGTGTCCCACGGTGCAGTCTACCAGCTGCTGTGTGCCGGTGATCCAAAGCCGGCTGTCCTTTTTGACGCCAAGCCGGATCAGGCGGGATACTTCATCCTCCCATGCCCATACCTGGTAATACTGGAACTGCCCTTTGCCTGTCTGCTCGGTAAAACCGAAACAGACATAGGTGGAATCCTTCTGGCTCTTTTTGGGGGCCAGGTCATTCTCCACACGTCCAAATGCAAAAATCTGTGCCATAACACTCCTTTCTGCCACTGGCCTTGTTATCTATAAAAAAAGTGCCAGCGGGAACCCGGCCCAAACGGGCGCAGTAATACCACTGACACTTGTATACAAACTTAACAGCGTGTGCAATGCGATGTCTTCACCGCCGTACAGACAAACCTGCCTGCAATCCTGAAAGGATACGCACAAAAATCAATTACAAAGTAAGTATAACACTATATCTGGTGGATGTCAAGTTCATAAACACTATATATAGAATTTTGGAGTGGCAAAATACAATATCTTGTAGCCGGATGCCCAGGAGACTGCACACAGGGCTTCCTATCTATAAACAGGGATCAGGCTGCCTTTATTCTGCAGTATCCTGATTTTTTATTCCCGCGGGCAACGAGCCAAGTGACTGCTTGCGGGCATTTGGCGACTGCCGCGAGGGTCAAAGACTCCGCTCGTTGGAGTGTTCCAAGCTTGATGATTCGTTGCTTGCGGCGGAGTCTTTGACTTCAAGCAGGTTTCCGGGCAGGCTGGAATCGTAGCCTAAAAACAGATCCGTGGAGAGGGAGGCATCCAGGTATTCGCTGCCCAGGGATGGGCGGGAGGATTTCCGGAAGTAAAAGCAGTAACACCCGCCCGGTTTTATCTTCACCTGTTTTCCCAAAAGCAGGATGATGGCGGCTCCCTGGCTGTCGGTAAGCTCTATTTTGCGATACCTGCGTAAGGGCAGAGATGAAACGGCGGTACAGATCCCCGTGACGGTTTCATAATCCCCACGCAGGAGCACGACCAGGAGCCCGGCGCTGCGGAACAGACAGCCGCCGAAGATGATGCCGCTTAAAACCAGCAAAAGCCGGTCATGGGAGAGGAAAAATACAATGGCAGCGATGAAAAGGCTGCCGATCCCCATAAACAGGATCAGAAAAACTTTCAGCCGGAGGGAAAAAGGGGCGTTCAACCATTGTTCCATGTGATATCATATCCTTTCAAAAATAATCTGCTGGCGCAGGTACAGGTTTGCGACTGCAAGCGTAACGGCCTTGCTTTTGGGGGAGAGGCGCATCATGCAGCTGATGTTGTCGCTGGTAGTGTCCGCATCGTCATAGAGCCCTTCCAGGATGCTTTCCTCTGTAGGGAGGGCGCGGATATCCTTTTCCATGCACCGGATCAGTTCTGCGGTGGAGAGCAGGGCCTGCTTTGCAAGGGCCATGACCTGTTTTTCGTTTTCGGTACGCTGGTCATGGCGGAAGAGTTTTCTGGCAGAGGAAAACGGCACATGGTTTACAAGGGTCAGCTTCAGGAAAGACAGGACCCTTAGAAAGCTGGAGCCGTCCGTGGGGATGATGTACATGGAAGAGAGCAGGTCATAAAGGGCATCATATTCCGTTTCCCCTTTCCCACAGATCAGCAGGCCCCGTGTCAGGAGCCGCTCCACGCAGTCCTTCCAGGAGCGGTTTACGATATCCTTCTGTACCGGCAAAGTCGCCGTGTAGAGGCGCCCGATTTCTTCCATACGGGCGATACGCCAGTTCAGGCAGCTCCAGATGATCATTTCCTGCATATCGACCATATATTCTTTTCCCCCAAGGACGATAACAGGGCAGTAGCGCCGGCATCCGTTTGTCCTGCGCTCAAAGCGGCCGACAGCGGTGTAAAGTGTTTTCAGCATCATAAAAAATCCTCCTAGTTTTCCTGTAGTAAGAAGTCTGCCTGCGGCGGCAGTCATAAAAGCCCTGATAAGAAAGGTGTGTCTTTTCTGAGCTTCTGGGTGGCACGGGAGATCCATGCGCCCACATGGGGAGGCGGCACATGGTACAGGTCAGCAATCTCGGAAACGCTCATGCCTTTCAGATTCAGCTTCAGGGCCTCGATTCCAAGTTTTGTCACACCCTGATATTTCTTTTCGGCGGATGCCAGAAGGTCAAGGGTTTCTATCATATTCACCTGCACATGAAAATCATCCGGTGGTGTGACCAGTTCCCCGTCAGCTAACAGTTCCCCATGCAGGCCTACGGTCAGATAAGTAAAACGGCGCTGCCGGAAGCACATTTGCCGGCAGTAGGAGAGCAGGCCGTTGCGCACGATCTTTCTGGCATAAGTGGGAAAAAGGGAACGTGCAGGGTTATAGGTGGTTGCCGCATGGCACAGCCAGATACAGCCTTCCTGATACAGATCCTCGTACCCGAATCCGTATATCGTTTCATTCACATGGATGCTTTCCATAATGACCCAGTAGACAAGGGACAGGTTGTTTTCCACCAGTTCCTGCTGTTCTCTGGTCAAGGGGATATCCCATTTCATAAATGTTCACCTCTTTTCAAGCCGCCATGTCGCCGCCTGGAGTTGCAGGCGAACGGCACAGGGAAATGACCTTTTCACACATCTGTTCTGAAAACATGCCGATATGGGCTTGGCTTTCATCAAGGCCCAGTTTTGCCTGGAGCCATATATAGGCAGCCCATTTATCCATATGCCGCTCCTTTTGGAGCCTTTTTAAAGCCTGGTGTGCCAGGATACGTTTATGGCGCAGGCTGCGGTTTGCCATGGTCCCCATAGGCTTCCGGTTCTTCTTATGGGCGCTCACATAGGCGTCACAGTCAGGCCAGCGGGAACAGATGTAGAGATAACTCCCATAGTCAATGGTATCCGCTCCGTAGACAGTACTGGCAGGCCGACAGATGGCCGGGGCGCCGCAGTAAGGGCATTTGAGGTTGTATTTTTTCATGGTTTTCATTGGTCACCTCCGTTCCTGCCGTTTGTGGCAGTTTTGTTTGTTTTCTGTTTTTTAAAAGCAGTGGCATTGATTGGAAGCCTGACAGAGTTCCAGAAGCGGGCAGCCCGTAGAAGATACCGTGTGCCACTCCATATACAATCCATATACGCTCTCAAAGGTCTGCTTTCCCAGGACAGCCCGGCACTCTTCCGGTTCGATGGACTCTCCGGCTATCTGCTTGAAGATTTTGGCAGGCATAAGGATGGGGGAACCGTCCGCATCCACAGCCATCAGGAATCCTCCGCAGGGTGGAGACTGGCCATGAGGACAGACTGTATGCTCGCACTTGATAAACAATGCATTATGCCAGCATCCATGTACCGCTTTTAAAAAGGGATAAATATTACAATGTTGTTGATTCAAGTTTTTTCACCTCCTACATACATGGCTCATTTGAATTGGAAAGTCATTGTAATGGAAGTGAATAAATCTTTTCACTTTCATTACCCACCTTTTCAAAACCTGAAATGGCCAATTTGAACTGGAAATTTCTAAAATTTTTATAAAATCCAATCATTTCTTTCAAAAGATTTCTATACAAATAAAAAAGGAGGGCCAGACGCATAATTCTGCGGTCTGACCCTAAAACTTTTATTCAGTTTTTTTAACCAAACAGCCCTTCAATCTCCCGTGTGATCCTGGGAATGACCGTATCATTGAAGATCAGGGTCAAGGCCGCCAGCAGCAGGGCACCCAGCACTACGGCAATGATGATCTTCACGGCATCCGAGATATAGAAATCCCCACGCTGGTTGGATACCGCCATCCGGGCACGGTTGATGAAATGGTTTGCTTTGTTGCAGATACAATTCGTGATTTTTCTCATGGAAAACCTCCTACTTCATATAATGTCTGGTTACAGGGAAACGCTGCTGCCTTTCAAGGCCGCCGGGCAGGTCTTCTCCGTCTGCTCTTTCTGCTCTGGGGCCTGGCCGGGTAAGGAGCGGGCTTCTGCCGGATCAGCCGGTGGAACCGCTGTTTTTCTGCCTCTGCCAGTGACGGCAGGGTATGTTTTCTGTGTTTGTTCATGGCAACTCCTGTCTGTATTCCGCCTGCCATGGCAGGACGGCGCTGTCTGTCGGACTGCTGCCGGATGTTAAGAAAAGCCGCTGGTGTACAAGCTGCTGCCTCCTTTTTCCGTAAAATGGCTCTGTGAAGAACCTGTGTCAAAAAGGCTGTCCTGCCCTTATCCAAAGAAGGCGCCAAGGGAGCTTAACACTTCCGTGCAAAGGACAACCAGGTAAATGATCATGATACAGATCAGCATCATCATGGAGTAACGCTGGATCTTTTTGGGCCGCTTAGCTGCCTCTTTTTTCAGGTTGTTCTGTTCGATCTGGCGCATGTCAAAGCAGATCATCTTAAAATACATCCGCTGGTCATCCCCGCGCAGGACGCCCACCAGCCCCCGCACCACATCCGAGAGCATGGGGCTCCCGATACGGGTTTCAAAGCGGATGAGGGCATTTTCGTAATTGCCGGTCTTCATGTCCGCAATGGTCTGGTCCAGCTCCGCCCCGAAGTCCCGGCCGGCCACCCTGCGGTAAGAGGTGAGTATCTTTAATACATCCCGGTCATTCTCCAGGTTCTGCCCGATGGTCAGGGCAAAACGGGGGATTTCCGCCTCTATGAGCCTGCGCCGCTTTTTGACAAAATCGAAAGCCGCATAATAGGTGGAGAACCAAAGCGCCACGGCAGTCCCGATCAGGACCGGCACAAACAGCGGCATCAGGAACGCCATGGGGAGGGCGCTGAGCCCTACGGCCCCGGCAGTTACCCAGGCTCTGGCTGTGTATACCTCCGGTGTCAGTTCCAGCCCGGCGATGGTAAGGGCCGCCTGCAGCTTGTTCCGTTTCAGCCGGTCCAGGCGCAGGTAAGGGGCAAGCAGCTTTGCGATCTTTGTGAGATACACATCCAGGAGCTGTTCGTTTTTAGCGCCCTTTTGTTTCTTTGCCAGCATCATCATTTTGGATGTCCTGCTGGTGGGGATGTCCACAAAGGCCGTGGACAGGTTATAGGTGGCAAAACCGAACAGGATAATGGCGATCAGTGTTAACAGGGTCATGTTCCGTCACCTCCGTATTCAATGGGTTTGCTCAGCTTCATGATCTGCGTGAAGGCGAACAGGATGATGGCCGCGCATATGGCCAGGGCGATCTTTCCCGGCGTGGTGTGGATCAGGGTATGGAACCAGTCCTTGTTGAGGAAATGCAGCAGGGGCACGTTGGCGATCACCAGGAACATCATGGTGATGGCTTCCCGTCTGGGCCCCTGCATCATGGCCTCCAGTTCCGACTGCACCACGCGCACATCGGAAAATTTCTGCACAATGGTGGGCAGCGTATTTTTCATGGAACGGTCCGACTGGCACTGGATCAGGATATTGGCCCACTCATGGAACACCCGGTTGGGTATCTTCATCTTTAATGAGTTGATGGCGCTGGTCATGTTGGCATTGATCAGCTCACTCTCATATACGAATGCCTCAAAGTTTGCCTTTATCGGCTCATTGATGTAAGGCAGGTTCTCCCTTACAGAGCGCAGTAGGTCCTCTGTCCGCAGGTAGGAAGTGGTGACGATGGAAATGGCGGTCTCCAGTTCCTCGTTCAGATGTTTCTTGTAGCTGGCTGCCGTGCTGCGCAGATACCATATGGGCACCAGGGAAAAGCCTAAGCCTAAAATGGGGACCAGGTACACGTTGCCTATCAGCAGCGCCAGCACCGCCCCTACCGCAAAAAGGATCAGGGTCAGCCGGGTGACTGCCTCATAACGGTCGGCCCGCCCGGTATCCTTTAAGATCTGCTTGATCTCATAGTCCTGGTTGAAAAATCCCCTGGCCGGCGTCCCCATGAGCACGTTCAGCTCATCCGACAGGGTGGCGGTCTTTCTACCGGTGTTGAAGATAACGTCCGTGAAATCCCGCGGGCGCACCTGAAAGAGGGCCAGAAGGCCGGCGCTCAGCAGGGTAAAACAGATAAGATAGATCCAGTGCAATGCTCACACCTCCTTTCCTGGCGGCTGTTTTGCGGGGGCCCCTTTCCGGGGAGGGGCGCTGCCTAAAAATTCCTGAAGCTCCTTGTGGGAGATGCCGTTGTCCAGCAGCCGTTTTTCCAGTGTCCCGGACATGCCTTCCATCTTGCGGTGGCGGCCTACCACATGGGCGGCCCCGTGTTCATCGGTCACGTTGTCCACCACTTCATATTTATAGAGGGAACGGTACATCAGCTTCCCGTCCAGATAATCCTCTCCCTCGATGATCTCCATGATCTTCCGGGAGCGGTCCTCCAGCTGTTTGGTGAACACCACCACAGGGTATGCCTCCACCATGATCTGCATCAGGATGGAATCGTCCATGCTGTACTTCCGCTTGGCAAGGGTCATCATACGCCGGTAGGTGCTCTCGCAGGAATTGGAGTGGATGGTGGTGCAGACCGTGTGGCCGGTACGGGAGCTTTCCGCCGCCGACAGGCTCTCTGCCGCTGACCGCATCTCGCCCACGCCGATCACGTCCGGGTGTTTCCGCAGCACACGCTCCAGGAGGAAGTCCTGGTTGATGTTCATGGACGGGTTTTCATGGGGCCTTGTGAGCAGGTGTACCACGGAATTTAAAATGTTCCCGTCTTCATCCCGTTTCACCAGGTCAAACTCCCGGCTGCCTTCCTCTATGGTGATGAGGCGGCGGTTGTTGGGCACGTTGGATAAGAGCCATGCCATGATGGTGGTCTTCCCGGAACCGGTGGAGCCGGCAATGCACACGGAAACCCCGTAGCGGATGCAGGCGGTCAGGAAATGGAGCATCTCCGGCGTGGCGCTCCCGGAATCCAGGAGCTTTTCCTCGGACACCGTGTTCTGGTTGACGATACGGATGGAGGCATTGATCCCCACTTCCGAATCCACGATGGGCGTCTTATCCACAGAGATGCGGATGTTCTTGTCCAGGAAGCCGATGACCGAGGGCATGGTGTCGTCAATGACCATGCCGCAGGCGTTCAGCATACGCCGCACCACGTCAATGGCGTGCTGGGGGGAGGAAAACCGGTCCGGGATTTTGATGCTGCGCCCGCTGTTCATGATGACCTCGATATCGTTGTAGGCGTTGATGTTCACCTCCTCCACACCGGGCTGGTAGATCCATTTCTTTAAAAAGGAGTAGCCGGCCATATCCTCATAAAGCCTGGCGCACAGCTGCTCGGTGGTAAACCCCTTGATGGTGTACTTGCGTTTCACCAGGTACTGCACCATCAGCTCTTTTAACACAGTGACAGCGCGTTCCGAATCATTTTCCCCGGCGCCGGCTATGGTGGAGGCATGGTTTTCGGAAAAGTAGCGCTGCACGTCTTCCAGCACCTGCTCATAGGTCAGGGCGCTGTTCTCCGTGGGGGCAAAGAAAATATCATTTAAGTTATTCATCGCTGTCTGCCTCCCTGTATCCGTATTCGTATCCACCCTCTTCGTCCGGCGCCTGTTCATATTCCTCCTCTGGGTACTCCCCGTCTTCGTATCCCGCTTCATAGGCATCCTCTTCCTGCCGCTCGGCAAGCTCCATCTGTTCCAGGGCTTCCAGGATTTTATTTAAGGAGGCGGTATATTTGGAGTTGCAGTATTTGAGGGCCTGGAACATGCCCCCTTCGGTGGCGCAGCGGTCGATCTCCTTCCCGTAGGGCAGGAGGCCGTCAAAGCCGCCGATGATGTACCCCATCTCTTCAAAGGCGTGGAAAGGGCGTGCCATTCCCGCAAAGGTCATGTGTTCATGGTAGTGGAAGCGCCCGTCCACCAGCAGGGGCTGGTGGGCTTTCAGGTAATTGATGCCTTTCAGGTCCGGGGTCACGATGCGGAGCACCAGGTCGCCGGATTCGATGGCGGCAGGCGTGAACACGTTGGTCATGGCGGAGCCGCAGTCCAGGATGACGTAATCCACCAGTTTCTTTGCCGAGGATATGAGCTGCAGGGCCATCTGGTAGTCCGTTTCCGGATAGCTTAACGGGTTCTCCCCGGCGCAGTATCCCATAAGGCCGATATAGGGGTAGTTCTTCAGAACCGTCACATGGCTGGCCACCTGGGATGTGTCGATCTCCACGCTGGTCAGGACCTGGCCGATGGAGACGGCCGTGGTGGTGATCTGTTCCGGGAGCCATACCGGGAGCATGGGGATGCCGGGCTCCCCGCTTATGATGATGGCCTTTCGTTTGTCACGGGTCAGCGCTTTGGCAAGGATGCAGCAGAACATGGATTTGCCGCTGCCGGGGCTGCCCCAGACCGTGATTGTTTTGGACATGGAAACCATTCCTCCTTTCTGCCTTTGGTCAGGTCTTGTTTTCTTCCTTGTTTCCTTCTTGATCAGAGGAACTTTCCCTGCTGGTTCCGGATTCTTTTTCTTCCGCAGAGGCGGAGCCTTCCCCAGTTTCCCCTGTATCGTCCGATTCCGGATTTTCTGTTTCCCCTTCCCCGATCATTTCTTCTGTTTCTTCATCAGAAGGCTCTGGGAAGTAGATCTCCTGCAGGATCACATCCTGCTCTGCCAGAAGTTCCTTCGCCAGTTTTTCATTGTTCCGGGAGATCAGGGCTACATGGGCCACCCCGTCATTTTCCAGGGAAGTGATGACCCGTGCCTGTTCCGGGCTTGCAAGCACCGTGATGGTGGCGGACTGCTGTTTCTCTTCATCCTCCACCGGCTCCTTGGTGTTGTCCACGTTGACGCCCTTGGCATCCGTGACGGAAAGCACCCGGACAAAACGCAGCTCCGGTACTTCCTCCGCCGCATCCAGGAAATGGTATACCCGGATGATGTCACCTGGCTGCAGCTTGTCGGACAGGCCGGAAGCCAGTGTTTTTACAGTCAGGGAGATGGCCACTTTCCCGGAAGGGATGCTGTTTAGGGCCACGTCCGAGGATACCGGGACGGAGCTGGTCTTGGAGGTCAGGATATAATCCCCCGGGGATAAGTCTGCCGTGGCATAGAGGCCTTTCACATCATCAGGGGAGTGGGCGATATTGGGGGGAAGGTTGTAGCTCCCCACTTCCACAGTCTCCGTATTGTCTGCCGAGAGCTGTTCCCCTTTCAGCACGGGTTTTGTGACCCGGACGATCTCAGTCTTGCCGTTGGTCTGCTTCGCGATGGTGGGCAGTGCGACAAAGGCGATCACGGCTGCCAGCAGGATACTGAGCAGGCCGAAGATAAAGCGGTTATTCAGTTTCATGGTTATTTTCACTCCTGTCGTTTAAAGTGTGGCATCTGTCTGTCAGGGATGGCAGATGCGGTCATGGGATTGCAGTTAAAGTGACGGCCAGGCTCCCGGCCATCAGGAACGGCACAAAGGGAAGGGAAAGCATCCCCTTTTTCCGTCCTGCTGCCAGGGAGATACAGGCCGCAAGGCCGGAGGCAATGAGCAGGACAGCCAGCATACGGGAGGGGCCATAGATAAAGCCCATGATCCCGGCCAGCTTGATATCCCCGCCCCCGATGCCGGCGCCCTCTTTTGAGCTCATTGCGGCAGCCAGTAAGATCAGAAATCCGGCTGCTGCCCCAGCAAGGGAACAGAGGGACCGGTACAGAAGCAGGGAGCCGAACCAGGACGGTCTGGTACGGATCAGGGGCGCCATAAGCGCAAAGGGGAGGAAGAGCAGGAGCGCCCGGTCGGGCACCCGTCTTTTTTTCAGGTCATATGCGGCAAATCCAGCGATGCACGCAGAGGCCAGCAGTTCATAAAGGAAAAGCGGGCTTCTATTCACGGTTGGTATACCAGTCATCAAACACGCTCTGGTGGATGGTGATGTAGTCATCCAGGTTGACCGAGAGCATCCCGTCCGGCGTCCATGCGTCCCATACCTGGGTATATACCACATAGCTGGTGCTGTCCGGGAACCATACGGGTGTGAAATGCACGGTGCGCCCGTAGGTGGAGAACTCATTGGGCTGGAAGGTGAACCTTGCGCTGCGCCCGCTGGAGACGCGCTGCAGGAGCCGCAGATAAGTCTTATACTGGAATTCCGGGAATACAGAAAAAGCAGTCTGGGGGTTGCTGTGGTGCCCGTCCGGTGAGTTTGTGGACAGTACAGCCCGCACTTCCGTTTTCACGCCATATCCGCTCTTCATGTCCTTGCCGTTAGCTGTTGGTACAATATCGTCCGGCATTAAGGTCATGGTGCCGCTTAAAGAGGCGGAGTAACTGGTATAGTCATACTCCCAGTCGCCCCGGTCTACCCAGTGGCCGTCATCTTCCCCGTGGCTGCACCACTGCCAGTCAGGAACCCAGTAACAGCTCCATACGCCCCAGTTTGCGCTGAGCTTCTGCGGATTGGAGGGGAGGGCCGGAACGGAATAGCCGGGATTTACATCCGTTGCCAGGGGATCAGGCGGTATCTTTTCATTCAGGTCCACGATCTTCGCCACGAAGGTGTCCTGGGCGGTGAAACCCCTGCTCAGTGACACCGTGATCGTGATGGTCTGGGGCGTGGCGGGCGTATGCCATTTCACCCACACCAGCTGGGAGTCATTGGCAGGGATGACGATGTTCCGGACCGTGTAGCTCCTGCCCATGATATGGAAGGTGACCGTTGCCGGATTGTCCGGGGTCAGGCGCCCGCCTGTCCGCAGGCGGATAGCAGTGATCACATCCGTATCCACCCGGTATTCCACATCCGGGGCTTCGATCTCACCGCCCGGTTCTTCCGTTTCCTCGAACCAGACAATGCCGACACCTAAAGAACTGATGATATCCCCGTTGGACTGTATCCCACGTCTGCCTCCGGTCCAGGCAGGAAAGCCCAGGTCGCTGTATTCCAGGAACAGGGCAAGCGGGAGGTTCTGGAAGGCTACTGTGGGCAGCTTACTCCGCAGGGAACCACCGGAAAGCTGGTCATAGAGGGCAGCTTCCGTTGCCGTGAAAGCGTATTTTGTCCCATTGAAGGTCACATAGGCAATGGGCTCCAGCAGGATCTTATACTGCCCTGCCAGCATGTTTTCGTAGCTGACACCTGTGGCATCGGCTACCATCATGCAGGCGTATTCCGAACAGAAATAGCGCTTGATGGCTTCAATGGAAGCGGGCCGGCTGTTGCTGTTGATGATGGCCGGCATGGAATAGGCGGGCTGCAGGCAGTTATAGGGAACGCCGGACTGTAAGGAGAGAGAAGCCCCGTCCCGGTACTGGATCTTGCTCACCTTGCCAAAATGGAGCATCGTGGCGGACTGGCTGCGGTTGGAGAAATCCACTGGCGTGCTCACGGCGGAGCCGGACTGGGCATCCACCACCGTCACCCGGACGCCATCGTTGCCAGGAGACCAGAAGTTGGTGGAGGTGCCCTGGTTCATGTTCCCGCCGCCGCCGTCAAGGTTGCCCTGCCCGGAAGCGAAAGCCTTTGCAGGACACAGGCAGAGCAGGAGGGCGGCGGCACAAAGGAGGGCATAAAAGCGTTTCAAACAATATCACACTCCAATCTTTTAAAATGCAGAAAACCTGTCGCTGGTGTGTTTTCTGTGTGCTGGTGCATAAAAGAAAACCGCCTGAATGGCGGTTTTCCGGTTTCCATATTCAGTTGTGTATGTGGCTGCCTGTGACTGGCAGGGGGGACTCTTTCCGGTAATCCCTGTAGGACATGTTTGGGGAATCTATCCTGGATGGATTGTCAGTTACCCATGTTCCCAACCATCTTGTTAGGGTCTCCGCTGGAATCCACGGTGGTCTGGTTGACCTGTCCGGGGACAACCCATCCAAAAACGGGATCGTATACAGCTCCGTTTTCATTGGTGGTGCCGGCAGGAGGCGTACTGTCCTTTCCCGTATCTGTGGAAGAAGGGGCTGTTTCCGGGGCCGGGTTCACAGGATGGTCCTCACCGGGGTCCGTGATGACGGTCTTGCCCTCCGGGGGCGGGGGCGGCGTTTCCTCCTTTATTTCTGTGGGAACAAAGTCAACTACAACTTCCTGATCCGATTCCTCTGCCACCTTTGGGTAATCTCCCAGTTTTTCTTCCGTACTGCTCTGGCTGGGAATCCCGCTGTCTGCATGTTCCCAGGAACTCCCCGCAGTATCCGGGGTATCCGTCCATTCCTCCTGGACGGCGTCCGGCGATGGCTCGTCCGGCAGAAAGGCGGTTTTTGTGTCCCGCCCCACAAACCAGCAGACGGCGAGGATGGCGATGCAGGAAATGGAAAGGGCAGTGACAAGAAAGCCTTTGGATTTTAAAAATTTCTTCATGTAGCAGTCATCTCCTTTTTTCCTTTGATATATAACCTATACGCTTTTAGGTCAGGGCTTTTCAACAGATGATCAGAAATTTTTACTTTCCGCCCTGCGGTGTCCGATAAAACGGAAGGCCAGAAAACCGGCAAAAGCCGTGATAAGGGTAGTGAGGATGAATTTTTTGGATGTAAACAGTTTCTTCATAAGAGGTAAGCTCCTTTCATAGTTAACTGCTGCCTGTTGTCCGGCAGACTAAAATTTCGTGTTGTGGTAACCGGTCAGCTCCACGGGCCGGGTGATGGCAGGGTAGGAGTGGCCGAACATGTAGACATAGAACTCCACGTTGCAGGTGAAGACGTATTCCACCCGGTCGCCTGTTACATGGAACGCAAGACGGATATCCCTTACCTGGTAGTCATCCGTGGAAAGGGGGATCTTGCTGGCGAGCCCGTCTGTCACCATGTCCTCCAGCATGGCGGTATAGTCCCCGCTGGAATAGAGGGTATTTAAGTATTCGCTGAAGTTGGTCTCCCTCTGGGAACGGTAGGTATCCGCATAGATGCTGGCGCTTAAATTGTTCAGTTCCATCTTTGCGCCATTACGGATGTTGATGCAGGTGATACGGATGGAGGCATACAGCAGCAGGAAGGAGACCAGCATCACGATCCCTACCACAAAAAAACAGGTAAAGATAGAAATATCCCCACGGTCATTCCGGAGGGGATTCCTGCCTGTATTGCCTTTCATACGCTGGTACGGATTCTTCATACGCCACCTCACTTCCAGTAATGCTCACTGACGCCTGCGCCCCTGGAGACAACCGTGATGTTCACCAGGTTGAAGTTCCAGAAGCCTCCCAGTTTTGCCCTGCCCGTGATGGTGATGTAGAAGGGGGTGCCAAGCTGGATGGCCCGGCTCATGCCGGACGGGGTAGGCGACTTATAGGAGGCGTCAATGGAGTAGGAGATGTTCTCGGCCCCTTCGATCTGGGAACAGAGGAAGTGAAAAAGCTGGTCTGTCTCTCCGTTAATGCCTCCTGAGAGCTGGATCTGTTTCACCATCTGGTCTGCACAGTGGTCCAGTTCCTGCTTGGTGGAGATGATGCTGAACAGGTCCAGGATAAATGCCAGCAGGAGCACCGCGATAAAGATAAATACCACCGTACTGAAATAGTTTACATCTCCATTCTCGCTTTTCAGTATGGCCGCCGGGTTCCTGCCGGGCCTGCCCTTGTGGGGGGATGCCCTGCCGGCTGCTTTGGACATTGTGCTGGGAATTGTTTCCAACAATAGTAAAACCACCGCCTTTCTGACGAAAACAGCCGTCTCCCGGAATGGAAAACGGCTGCTTTACATATTTTTGACTGTACCAAGTATAGCATGGATGCCTTTACGGGGAAAGAGCAGAACCGTGCCAATGTTGTGCCGATGATGTGCCAATTTGAAGATGCTAATGATTGTTGCCGCTGTTGTCAGCAGGAAAGCAAATTGTAATTTTCTTATTTTTATGGTAAGATAGAAAATAAGAAAGACTGCGTTGCAAATAGGATAGATAAAAATGGAAACAATAGGATAGAGGTGTCTGCATAGAATGGATCAGGAAGTAAAAACTATATCATCTGATGCTGAAAAGAGGCCGGAACAGGTGGCAAAATATACCGCAAAGGACAGCGTGTTCACTTCACTCTTCCGGGAGCCGAAATATCTTCTGCAGTTATATCAGGCGTTGCATCCGGAAGACCATGAGGCAACGGAGGACAGCATCAAAAATGTGACGATCACAAATGTACTGCTGGACCAGTATTATAATGATGTGGGTTTTCAGATCGGGGAAAAGATCGTCATTCTGGTAGAGCAGCAATCGAGCTGGAGCATCAATATCGTGGTACGCTGTCTGTTATATCTTGCCCAGACTTATCAGGAGTATTTTGAGAGCACAAAACAGAATGTGTATGGGAGTAAAAAACTGGAGCTTCCAAAGCCGGAGATGTACGTCATATTCACTGGAAGTAGGAAGACGAAGCCGGAATATCTGTATCTGTCAAAAGAGTTTTTTGACGGGGATGACAGTGTGCTTGATGTTAAGGTCAAAATGATCTATGATGGAAAAGAGGGAGATATCATAAATCAGTATGTGACCTTTACAAAGATATATAATGAACAGGTGAAGCTGCATGGAAGGACCAGAGAAGCGGTTCTGGAAACGATTCGTATCTGCAAGGATCAGAATGTACTGAGCGAGTATCTGTCAGGGCGTGAAAAGGAGGTTGTGGATATTATGATGACATTGTTTAATGAGGAATATATTTTAAAGACTTATGTGGAAAGTAGGGAAAAGGAAGCATCTGAGAAAACAAAAATTGGAACAGCACAGAAATTGTACAAAAAAGGAAATTCCATAGAGGATATTGCAGATACTCTTGATGTCTCTGTGAAAGAAGTGGAGCAATGGATTGGACTTGTTGGTGTCTAAAATATTATGCAGACTTTGAAGAAAAGCTGATAAAGTAAAAATATTTAAGGGTTAAATGTGGAACTTCTAAATTTTATGGATTGTTCCACATTTTTGTTGAATAGGACAAAAAGTTAAATTATCAATATGAACAATCAAATGACTAAAAGACAGCATTATGTACCTCAATTTTATTTGAACAATTACAAAGATATATAATGAACAGGTGAAGCTGCATGGAAGGACCAGAGAAGCGGTTCTGGAAACGATTCGTATCTGCAAGGATCAGAATGTACTGAGCGAGTATCTGTCAGGGCGTGAAAAGGAGGTTGTGGATATTATGATGACATTGTTTAATGAGGAATATATTTTAAAGACTTATGTGGAAAGTAGGGAAAAGGAAGCATTCGAAAAAGCCAAAATAGGAACAGCTCAAAGACTGCATGAAATGGGGATTTCTCTACAGGATATTGCAAAGGCATGTCAGGTCACTGTAGAGACCGTAGAACAGTGGCTTGGATTTGCCAAGGTTTAACAGAATTGTGACTATTTGATTATAAAAATCCGAAACCACCTATAAAATGTGGTTTTGGATTTTTTGACTTTTAATATGATAGTTTTTGTCAGAGAGTGATTAACCACAAATTATATTATTGGTATAATGACAAATTCGTGAATTGGTGTTATAGTAATTACAGTTAAGAAAAAAGCGGACCGAATGAGTCCAGAAAGGAAAAGATCATGGCAACAGTTAATTTCGCTGCGAAGGCTTTCGCATATTATCTGCATAGCGAACATTATGAGGCACTGTTCAGTAAAGAAAAAGAACAGAGTCTGGTTAAGATGCGCTCATGTAAGGTAAGGAAAAGGCGAAAAACTGTGTGATACCTGGACGGCAGATTTTGTACGGATGCCTGACAGGAATAGAACATGGATTTATGTACCGCTTATCTTGTATGAGGTAGGCGGTATTTTTTATGCTCCATTAGCTCAGATGGGAGAGCACTCGACTTTTAATCGAGTGGCCATGGGTCCGAGGTCTACACTTCGTTCCGGTCCGTGCTGGACGTGGTCCACTGGACCACAGCACCCCATATGGAGTATGACCGCCTGGGTATTGAATTTTGATAACAGGAGGTGAAAGACATGGTGAATCTGCCAACCATAGATATGACAGGAACAGGACAGAATATCAACAGACTGCGGAAGCAGGCAGGATTGTCCGTAAAGGATTTGCAGGATATTTTTGGTTTTGCCACACCGCAGGCCATATACAAGTGGCAGCAGGGCGTAGCTCTGCCAACCATAGATAATCTGGTAGTGTTGGCTGCAGTCCTGCAGGTACGCCTGGATGATATTCTGGTCATAGATGCAGCGGCTCAGATACAGATTGGCGCATGAATAGAAAAGAAAAAGAATGATTGATTAGCAGGCTGAAAATGCCTGCAGTAAGGTCCCCTGGTCTAAAGGTCAGGACACCGGCCTTTCAAGCCGGAGGTATTGGGTTCAAGTCCCATGGGGATCATT